>ENA-UOWO01006320-UOWO01006320.1-activated-sludge-metagenome-genome-assembly--contig:-NODE-6320-length-12148-cov-4.120648_pt1 | contig 12148 bp, 10 predicted proteins | sample MGYA00238148_ERZ761564 | MGnify/ENA primary metagenome ERZ761564 (study PRJEB28885, sample SAMN05720194) | activated sludge metagenome | isolation source: Anaerobic digester | place: USA...
GGTTTTTTTACCATTTCTAGTCTCAGCTCTGGAATGACCAACACCTTGAAAGAAGTATTGGGCTTATCCATTGTCATCATTTCTTATCGTTGGATTTATGAACATGTGGCACTTTATGAGGTGGAGGCAAAGTGGTGGATTTATGTGATATGTTTTATTGGGCTTGACTTCGCGGGATATTGGGCCCATAGATTTGAACATGTCATCAATATTTTTTGGAATAGACACATTGTACACCACAGCAGTGAAGAGTTTAACTTGGCTTGCGCACTAAGGCAACCAATATCCAACGTGGTCGCGTTGTTTACTTTTTTATTGTTACCTACAGCACTTTTGGGTGTTCCGCCAAAAGTCATCGCAGTGATTGCCCCCTTACATTTATTTGCTCAATTTTGGTATCACACCCGGTTGATCAACAAACTTGGATTTTTAGAACACATCATTGTTACTCCTTCACATCATCGTGTGCATCACGCAATCAATGATGTTTATTTGGATAAAAACTATGGTCAAATTTTCATTGTTTGGGACAAATGGTTTGGTACTTTTCAGGAAGAGCTGTCAGAAGTTACTCCAGTTTATGGCGTGAAAAGAGCTGTAAAAACTTGGAACCCTATTTTGATCAATTATCAACATCTATGGCTTTTGATAAAAGATGCTTTCAGAACTCAACGATGGAAAGATAAATTGCAAATCTGGTTTAAACCAACGGGGTGGAGACCTGAGGATGTGTCAAAAAAGTACCCAGTAGAAAGTATTGCTGACCCATTTAGTTATGAGAAGTACCAAACTCCTTCAAGACCTATTCTAAGCATTTGGGCATGGTTGCAATTGACCATCAATTTGTTGTTGATGCTGCACATGATGTATATTATTGCAGACATTACGATCTACCAACTTTTCCAATACGGCTTGTTTTTGTTTGTTTCAATTTACGGTTACACCGCTTTGATGGATCATAGTAAGCAGGCAATTGTCGCTGAAATCTTCAAAATGGGCATTGTTATTTCGATCATTTATATGCAGGGTACTTGGTTTGGAATTGCAGCTTTTGTTATTATTTCATACTCTTTAATAAGTGTTTTATCGAGTTGTTATTTTCTTTTGTTTCAGAATAACCACGTATAAATGTTTACTAGAATAATGAAATTTAAATATGTTTAAATTGAAAAGAAATTATTCACTTATTTTTGTTTGAAATCTAGAAAATAATGAGATCCATAACCATTGATATTATTAATGAAAAGGCAATCAGGCTCTTAGAAGATCTTGAACTTATGCAACTTATTCGTTTGCATAAGGATGATTTAAAAAAGTCAAAAAAAGTAAATTGGTCTAAAGAATACAAAGGTATGATGACAAAAGAATCTAAAACCAAAGTAGACAATCAGTTGAGAAACTTGCGCAATGGATGAGATTAAATTATTTGCCAAAAACCTGAAAAAATATAATGTATTACTACCAGACGCAATAATAGCCCCTGCTACGGCACTTACATATAATATGGTATTGTTTCGAGAAACACTTCAGATTTCAGTAAGATAACTGCTATTGAAATTATTGATCCATTTATATTGGATCCATTATAATATAATTAACTAGTAATTCTAGTCACCATAATCTTATCTACCCTTTGCCCATCCTTATCAATCACTTCCAATTGAAAATTATCCAAAATAACTTTTGCTCCCACGTTTGGCAATTCGTTGTGAATGTGCATAAATAGGCCTGCAAGTGTATTGTATGATCCATCAATTTCCTCATCTACATTGATGGAAAAATATTTTATAAATTCCATAACTGGATACTGTCCGTCAACCAGCCAACTTTGAGGATCTCTTTGTACTATTTCGTATTCATCCTGATCACTTTCCGTTACATCTCCAATGAGTGCATCCACTACATCGTCCATAGTAACGATGCCGGTGGTACTTCCATATTCATCCACGATGATTCCATAATGCATTCTTTGTTCCTTAAATAATTCCAAAACTTTATAAGCACTGGTCGTTTCATTGAGGAATATCGGAGTTTTTAAATAGTTTTTTATTTGAAAATCAACCTCTATTTGGGGAACAAATAAATCCTTCAATAAAACGATTCCAACCACTTTATCCAAGTCATTATTTTTACATACTGGATAGGCAGAGTGTTTTTCCTCATTAATTTTTGCCCTAATATTTTCCCACGATTCTTTCAAATCAAAATAAACAATTTCACTTCGATGTGTAAAAAGTGAATTCACTTTTCGGTCTCCAAATTCAAAAACACGTTCTACGATGTTTTGCTCTATGTCTGCAATTTCACCGTCTTCAGCACTTTCCTTGATGATGGATTTAATTTCTTCCTCAGAAACTTTGCTTCCTCGTACTTTTTTGATGCCCAGAATACGCAACAACAAATCATTGGATTGTGTCAAAAGCCACACAAAGGGTGAGGTTATTTTTGAAAGTAGTCGCATGGGTTTCGCCAGAAAGATGGCTATGGTTTCTGGAAAAGTCATACCCAATCTTTTGGGAAGCAATTCTCCAAGAAGAATAGAGAGATAAGTTACAAAAACAACAATGATACCAACAGCCATATTTCCTGCATAAGGCCTCAACACCTCAAATTGGTTGAGAAAATCGGCAACATCCGATGTTAATTTTTCTCCACTATAAACACCCAGCAAAATACCTATCAAAGTAATACCTATCTGCACTGTTGATAGAAACTTAGTGGGGTTTTCTGATAATTCTAAGGCTGTTTTTGCCCCAGAAATACCTTTCTTTATGGCACTTTCCAATTTAAACTTTCGAGAAGAAACCAATGACATTTCTGCCATTGAAAAAATGCCATTGAGTAGGACCAAACCTATAATGATGAGTATTTCCATATGAAAATTGTAACGTTGTAAGTTTGCGCGTATGATTTAATCAAAGGTAAAGATAGTCGTTTTTTGGTTTCTGTCTGAAACAGCCGAATCCTTGATTGGTTTTTTTATCATAAAAGGTTCAATAATGGTACTTGTTTGATTGGACACTTTTGGAATATTATGATAAAAATAAAAAACCAAGTTCTTTAGCCCAATTCTAGGTTGAGCTACTTAATTTACATTTCAAAATTTAATAATTTAGACACCAGAATTTAACAATGCTATCATGTCTATAAGTCAAATAAATCCATAACTTTATCCCATTCACCAACCTCAAAAAACAAAACACCATGCCTTGGTACAACGACCTCAGACCCACAACCGACGACAATAGACAATCATTTGGTCAAACTTTTCCTTTCTTGGATAACACAGAGCGAGCTAAAATCATTCGTAATTTATTGCGCTTGAGAAAAGACTTGGCATCCATCACTGCAAATAAAAATGCAGATCAAAATGTTCTGATAGCTACTTGGAATCTCAAAGAGTTTGGCCACATCACCAAAAGACTACCAGAATCCTATTTTTACATCGCAGAGATTCTGAGTAAGTTTGATTTAATTGCCATTCAAGAAATTAAAACAAGTCTGAAAGATCTCCAGATTTTGATGAGATTACTAGGTGCCGATTGGAGCTACCTTGTCAACGATATCACTGGCGGGTCTGCCGGTAATTCAGAAAGTTTTGCATACATCTTCAACAATAAAAGAGTGCAACCTACTGGTCTTGCTGGTGAAATTGTGCTATGGGATGAAATATCGCAAAATCTGACCATCAAACAATTGATGCGAACTCCCTACATCACTGGTTTTAAAGCTGGGTGGAAATCTTTTGCAATCATCAATATACATCTCAAACCAAGCAATAATGCACCCAATGTTGCAATAAGAAAAGAAGAAATTACAGCTTTGACCGATATCATAGAAATGAGGCTGAAAAACAAAACCATGTGGACAGAAAACCTCATGCTGATGGGAGATTTCAATTTATATCATGACAATACAGACATTATTGACGTAATAACGAGTAAAGGATTTTTGGAATTGGCACATCTCAAAGGTCAACCAACCAATGTGAGTGGCACCGAAGCATATGACAAGGTTTTTTATCTCAAAAATAAATATTTTGACCTAGTTTCACCCACAGGTTTGAATACTGGCGGCATTTTCAAGTTTTTTGATTCTGTATTTCGATTGGATGAAGATTGGGACGCATACAAAGATCAAATGTTGGCTCACAAGGAAGACCCTTCCACTTTAGTTACAGACGATGACTTCAAGAAATATTTCAAAAACCATTGGCGGATCAGACAGATTTCTGACCATTTACCTGTTTGGTTATCTATGGCTATTGATTCTTCAGATGAATTCCTGGAGGAGAAGCTGGTGGAGAATTTAGTCTAGAGGGGAGAATTTTATTCGTTTTAAAATTATTTAATTTCCTTGTGCCATGGACTGGACAATTGGAAAGGGCAAAATGAAACTAATAGATAGAATCATGGTTATACATAAAGGATGCCTTCAAATTTGTTTTATGGTAATTTTGGGCAGAACTGAAAATCCATCATCAATAAAATGTTAGAAGGCATTATATTTTACGCCTCTACGATATAACTTTACATTTTTTCCGAATTTGACATAATATGACAAACGCAGATTTCAAACCCTTTGATTTACAATGTTACACCAAACTCTACGAAAAATTTCAATACCTTTTTGAGGAAGAATTGATCAACGAAATATGTATGTATGGCAAATCATCCCGATTTCCTGCAGATCAAATAATCATTGACATAGGAGATAAAATCAAACAAATGCCTTTGGTCATAACCGGTTCGGTGCGCATTATGACTGAGGACGAAGAAGGTAGGGAGTTGCTTTTGTATTATTTGGAATTGGGTGACACTTGTGCAATGACGCTCAATTGTTGCTCAAGGTCAGCTAAAAGTAACATCAGGGCTGTGACTGAAGAGCCTTGTGAAATGTTGATGGTCCCTATCGAATACATGGACGTTTGGATGGTCAAATACAAGTCCTGGAGAAATTTCGTTTTGGAAAGTTATAATACAAGGCTCAATGAAATGTTGGAAGCTATTGATTCACTTGCGTTCCACAATATGGAAGAAAGGATCATCAAATACCTAAAGGACAGGGCCATGGTTTTGGGTGATGACACCCTCAAAATCACTCATTATCAAATTGCAAGGGACCTCAATTCCTCAAGAGTGGTCATTTCTCGGATTATGAAAAAATTGGAGGATAATGGGCAGGTTACTCAGAGTAGGAATATGATCAAGGTGGTGATGTAGGGACATCGGAAATTCGGAAAACGGAAATCGTATAAATGCCTTTGGCGCAATTCCCTTCGGGAGCAATTTGGCAATGGGCAATGGGGAAATAGGCAATGCCTTTGGCTCAATTCCTTTTGGGAGCAATTTAGCATCAGGCAATTTGGCAAGGGGCTGTTACAATACCCGTTGTACAAACGCAAGGCCTTGCGTCTCTCCACCTTTATTGTTGCCACGGCATTTGTCGCTGCAATATTTGACATCTTGCCAATTCTTTTCCCATTTCTTCCGCCAGGTAAAAGGCCTATTACATACTGAACACATTTTAGTAGGGAGATTTTCCTTTTTTACTTGTTTCATTTATAATTTGTCATTTTTTAAGACTTAAAAACTCCCGTTTTGGATCATTTATTGATCGATCTCCTTTTGCTTATCTTATTCTGACTGATGGTACGTTGCAAATTGCATTGAAACCTAAGGATGCCATCTACTCTTTTTTGGAGGTGTTTTTGACTTACGCCACTGTGTACGCGTTTTCTCCAAAGTTCAAAACTAGACCTTTTTAATTCTATTCTCATGATATCCACTACCTGAGATTCACTCAATGAAAATTGCGCTTTCAAGGCTTCAAAAGGGGTGCGATCTTCCCAAGCCATTTCAATGATCCTATCAATGTCTTTTTGATCCAATTTTTGTAAGCTCATATGCTTTCGAATGGTGAAATCAACTAACAAGAGATTTCGGAAAACGTTTGTGAATGTGGGACGAAATTCAAAACAGGATAAACAATAACCCAACTTAGGTTACAAAATGATGGCCAAATTCTATATCCATTTTTGGTATAATTTCGCAAAGATGTCCATAAACTATACTTAAATCCTGTCATAAAACCTTGACTCGTAGGCATTCGATGACAATTTGGCACTCCTTTTCATCGTGGCACATGCTTTGCCACCATGGCTTTATAAATCAAACATTAGACAAATGGCAAAAGGACATATTTCTGTACAAGCGGAAAACATATTTCCGATCATCAAAAAGTTTTTATATTCTGACCAGGAAATCTTTCTCAGAGAGCTGGTATCCAATGCCGTAGATGCGACAACCAAGATAAAGACGCTCGCAGCAATAGGCGATTTAAAAGGCGAATTGGGGGATACCACCATCAATATACACATTGACAACGACGCCAAAACCTTGACCATTTCTGACAAGGGCATTGGAATGACAGAACATGAAGTTGAAAAATACCTCAATCAGGTTGCATTCTCATCAGCTGAAGAATTTTTGGAGAAATACAAAAACCAAGCTTCTTCCATCATCGGACATTTTGGACTTGGATTCTATTCTGCTTTTATGGTTGCTTCCAAAGTAGAGGTAGTCACAAAGTCTTACCAAGAAGATGCACCTGCTGTAAGGTGGATTTGTGACGGTAATCCTGAATACGAAATTGAGGCTGCTGAAAAATCTGAAAGAGGTACAGACATCATCTTACACATCGCAGATGATAGTCACGATTATCTAGAAAAAGAAAGAATTGAAGAGCTGCTTCACAAATATTGTAAGTTTCTTCCTGTAGAGATTCAGTTTGGAACCAAAACACACACTGAATACGAAGGTGAAGGCGAAGACCAAAAGGAAATTAAAACAGAAATCCCCAATATTGTCAATAATCCTAATCCACTTTGGAAAAAAAGACCAGCTGATCTAACTGAAGAAGATTACAAAAGCTTTTACAAAGAGCTTTATCCAATGAGCCAACCACCGCTTTTCTGGATCCACCTCAATATCGATTATCCTTTTAATCTCACAGGTGTATTGTATTTCCCTAAACTCAATAATACGCTTGAGATTCAAAGAAATAAAATACAACTCTATAGCAATCAAGTATTTGTAACGGATGAAGTAAAAGATATCGTTCCAGAGTTTCTTACTCTTTTACACGGGGTGATTGATTCCCCAGACATTCCTCTAAACGTATCTAGGTCGTACCTACAGGCAGATGCCAATGTAAAGAAAATCACTTCTTACATTACCAAAAAGGTCGCAGAAAAATTCGAGTCTATGTTCAAAGCGGATCGACCAACATTCGAAGAAAGGTGGAATGAAACTGGAGTATTTGTAAAATATGGTATGATCAGTGATGAAAAATTCAGTGAAAAGGCCATGAATTTTGCTCTACTCAAAGATACAGACTCCAAAAAGTATACCATTGAAGAGTATAAGGAACTCATCAAGGATACGCAAAAAGATAAATACGATCGGTTGGTCAGCATCTATACAACTCAACCAAAGGATCAGTATACTTACGTGCAAGCAGCCAAAAATCAAGGATACAATGTTTTGGTTTTTGATACACCAATCGACAATCACTTCATGCAACACCTGGAGTATAAAGGTGAGAAAATGACATTTGTAAGGGTTGACTCTGAAACGGTCGATAACTTAGTGCAGAAGGATGAGAAAAGAGAATCTGTCTTATCTGAAACGGAACAAGAATCTGTCAAGGCTATTTTCACTAAATCCATCAGCAATCTACAAGGTGGCAGTATTGAATTGAAGGCATTGTCGCCTGAAGATAATCCTGTGTTGATAACCAAACCTGAGTTTATGCGTAGGATGAAAGAAATGCAGATGATGCAAGGTATGGACTTGGGAGACATGGGTGACATGCACAATGTGGTGGTCAATACCAATCACCCATTGATTGCTCAAAAATTAGTGGGAATGGGTGAAGATCAACAAAAAGATATGGTTGATTACTTACACAAACTGGCTTTACTCAACCAAAATATGCTGAATGGTGAAGACCTTGCAAATTTTGTAAAAACGAGTTTGGATAAATTGAAATAGTTCTTTTACAGAATTCATAAAAAAGGCTTGCAGATTTTGCAGGCCTTTTTTGTTGGTATCTATTGTTTATGAGAAAAATGTGAATGGTGAATGGTGAATGGGGGGATGTGAGATGTGAAAAGTAAAATGTCAGATGGAACCACTCGTTGTGTCAGGGCATGCCCTGGATTCTTAGGTAAAATATGAAATTGTGAAATGTGAAAATAGATTTGTTGAGCTTCGGCACGCCATTGCTTCACAGGATAAATATTGATTGCCTGCACCTGCTGTGAAGGACTGTTTACCAGCCTGGACCTCAGGTTTGTCGATTTATTAATGAGGTAATTTTAAAGCCTTTTCGTCGTGAAATTTGGCAAACTATATAAATCTATTACTCGCCAAATGCATGAAAAAAAGTATAGATTTGGCGAATTATAAATAATTATATCTCGCCAAAAGTGTAAAAAAAATATAGATTTGGCTGGCTATAAATAAATAACTGTCGCCAAAAGCGGAATGATTTTTTGATTAGGCGCTCAACAATAAGATGTAATTGCTCAAAAAACTGTGCAAGACTCAAGCTACATCGTGTTTTCTCCAATAAAGAAAAATAACAACAATACACATCAAAATGCTAAATATTTCAAAAGCATGGCGCAAGTTTGATTCAAAATCAAAATAATAGGTTGAGAAAATACCAGCTATGAATAAGAACCTCAACTTTACTTCTTTACCTTGAGATTTCAAAAAGTTGTCAAATAAAAGCAAATACAAAGTGGAAATCCAGCCAAAAGCAAGGAAGAGCAAACTTGGTTCGTCCATGATTAATATAGGAATGAATAAAATTCCTATGATAACTAAAAATAAATAATTTATACGTTTTTCATCTTTCATAGCTCTAAAATAATAACCAAATATAACTATTAAATTTTATGTAGTCAATTAAATTATATGCAGCCATTTTATAATTGGTCTTTATTGCCCTTTGAAATGAACAGCATTGTCCAATTGAACTCTAAAAAAATTGGGTTGAGGGTGCATTTCAATAAAAAAAGAATGCTTTTAACGCTTTCTTGACATAACTTCTTTAGAAGGCATACGTCTTCAATCTCATCTATATTATATTTGCGCAAAATTTGAAATATCACAAAATGAACAAATACTCTTTCTTTTTGCTTTTCATGGTGATCTTCCATGTTACATCTATTTCACAAACAAATAAACAAAAAATGGATCAAGACTTTTTGGCCAACCAGGCTGATGGCATTTATGCAAAATTCGAAACCAATAAAGGAGATATATTCACCAAATTGGAATACAAACTTACTCCAATGACGGTTGCCAATTTTATTGGTTTGGCAGATGGCTCAATGGCCAACGGCTCAAAACCAGCAGGCACGCCATTCTACAATGGCTTGAAATTTCACAGAGTCATTCCAAATTTCATGATTCAAGGGGGTTGCCCACTCGGCACTGGTACTGGAAATCCAGGTTATAAATTTGAAGATGAATTTGTTGACAGCCTCAAACACAATGCACCAGGCATTTTGAGTATGGCCAATTCTGGACCAGCTACCAATGGTTCTCAATTTTTCATCACTCACGTGCCTACTCCATGGTTGGACGGAAAACACACTGTTTTTGGCCACGTAGTTGAAGGACAGGATATAGTGAATGCCATCGTTCAAAATGATACTTTAAAAAGTTTGACTATTTTAAGAAAAGGCGCTGAAGCAATGGCATTTAATGCTACGGCAAAGTTTGCTGAAGAAAAAGCCAATTTGGTTGCCAAAGCTGCTGCCAAAGAAGCTGAACTGAAAGCTGCTGCTGAAAAATTGACAAAAGAATTTAACAATACAACTCCTAGTGGATTGAAATACATCGTGGTTACAGAGGGTCTTGGAACGAAACCAACGGGAGAAAGTAATTGCACGGTACATTATACAGGTAAATTCCTTGATGGCAGAACTTTTGATAGCAGCGTAGACAGAGGTACTCCTATAGATTTCAACCTCAATCAAGTAATAAAAGGTTGGTCAGAAGGCTTACAATTAATGCCTGAAGGAAGTAAATTCAAATTTTACATTCCTTATCAACTTGCATATGGCGAGCGTGGATACCCTGGAGCTATTCCACCAAAAAGCGATTTGATCTTTGAAGTAGAATTGATCAAAGTAAATAAATAAACATAATAGGAAATGATTTTAGTTTTCTAGAATCATTTCTGAAACAGCTTTTATCCAGGCGGGGTCATCATTCAAACTGGCGACCAAGTCGAGGGCTTCACCTCCTGCCTGGATAAATTCTTCTTTGTATTCATAGCCTATTTCTATGGTTGTTTCCAGACAATCTGCAACGAATGCAGGGCTAAAAACCAATATTTTCTTAGCCCCACCGTGTTGTAAATGTTCTATCGTTTCACTGGTGTATGGCTGCGCCCATGGATCCTTTCCCAATCTAGATTGAAAACAGATGGTAAAATCTGAACGCTGTAAGCCCAATTTTCCAGCGATGGCAAAAGAAGTTTGATGACATTGCGCAGAGTAACAGTATTTATTATTTTCTGTAACCACACTGCAGCAATTTTCTACCTTCAGACAGTGAGCTTTGCTCGGATCTCCCTTCCTCAATTGTCTTTGCGGTAATCCGTGATAACTGAATAGAATGTGATCATAACTCTTCACATCATAAACTTTTGCATGATTTACAATCACGTCAATCATCCTGGAATCAGTTGGGTATGAATTGACAAATTTGATTTCTGGAATGAGATCATAATTTCTCAAAATACGCATAACTTCATCGTGAATGGACCCTGTTGTTGCCGAAGCGTACTGCGGAAAAAGTGGGAAAACGATGATCTTATCTACTTTATCTTTTAAAATGAGTTTATTTACTGCAAGTTCCAGAGATGGAGATTGATAACGCATAGCTAGTTCTATCACATAACTTGAACCCAACTGCTCTTGAACACCCTTTTGTAAAGCATATCCATGATATTTAATTGGGCTGCCCTCTTTGGTCCATAAACGTTTGTACAATTTGGCCGAGCTACCAGATCTAAATGGTGCAATGATGCCTCTCACTAATAAGTTTCTCGCTAACCAAGAAATGTCGATCACCCTTCTGTCTAATAAAAATTGTTTTAAATATCTATAAACTGCCGACCTTTCGGGCCCATCCGGCGTTCCTAGATTCACAAGCAATACACCAATCTTCATATTTCTCTGCTTAATGCAATTATCAATTCATCTGTCTTGGAAAAATCCTTCCAATTCTATATTTACGGCAAACATACAAATACAATAATTGTTGCACGGGATGTACAGGTGGAAAGTTTATATGGAGAAACGCAAGGCTTGACAGTTGACCATTGAGCGCCACGAATTCACGAATTGCTTTCAGCCATCAGATATCAGCATTTAGTACATCAAAAGAAAAAAATATCGTGCCGTAAGTACGAACCCTTTTCATACCTCATCAATGCTGAAAACTGACCACTGAAAACTGAAAATGGCCATAAATAAAAAGAGACTATGCTGTTAAAACATAGTCTCTTTTGAAAGATTTATTATCAGACCTTCTATTGAAGGGTGATTACTTCGCTTTTGGTTTAGGCCCTGGTTTACCCTTTGCTACCGTTGGTTTAGCAGTTGCCGTTGCCTTTGGCTTTGGACCTGGTTTTCCTTTTGCTGCTGGCGCTTTTGGTTCTGCTACTGCTGATGTTGTCGTTTCAACTGCTGCTGCCTTTGGTTTTGGACCTCTTTTTCCCTTTGGTGCTGCTGGAGCTGTGGTCGTTGCCTTCGGCTTTGGACCTGGTTTTCCTTTTGCTGCTGGTGCAACTGGTTCTGCTACTGCTAATGTTGTAGTTTCAACTGCTGCTGCCTTTGGTTTTGGACCTCTTTTTCCCTTTGGTGCTGCCGGAGCTGCGGTCGTTGCCTTTGGCTTTGGACCCCTCTTGCCTTTTGCTGCTGGTGCAACTGGTTCTGCTACTACTGCTGTTGTAGTTTCAACTGCTGCTGCCTTTGGTTTTGGACCTCTTTTTCCTTTTGGAGCTGCTGGAGCTGCGGTCGTTGCCTTTGGCTTTGGACCCCTCTTGCCTTTTGCTGCTGGTG
>ENA-UOWO01006321-UOWO01006321.1-activated-sludge-metagenome-genome-assembly--contig:-NODE-6321-length-12145-cov-6.009264_pt1 | contig 12145 bp, 7 predicted proteins | sample MGYA00238148_ERZ761564 | MGnify/ENA primary metagenome ERZ761564 (study PRJEB28885, sample SAMN05720194) | activated sludge metagenome | isolation source: Anaerobic digester | place: USA...
AATGGCCTGTGCTGGAAATCGGAAGAAATTCGGTAATACCTTCAATAATGCCCAGGATCAGGGCGGCAACAAGATCATTCACGCGATAGCATCCGGTCGGCGATTTACGAGGACCATATTGTGACGGATAAATACTGACTATTCAGTGGCGATTGGCGCCTCGTTGCAAAATGACGGTACGAAGCCGGCAGGGAATGCTCAGGCCGCGGTTCCTCCGGGAAATTCGAAACCGGATTTGCGTAATTCGTGTTTACTTTGGTCGAACCCCTGCGCAGGCACGAAGTCATCGTGACGATTTACCATCTCCGCCCAGCGCGCCAGAAGCGTTTCGGCACAATCGGCTTTATCGCCAATATGGATTCCCTGCGTCAGTGTGATATGCGCCAGCTCAAATCCGCCGGCACCGGCGCAGACAATCGCGCGCGTCGGTGCTTGTTCGGATACCAGTGCCAACACCGCCGGGCTTACCAGTTCGGGGCGCAACAATGACAACTGCTCTTGCGGAAGAATGTCTTCCATCATTCGCGTGGCTGCGGTTGGTGCGATGCAATTAACGCGGATGCCGTACTTCTCGCCTTCAATGGCGAGCGTTTGCATGAATCCCACCAGTCCCATTTTTGCCGCGGCATAGTTGGCTTGGCCGAAGTTGCCATAAAGGCCGGAGGACGAAGTCGTCATCACGATGCGGCCATAGCCTTGCTTGCGCATCGGCTCCCAGACCGCTTTGGTGCAATTGGCCGCCCCCATCAAATGCACCTCGACCACGAGGCGGAAATCGTCGAGCTCCATCTTGGCGAATGATTTGTCGCGCAGGATGCCGGCGTTATTGACCAGGATGTCGACGCTGCCCCAGGCATCCAAAGTGTCGTTGACCATGGCCTGTACGAAATCGTTGTCAGTCACCGAGCCCATGCTGGCCCGAGCCTGGCCTCCGGAATCAATGATTTCTTTCGTGACAGCAAGCGCCGCATCGCCCAGATCGTTTACCACGACCCGCGCACCGTGTTTGGCCAATAGCAGGGCATGAGCGCGGCCCAGACCACCGCCGGCACCGGTCACGATCGCCACGCGACCCGTCAAATCAATCATTTCTGTCTCCTGTCTGCCTGGCCCGAAATCGCGTAAGTTCATCATGAGCGCCCGTCAACATAGGCGTGCGGGGGTCAGACTAGCACCGGGAAGCAGCGTCGTAAACATATTCATTATATTGTGAATGAAGATTGACATTAAGAAGAATATGCTGCCAAATGCGTTGCCGGGCCAAGCCCGGCACTTTCCAGCCGATTCCTTGAGGGGGGGATCATGAAAACAAAAATCATGAAAAAACGTGTGCTGTGTGCAAGCCTTTTGCTGGCTTTGCCTTGTTCCGGAATATTGTTTGCACAGGAAGCGGCGCCAGAGCCTGCCAGCAAAACAGAGGATGGAAGCAAGGAGGCTACGACACTGGATACCATCGTTGTCACCGCCGATCGCCGTACCAAACCGCTGCAAGTGACGCCGATCTCGGCGACGGTATTGACCGGCGCGGATCTGGCTAACCAGGGCATCAGCGTTGTCGACCAGTTGCAGTTTTCCACGCCGTCGGCAACCGTGAACAATTTCGGTCAGGGCATCGACTTCAATATTCGGGGCATTGGCAAGGGCGAGCACAACACGCAGACCACTACCGGTGTCATTACCTATCGCGATGGTGTTGCGACGTTTCCAGGCTACTTCACTGCCGAGCCTTATTACGACATCGCCACGCTGGAGGTTCTTCGCGGCCCGCAGGGAACTTTCGTGGGCCAGAACGCCACCGGCGGCGCGGTCTTTGTTACGTCAAATGATCCTGTCATCGGCGGTGGCCACACCGGTTATGTGTCGGGGCAAATCGGAAATTACAGTGATATTGCCGCCCAGGCTGCACTCAATATTCCGCTCAGTGATACGCTGGCCGCACGGGTTGCCTTCAATGGCGAAAACCGCGATAGCTTCTGGGACATCGACGGCCCCTACACAGGTTCCGATGCCCGCTTGCGCATGCGCAGTGCGCGTCTTGGCCTACTCTGGCAACCCAATAGCAATTTATCGGTGCTGTTCAAGACCGATTACAGCCACCTCGACATGGGTGCCTATCCGGCAGACCCGGTGAATTCCCCGAACGATCTTTTCGATATCACCGCCAATGCCGATCTGAAAGCGCTGGATCGTTTCTCGCGTTCGGTGTTGTCGATAGACTATGAATTCGCCAACGGTGTCAGTTTTCGTTCGATCAGCGGTTACCAGAATGGCAACACGCAATACCGCGGTGATCTTGACGGAACGAGCGCCGGCAACAGTACTTTCCGCGATTCGGTCGATGAAAGAATCTACTCGCAGGAATTCAATCTGGTTTCGCCCAATACCGGTAAATTCAACTGGATTGCCGGTGCCTATTGGCAGCAGGACACGTACACCTTCCTGCCGGGTGAATTCGTGATCGGTGTGCCGCCGGGAAATATTTTCAGTGAATACGTATTGCAAGGCACCAATCCGAAGCAAACCTCGGCGGTATTCGGCAAGCTCGGTTTCGAGTTGTCGGATCGCTTTGAACTTGAACTTGGTGCGCGCTATTCGCGCAGCCGTACCTCCAATGATGTTTCCATTGTCCAATACGGCACGCCGTTGTTGGCGATTCAGACAGCCGAGTTCTCCAATGTTTCCGGCAAGCTCGCACTCAATTTCCAGGTCAGCGACACGCAGTTCCTCTATGCCTTTGCCGCCACCGGTTATCGTCCGGGCGGACTGAATGTGCCGGTTGGGTTTGGCCAGCCTGATCCTTTCGACGAAGAAAAAGTCACCAGCTATGAACTGGGCTGGAAATCGATCTGGTTTGATGGGCATCTGCGCACGCAATTCACCGCCTTCCATAATGACTACAACAACTTCCAGGTGACTATCGGCTATCCGGCCTTTCCGGTGTTCGGCATCGAAATGAATGTGCGAGACACCACGAAGATTTCCGGATTCGAAGCCCAGGTGCAAGCCTCGTTCGGCGACTGGAAAATCGATGCCGGCATGGGCGTGATGCACAGCGAACTGGGTAAATTCTATGCGGTCGATCCGCGCGGTATTTCCTTTGCCGTCTGCGACCCGCAAACCGGACCGGCCAGTGCCACGTGTATCGCACTGGAAGGTCGCGACCAGACTTATGCGCCAGACTTCACCTTCAACCTCGGCATACAACGTGACTTCCAGGTGGCCAAGGGCACGCTGACGCCGCGCATCAATTTCGGACACGTTTCCGAGCAATGGGCGACGCTGTTCCAAAACGAGGCGCGCGGTGATCGAATCGAAAGCCGCAACATCGTCAACGCGCAATTAGCCTGGGAACGGGACGGCTACGTGTGGACTTTGTACGGCACCAATCTGACCGATCAGCATTATGTGGCTGCGATCAACTCAGGCCTGCGTTTTGCCGGTGCGCCCAGACAGTTCGGCCTTCGCATCACCAAATGGTTCTAAAAATGATGGTGGTAGATACGACCCCGGTGTGCCGCACCTGTAAGGGCGGCACAACTTTACGCATGACGCCATTGCCAGCAAACCGATGCAAAACTACCGACTGACCACAGACAAGTTTATCGAGCACGCCGCCAAATGGTCGCCGCAGCGCGAGATCGTTTGGGCCGAGCAAGGTATTGTCCAAAACCGGATCGGCTATGCTGCCATGCGTGATCGCAGCAATCGCCTGTCGGGTGCGCTGAAGGCATTGGGATTGTTGACCGGCGATCGCGTCGGCACGCTGGCCTGGAACACTCAGCATCATCTCGAAATTTATTACGCGACGATGAGTGCGGGCTTTGTCTGCCACACATTGAATTCGCGTTTTACCGTCGCGCATCTTGCGGCCATCGTCAATGAAGCCGAAGACCGCGTGCTTGCGGTGGCTTCCAGTCTGCTGTCTTTGTTGCGCGAGTTGCTGCCGCTTTGTCCGACAGTCGAGCACGTCATCTTGCTGGATGGCGATGTAAACGAGTTGCCAATACTTGAAGGATCGAAAGCACAGCTCTGGTTGCACGATACCTTGCTGGAAACACTCGGTGCGCCGTTTGTGTGGGGCGAATTCGACGAAGAAACACCGGCCGGTCTTTGCTACACCTCGGGTACAACGGGCGCGCCACGAGGCGTACTTTATAGCCACCGCTCCAATTACCTGCACACCTTGCGTGCACTGCAAGCGGATTCCATCGGCTTGACCGGCAATGACGTGGCGATGATTGCGGTGCCGATGTTCCATGCCAACGGCTGGGGATTGCCCTTTGCCACGCCAGCGGTAGGCGCGAAACTGGTGCTACCCGGTCGTCATGCCGATGGTGCCAGCCTGGCGACACTGATGCGTGATGAAGGCGTTACCTTTGCTGCCGGCGTGCATACGCTTTGGCTTGGCGTGATCGATCATGTCGAAGCCACCGGCATGGAATTACCGAATCTCAAACGCTTGCTGATTGGCGGTTCGCGCTGCCCCGAGGCATTACTGCGGCGGATAGAACAACGCCTGGGTGTGCAATTGCAAACCAGTTGGGGCATGACCGAATTATCACCGCTGGGTACGATTGCCGTTCCCGGGGCGTCTTGGTCCGATCACCACGCTTCCGGGCGGCCACCGATGGGCATAGATCTCAAATTGACCGATGCCGACGGAACGACATTGGCATCGCAGCGCAATGTCGTGGGTCATCTGAAGGTGAAGGGCGCGAGTGTGCTTGATCGCTATTACAAATCAGAAACCGATGCGCTGGATGCGGAAGGCTATTTCGATACCGGCGATTTGGCCAGCCTGGATGATGAGGGCAATCTCAGCATCTGCGGCCGCTCCAAAGACCTGATCAAGTCCGGCGGTGAGTGGATCAATCCGGCGGAAATCGAAGACATCGTCGGTCGTCTGCCTGCCGTGCGCCTGGTGGCCGTGGTCGGCAGGACGGATCGCAAATGGGGCGAGCGCCCGGTGCTGGTGGTTGAACTCAATGCGGGCGAGTCATTCCGGCCTGATGATTTACTGGCTTGCCTGCAAGGTAAAGTCGCCAATTGGTGGATTCCGGACAAGGTCGTCCAGATGGAATCGATGCCGCTGGCCGCGACCGGCAAGATCGACAAGAACCGTTTGCGCATGGATGCCGCGATGACGGACTTCACCGCCGAGTAGTTTGCAATTGACGATGCTGGATGGAGCTGCCTAGACTCTGGGTGCCGACTCCGGCGGCCAAATTTGAAGACGCAATGCCCGATACCAAGAAAAAAAGAGTTGTCCGCAGCAAGGCCGACCAGCGCGCCGACAGCATTGAGCAGATTCTGGATGTAGCCGAATACCTTTTTTCCAGAAATGGTCTGCATGGTGTCACGCTGCGCGATGTCGCCAAGCAGGTCGGCATCCACACCACGCTCGTCCATTATTATTTCAAGGACAAGCAACATCTGTTCGAATCGGTGTTCGCACGCCGAGCCGGTGTCAGCAGCGCGGCACGCATGACGGCACTGGAAAAATACGAAGCCGAAACCGGCGATTCGCCGACGGTGGAAGGCGCGCTGCGCGCATTTCTTGATACCGATCTGGATCTGTACGTCGCCGGTGGCGAAAACTGGATGAACTACGCAGCCTTCGGCGCACGCGTCAGCAACACACCCGAAGGCGCTGCGCTGATGGACGTGTATTTCGATCCGGTGGTCTTGAAACTCGTGGGTATCTTGAAGCGGGCATTGCCCACGTATTCCGACGAAGATATTTTCTGGGGTTACCACTTCGTCACCGGTGCATTAATGAATACACTGGCGCGCACCGGTCGTATCGACAGATTGTCGGGCGGGCTGTGCCATTCCGATGATTTCACCGCCGTGCGGGAACGCATGGCGCGTTTTATGGCGGCAGGATTTTTGTCGCTCAAGCCACGATAGTTCGCGGGGCTTTGTCGATTATTTTGTCAGCAGCGGCGATACCAGGCCGGTATTCCAGTTCCATGGCAGTTCGCCACTTGCACGGCGACGACGCACGGCTTCCTCATGTAACTCGAACATGCCGGGGAATAATTTTTCCGACGCTTTCGGGGCGTCGCCAAAAATCATGTAGGCCGCGGTCTTGCCATACGCTGGCCAGGCAGCTGCACCAGTAGCTTCCGGTTTGCCGCTACGGGCAAAACTCGCCCAGTACGCCATCATCGCATTCGTCAGCTGTGTTTCGTTTTCGGTTGTCGGCATCGCAGGCCACAGTGCGGGAATGCGATCGGCATTGCCGAACATGTAGGGAATTTCGCTGGCGTGAAAAGCATGCAGCCCTGCCGTCTCCATCTCAGGTGTGCCGTGGTCGAATAAATAAAGATAGGAGTTCTGGCCAATGGCCGTCTGGTTACGCGCCAGGCGTTCTGCAGTCCAGCCGTACAGCGCATCACGCGTGTTGGCGTAAATGCTTTCCTGCATTTGTGCCGATGGATACAGCCGCAGATATTCGTTTGCCAGATCGCCATAACGCGTGCGAATTTCTGCTTCGTATTTTTCTGCCGTTGCTGCCGGTGGTGGTGCGAGCATTTTCAGCGAACGTATTTCGCCGCTGTTGAAGCCGACCAGCAGCGGCACGGGTGACTGTTCGCCGCGTTCGAACGTTTCCACCAATTGTGCCGTGAGGACATGGCCATCAATCGTGGCGAAGGGCGGAAAACCGAGTGCCGCTGCCGATTCCGTCAGTTCCTGCGCATCCGCCTTGCGTAAGTCCGAGATGTCGCGCGCATGCAATGCAGCACCGAGCAGCGCACCGATTTCCTGCGATGGTTTTTCTCCGAATTTCTTTTCCTTCAGCGAAGGCGTGGAAATCATGTATGCGCTCTGCGCAATCGCTTTCGAAAACAACCCGCGCGCTTTCGGCGATGCCATCAGATACATCACGCTCAAACCGCCGGCCGATTCACCGGCAATGGTGACGTTGTCCGGATCGCCACCGAATGCCGCGATATTGTTTTTCACCCATTGCAATGCCGCAATCTGATCCAGCAAACCGTAATTTCCCGACACGCCATCCGCAGACTCGGCACTCAGCCCGGGATGCGCCAGATAACCCAGCACACCCATGCGGTAATTGATCGACACCACGATGATGCCTTGCTGTGCCAGACGGGCGCCGTCATACATCGGTTCCTTGCTCGAGCCTTTCAGTAACGCACCACCATGTATCCACACGAACACCGGCGCGCCGGCCGAATTCGCAGGCACCCAGACATTCAAGTTCAGGCAATCTTCGCTGGTCGGCGTGATATCCGAGGTGTAGATATTCGGCACCTTGGTAACCGGCTGTATGCAGGATGGACCGAAGTCGGTTGCCTGCCGCGTGCCCTGCCATTTCGGCAAAGCTACCGGTGGTTTCCAGCGTAATTTTCCTGTCGGCGCTGCGGCGTAGGGAATGCCTTTGAAAGTATGCAGCTTGCCGTTGAACTTGCCGACGAGTTTTCCTGCAGGTGTGTCGAGAACGCTGAAGGCATCTTTGGTTTCGGAAGACATGGAGGAATCTCGTGCGGAGCTGAAGGATATCGACGTGACCAGACAGGCGGTCGCGGTGTAGCAAAAAATCAGGCGGCGCATAGTCATGACGCAACTCCTTCAGCCAGGATAGGTCTGTGCTTGCGGCCAAGCACGCGCGAAAGCCACAGGAATAATCCGATGGCAACAAAGTAGGCGGGTATCAAGGTATACAAGGCCATTTGCAGCGAATGGTCGGGATACTCCGCGCGGAAATAATCGCTGGCCGCACCGACCCAGGTCGGGCCGAGACCGAGACCGATCAGATTCATTACCAATAGCAAGAGAGCGCCGGACATCACGCGTTGATCCGGACGTACTTCTTCCTGCACCAAAGTCACGGCCGACGATAGATAAAAATAATTCAGCGTGAACGGGCCGATCAAAAAGATTAGCGCCAGCGGCCAGCTTGGTGCCCAAACGAAAGCGACGTAAAACGGAATCGCGAGCGTCAGCGATGCGGCTGGTAACAAGGCATAAGCTCTTTTGGACTTGCGCGTGAATTTGTCGACCAGCCAGCCTGATATGAAAATGCCCGCGCTCATGCCGATGCCGACGACCAGGGCATACCAGACCGCGACTTCCTGCAGCGTCATGCCTTTTTCGCGCATCAAAAACAGCGTCGCAAAATTGCCCATGCCATAGGTGATGAATTGCGTGGCGCCACTGCCGAGTGCGACCAGCAATAATTCCGGCCGTGAAAAAAACATCTTCATGGTCGAAACAAAACCGGCGTTGGCGGTTCCGGCAGCGGCCGGCGCATTTGCAATGGCGCTATCAAGGCCACCGCGCTTGGGTTCACGCACTATCAGCACCAATGCAATTGCTGCAACAAGACCGGCCGCGCCGAGCACCACGAAGGCATAACGCCAACTGTAAGCCGCCGCGATCGATGCACCGAATGCGATGCCGAGCGCCGCGCCAATCGGCGGCCCCAGATTGAACAAACCCATCGCAGTGCCGCGACGACCGGGAGGAAAATAATCGGAAATAATCGCGTACGAGGGCGGCACGCCACCGGCTTCACCGATGCCCACGGTCATCCGTGCCATCACCAATTGCGGGTAGGTATTCGCCATGCCGCAGGCAACAGTCGCTGCGCTCCAGAGCGCACAAGCAATCGACAACACCATGACCCGATTGCTGCGGTCGGCAAACCAGGCCACCGGAATCGATATCAGGCAATAGAACAGGGCGAAGTACAGACCTCCGATCAAGCCAAGCTGGCTGTCGCTGACATGCAGGCTGTCCTGGATCGGTTTGGCCAGAATTGACAGCAACTGGCGGTCGAGGAAATTCAATACATAGATAAAACACAGCATCCCGAGCGCGACCCAGGCGCGCGTGTCGGGGCGATGGGATGTACCGAGCGGCGAATTGGGCAAATTCATGCCAGTTGTCCGCTGCAGAGGGAAACAGGCCTGACTCTCATACCCGGAGCGAGCGGGTTCCTTATTGCCATTGTTCTAAACATCATTGCCCTCCCAGACAATCGGAGCATCCTAGCGGAGTCCTGCCCGGATAATGCAGTCAAGCGGAGATTACGTCAATCTTCACTATCGTGTGGATGAATATTATTAAGACCTGCGAAATGATGGCCGAGGAAGATCTTGCGGGACAGGGCAGGATAAAGGTAATTGTTTTGGTGCAATCATAATATCAGCGCGCCATTTTGGTGCGTTATGTAAGTACGCATTACAGATAAGTTCTTATAAATCAACAATATAAAATAAACTTTTATTGGCATGAGCCTTGCTAGATAAGACGGTCCTTCACCCTGCCGGAGTGTTTCATGTCGCTTGAAAACATCAACAAATTAGTCAAAGACCACAGCATCGAATTCGTCGACCTGCGTTTCGCCGATATGCGTGGCGTACAACATCACGTGACTTTCCCGGTCAACATCATCGAACCAGCCCTGTTTGAAGACGGCAAGATGTTCGACGGTTCCTCGATTTCTGGTTGGAAAGGCATCAACGAATCCGACATGATCCTATTGCCCGATGCCAGCACCGCCTATCTCGATCCTTTCTATGCAGATCCAACGCTCGTCCTGATTTGCGACGTGCTCGATCCGGCCACCATGCAAGGCTACACGCGCTGCCCTCGCGGCATCGCCAAACGCGCCGAAGCTTTCCTGAAAGCCAGTGGCATTGCCGACCAAGCGTTCTTTGGTCCGGAGCCTGAATTCTTCATCTTCGACGGCGTTCGTTTCGCGAACGACATGGGCAAGGTGATGTACGAAATTTTCTCGGACGAAGCGTCCTGGGAAACAGGCAAGAAACAGGAAGGCAATAATCACGGACATCGTCCCACGGTTAAGGGCGGTTACTTCCCGTTGCCACCGGTCGATTCCCTGCACGACATCCGCGCCGAAATGTGCAAAGTTCTGGCAGCGGTTGGTCAGGAAGTCGAAGTGCACCATCACGAAGTCGCCAATGCCGGGCAATGCGAAATCGGTACCAAGTTCAATTCGCTGGTGAAGAAAGCCGATGAACTCGCGACCATGAAATACGTGATCCGCAATGTTGCCCATCAAAACGGCAAGACCGCGACCTTCATGCCGAAACCCATCGTAGGCGACAACGGCAGCGGTATGCACGTGCATCAATCGCTGGCCAAAGGCGGCCAGAATCTTTTCACCGGTGACGGCTACGGCGGTCTGAGCCAAATGGCCTTGTGGTACATCGGCGGCATCTTCAAACATGCAAAGGCAATCAATGCTTTCGCCAACTCGACCACCAACAGCTACAAGCGCCTGGTGCCGGGCTTCGAAGCGCCGGTGATGCTGGCGTATTCGGCACGTAACCGTTCCGCTTCCTGTCGCATTCCTTTCGTCGCGAATCCGAAAGCGCGCCGCATCGAAATCCGTTTCCCGGATCCGATGAACTCGGGTTATCTCACTTTCACCGCCTTGATGATGGCCGGTCTCGACGGCATCAAAAACCAGATCGATCCGGGCGCACCGAGCGACAAGGATTTGTACGACCTGCCACCAGAAGAAGAAAAGAACATTCCGAAGGTTTGCCATTCGCTCGACATGGCATTGGACGCACTGGAAAAAGATCGCGACTTCCTGAAAGCCGGCGGCGTGATGAGCGACGATTTCATCGACAGCTACATCGAACTGAAAATGGGCGAAGTCACCAAGTTCCGTGCTGCTACCCATCCGCTGGAATATCAAATGTATTACGGCATCTAATGCCGACTGCAAGATCCTACCTGTCATTCAAACGGCCCGAATTATCGGGCCGCTTTTTTGTGGCTGACCGGTTATGTGCCGCAGGACTGATTTATCGAATCGGAAAACTGGTAAAGTTTATTAGCACAGCGCCCGCCTAGATCGGGAGTTGCTTGCACATTGCAAAATCAATTCTGGATGTTGCAGGGAACAACCGACATTTTTTACTGCTATCTTATTTTTCTAGATAAGTTTTACATGGGGTCATGGGTTTATATGAATTTCAGGTGCAAGGCGCTATGTTTGGCGATTTTTACTCTAGCAACAAGCAATGTGCTGCATGCCAGAACCGGTGCGGATGCCAAAACAATCACGCCCAACAACACCGCTTTGGCCATTTATGTCCCGCCAAGCTTTCTTGAGGCAAGACGTTACGATTCCAACAGCAATATGTGGATCGAGCCCGGTAATGCCTTTGAGAGCTCCATCAATATAGTTGGCCGCAAGTACTTTCCGAAATTGAACCTGATCAAATTCGAGCCCGAAACCCGCTACGGTTTATTGCTTGACTTGGCTCCGAAATGGGAAACAGAGCAAGGAAAGTTGAAGCTGATCGTTCAATTCAACGTATTTGCACCAGACGGTATCAAATTGCAGACAGGAGAACAAAAAGTTCCTGTGGTTATCAAAGGCAACAATATGACGGCTGCCGCATATGCTGCGGCCGGATCCGCTATCGCACTTATCATGCCGCAAGTGGTAAATCAGCTTCAGCCAGACACAACAAAATTTCCGGATATCGGCATAAGTTCATCCATCAATCGCGAAATGCTGGTTGACAAGAGCAAGCCGGTGCGAACGGGTACCGCCTTTTTCATCAATGACTCAGGGGATATGCTGACTGCAGCTCACGTGCAACGCGGCTGCACGCATCTGGAAGCAACGCTGGCCGATCAGGTTTTTCCCGTGTTTCACCAAAAAAGCAGCGATCTATTGGATGTTGCTGTACTTAAATCCAACCGTAAAACTCCCAGAAAGCTGCCATTGAGGTCTGGTCAGGTCATCGAACTAGGAGAATTTGTTACAAGCGTTGGTTACCCTTTGCAAAGCATTTTAGCGACATCTGCCACCATAACCCGCGGCAATATAAGTGCAGAAGGTGGAATTCAAGGGTCATTCGGGTTGTTCCAGTTTTCCGCTCCCATACAGCCAGGCAACAGTGGTGGGCCGATTGTCTCTGATAACGGTGAGTTGCTTGGCATGGCCGTAAGCACGCTCAGTGCGGAAAGTTTGTCCAAAAGAGGACTCATTCCGCAAAACGTCAATTTTGCGTTGAACGCGAAATACATCGCTGCCTTCCTTAGCCGTGAAAAAATCGCATTCAATGAAGTTCAATCCAAAACGCCAGGTGAAATGCGGATTGCCAATGAAGCGGCCTTGTCAACA
>ENA-UOWO01006323-UOWO01006323.1-activated-sludge-metagenome-genome-assembly--contig:-NODE-6323-length-12143-cov-4.730063_pt1 | contig 12143 bp, 6 predicted proteins | sample MGYA00238148_ERZ761564 | MGnify/ENA primary metagenome ERZ761564 (study PRJEB28885, sample SAMN05720194) | activated sludge metagenome | isolation source: Anaerobic digester | place: USA...
TTATCTTTAACGAAATTATTAAGAGCTGGGTTAAATACTCAGCTCTTTTATTTTACCCTCTTTTCGGGTATAAATGAAAAAATTACAATTAAACTTCTAAAAATGGAAAGTGAACCAATAAATGAACCAATAAAGTGGGAACACCTATACATCCCTATTTACTCAATAACACCCGTAGATAATATCAGACCGATAGATCCTGAAGTGGTTGAAGAAATTGCAAGTAGTATTCCAGTTAATGGACAATTACAAGCCTGTATTGCAGATACAACACCAGATGGCGTTCGTTTATTAGCAGGAAGACACAGATATGAAGCAATAAAGTTACTCAATGAAAGAGGATACTATGTAGACATATTAGTTAGGCTAGCTGATAGGGAACTTTCTGACGAGGAGATTCTGTCTATTCAAATGTCTGAGAATCTTCACAACAAAATGACATCTGCTCAAGAAGCGGCAATCATATATAGTTTCTGGAATAAGATGATTGATATATACAACAGGGAGAATGTAACTATTTCAATGATAGCAACAAGAATGGGTAGAAGTCCCAGAAAAGTTAGTGATGCTGTTAAGTATGTCGAAAATCTCTCGCCGTTAGTACAAGAGATGGTAAACAGTGGGAAGTTAGCCTACTCTTCAGCTCTTCTTCTTACTGGGCTAACAACAACTAATGATGGATGGGGAGAACAAACTAGGATTGCAGTTCAAATTATTTCAAGGAATTTAAATAGTAAAGATGCTAAAAAGTATATTCAAAAACTAAAACAAGAAAATGAATTTACAGGTCCTTTGTTTGGTGAAGATATATGGGAGAATCTAAAACAGAATGGCCATATTATTAGTATTAAGACCCAAGCCGATAGAGAAGGTAGGAAGGCTGCAGGATGGTTTGTTAGAATACTTGGTACAATATCGATGTTAGAGGAACCTGACAAAGTGGAATTGTCTAATGGAATAATAAACGGGATATCCTCACTTGGTATGTCCTTAAATGAATTCATTAAGAAAATATCAATATACAATCCGAAATATCAAAGAATAATTGAATACCATATTCAAGAACTCATAGATGCAACTAAATAGATAACTGTTTAATTTTGTCTCTTATCTCCACTGCTTTCTCAAACTGCAAGTTATCAGCTGCAAGTAACATCTTAGACCTTAAACTCTTTATAAGCATTCTTTTCTGTTTCTCACTTAATTTCTCTATCTCAAAATCTAAACTTCTTTTATCTGAATCTTCTTTCTCTACTAATGAATCTCTAATCTCTTTTATAATAGTTGTTGGAGTAATACCATTCTTTACATTGTAATCCTTTTGATACTTTCTTCTTCTGTTGGTTTCCTCTATAGCGTATTGCATACTTTGGGTAATACTATCTGCATACATAATAACTCTTCCATTAACATGTCTTGCAGCCCTCCCTATGGTCTGTACAAGACTAGTTGCTGATCGCAAGAATCCCTCTTTGTCTGCATCAAGAATAATTACTAAAGAAACTTCTGGTAAATCAATACCCTCTCTAAGTAAATTAATACCAATCAATATATCAAACTCTCCCAATCTTAGGTTTCTAAGTATCTCAACTCTTTCAACAGTATCAATATCTGAATGTAAATATGCAACTTTCAGACCAAACTCTTGTAAGTAAGATGTTAAGTCTTCAGCCATTCTTTTAGTTAAGGTAGTAATTAATACCCTCTGTTTCTTCTCAATATTTTTTCTTACCTCATTAATTACATCATCTATTTGATTTTCGGTCTTTCTAATATCTAATTGAGGATCCAAAAGCCCTGTAGGACGAGTTAGGAGTTCAACAACTATGCTATTACTATCCTTAATTTCCCATTCATTAGGTGTTGCAGAGTAATATATACTATCTTTTTGTTTCTTTCTAAACTCTTCAAAATTAAGAGGCCTATTATCATATGCAGTAGGTAATCTAAATCCATGCTCTATGAGATTTGTTTTTCTAGCCCTATCACCATTAAACATACCAGCTACTTGAGGTATGGTTATATGGGATTCATCTATAAACATGAGATAGTCGTTTGGAAAGTAATCTAAAAGAGTAAAAGGTGGTTGTCCGATTTTCCTACCATCAAAATATATTGAGTAGTTTTCCATACTCTTACAGTATCCAATTTGAGTCATCATCTCCATATCATATCTAGTCTTTTGTTCTAATCTTTGTGCTTCTACCTCTTTCCCTAAATTTCTAAGAAAAGCTATTCTTTTTTCTAAATCTTTTTCAATATTTGTTACAGCTTCTGCCATTGTATCGGCATCATATACTAAAGGAGTTGCTGGAAATATGTTTAAGTTGTCTACAGTAGAAATCTTCTTTCTTGAAATCGGTTCTATATATGTAATACTCTCTATTTCATTTCCCCAAAACTCAACTCTGACGGGAAATTCTTCATAGGGCATAAAGAGCTCTAATGTGTCTCCTCTAATAATGTAAGTTCCTGAGACTAAATCCGTAGATTCTCTTTCATATCGCAAAAATGTTAATTCAGATGAAAGTTTTGAGATGTCAATATTCTGACCTACTCTAATCTCTATAGATTTGTTTTCATAGTTATCAGGACTTCCAATATTGTAAATACATGATACCGAAGCAACGACAATTGTGTCTCTCCTTGTCCTAGCAGCATTCATAGCACTTAGTCTAAGCTTCTCTATCTCATCATTTACCTCAGACTCCTTTTCAATATATAGATCTCTTGCGGGAATATATGCTTCTGGTTGATAGTAATCGTAGTAGGATACGAAATATTTAACCGCATTGTTTGGAAAGAACTCTTTAAATTCTTCATAAAGTTGGGCTGCCAGTGTCTTGTTATGTGATAGTACTAGGGTAGGTCTTTGTAATTTAGATATTACATTTGCCATTACAAATGTTTTACCAGAACCAGTTACTCCTAGTAGCACCTGTTTTTCTTTCTTCCTTCTAATATTTTCAACCAAGGTGTTAATAGCATTTACTTGGTCTAGCGAAGGGGTAAGTTTTGAATCTAGAACAAATTTCTCTTCCATATTCCTAATTTTAACAGATTAATATATTTCTGTGTTAAAATATTTAATATGAAAAAATATATTCTTAATACATTACCACAAGAATTAGTTAACCAAATTGCAGCAGGAGAAGTGATAGAGAGACCAGCTTCAGTAGTTAAGGAGTTAATAGATAACAGTATTGATGCTAGCGCAACTAAGATACAAATAAAGATTGAAAATGGAGGAATAGATTTAATTGAAGTTAGTGATAACGGAGTTGGGATTCCAAAGGAGAGTTTAATAGATATCTTTAAGTCTCATACTACTAGTAAGATTTCATCTTTAGATGATTTAAATTCTCTTCTTACAATGGGCTTTAGGGGAGAGGCTCTTTCAACAATCCTATCTGTTTCCCAAGTAGAATTGACATCTAAATATGAAGGAAGTGATAGTGCTTCAAAAATTTCATTTGAAAATTTTAATGACTTTGATATTAAAAAAGCAGCAAGAGAGTCTGGAACCTTAATTTCTGTGAAAGGCCTTTTTGAACAGATACCAGCAAGAAGAAAGTTTTTAAAGACAGCTCAAACAGAATACAAAAAAATACTTGATATACTGTTTCCATACTTCTTAATATATCCAAATATCCATTTCTCATTAATCAAAGACTCAAAGATAGTAATAGAGTTACCAAAGATACCTAATTCTAAGCCAAATACAGTTGAAATTGAAAGGGTTAAGAAGGTATTAAAGGATGAATTTGTAGAAAGGATGGTAAAAGTATTTTTTGATGGGAATGGTATCAAAGTATCTGGTCTTACTGCTCATCCTTCGGACCATCAGAAAAGATATTCCAATCAATACATTTTTGTTAATAGCAGACCTATTTGGGATAGTGGTATTGCAAAAGCTGTTCTCACGGGATATGAAAGATATATACCTTTTGGAGAAAAAGTCCCCTTTATATTGCTTTTAGATATTAATCCAGATCAAGTAGATATTAATGTCCACCCAAGAAAAGAAGAGGTTAGGTTTTTAAATCCTTTTAGAATATATTCCTCAATTTCTGAATCAATACAAAGAGCAATTAATACAGTAACTACGTATAGGGTTGATTCGGAATTTAAAAGCCCTTCATTTAATCAAATTAATAATAGTAGTGCTCAACAATATCCTCAGAAAATATATTCTAACAGAGATATTTCATTTAAAACAAACCAGAGTAGTTCTGTAAAAGATAGTCTACTTTTTAGCCAAGAGGTATTAAATGATACTGGGTATATTAAAAGTGTTGAGGATAAGAATTTTGATCAGGGAGATAAAAAGATTAAGAGTATATTTCAAATATTTAACAAATATATTGTAATTGAATTTGAGCATGACACTCTCTGGGTTATTGATCAACATGCAGCTGCAGAAAGAATAACATTTGAAAAACTTTTAAATAGTAAAAATGTTAAAATAGAACAACAAAATTTTTTAGTCCCTATAACCTTAAAATATTCAATTAATGAGATTACACAATTTGAGAATCTTAAAGGTTTCTTTTCAGAATTAGGTTTTAAATATGGTATTAATGATACAGAAATAAATATTGAATCTGTTCCTGTAGAATTTATAAACGCAGACCTAAAAGTTCTTTTTGATGAAGTATTTGCATTAGGAGATGAAAAAGGAGATATATCCAAAGAACTAAACAAACTAAAAGACGATGTACTAGCTACTATGTCTTGTCATACAAGTGTAAGAAGTGGACAGAGTTTACATAGGGAGGAGATGCTTGATATATATACTAAATTAATTAAATGTAAAAACCCATACAGTTGTCCTCATGGAAGACCGATTGTATGGAAACTAACATTAAGTGAGATAGATAGTAAATTTGATAGGACATATTAATTATGAGAAATACAGGAAAACTATACTTAATCCCTACATCTTTAAGTAAGAGAGAGCTTAAATATGAACTTAAAGATTCTGATTTAGATACTGTTAAAAATTTGAAATTCTTCATTGTTGAAACCCCTAAAACAGCTAGAGCATTTCTTAAAGATATGGGAATGGTCTTACAAGAGTTAAATATGGGTATATTGGATGAACATAGTAAGAGTAAAGATCTTCCATTTCTTTTAGAACCCCTTATTGCAGGAAATGATGTTGGTCTTATGAGTGATGCTGGTTGTCCTGGTGTTGGAGACCCAGGTAGTATGGTAGTAAGAGAGTGTCATAGGTTGGGTATTAGGGTTGTTCCCTTAGTCGGTCCATCCTCTATATTACTTTCTTTGATGGCTTCTGGTTTGAATGGCCAGAGATTTAAATTCTGGGGATATCTTCCAAAAGAGCCATTAGAGAGGAAAAAGAAGATTAAATATATTGAGAGGCAATCTAATATTAATTCTGAATCTGAAATCTTTATCGAAGCCCCTTACAGAAACAAATCAATCTTTAATGATTTAATTGAAGTATGTAATCCAAATACTGATTTAACAGTAGCAATCGATTTAACTGGTGAAAACGAAAGTATATATACAATGAGTATTAGGGAGTGGAGGCAGAGTAAAGATATTAAAATATTAGATATACCAAGTATATATATACTTCAAGCTAAAAGATGAGTAAAAAATCGGACAATATGTATTCACAAATTGTTAAATTAACGCGTACAGCCTTAATTCTTTTATTTCTAACCATTTTACTTTTTATCTCATTTATTAATCATCAAGAGTATAAAAACTCTTCACCGTATGATGTAGTAGTGTCTGATATTAAAGCAAATAGTGTAAATATCTCTTGGAAAACACTTAAAAATGTAACTACATATATAAGAATTAATAAACAAGAAACTCTTTACGGTGATGGGCAGTCATCTATTTTTCATAATGTTAGAATTGATAACCTAGAGGAGTTAACTGAATATCAATTTAAAATTACAGATGGTCACAGTGAGTGGAAGAAGGTCATTTTAACAGATTCTAAAAGTATAAGACCTATTGCGAAAAGTGAGTTCTACTTTATTACTACAAAGCTACAGGAAAACATAGAGCTTCCCTCCTTATTAGAAATAGAATCTAATAGCAATGAGTTAGTATACATCTCTCTACAAAACTCTCTTACGGGTATGAATTCAAAAGTTAAAAGTATATATACTAATGAGTATGGGAATGCTCTTGTTGATAAGAATTTTTTTAATTTAGATTGGCAGGAAGGTAATTATTCTCTTAATATCGTCCCAGCTTTTGCTACAGATGGTGTTGTATCTGAATCTATTTCTGTACATGCCTCTGAAATTAATTGTAATTTAAATGCTCCAGAGCAAACAATTGAAGGAGTAACTAGAGAGCAATTTGCTAATTATGCTACTAGATGGGTAGATGGAAGGGGTAAAAACTATGCTTATGAATGCTTTAATGATGTTGTATATCGCTCCAGAATGGCAGGGGTTGATCCAGCTTTCACGCTTGCGGTTTGGTTAAATGAATCTAGTGCTAGTAATTATACTCAAAATCTAAAGCAGTATGGCCATATTGAAGATTTTGGTATACATGGTTTGTCTTCTGTACCTCCTCAAAATTTTAATGCTCAGATTACCCATTTTTTAAAAATGTCTCACAGAAGTTCATGCCCAGGACTAACTGCTTGGGAATCTTGGGGTAATATTTATAGATTTGGGACTTGTAATGCAAAAGACCTTAATCAAAGAAATTCTGGTATAGATTACTATAAAAAGACTGAAAATCTTTATAAATGGATAACTAATGGGAAAAAACTCCCAGCAATTGTAACGGGGCTTCCTATTCCGGTAGATATTGGCCATGATTTAGGTAATTGGTCTCCTAAAGCAGAACCGGTATGTTGTTTAGCTAAATATAAAGATAATGACATACTTAGAGGTTTTTTCAACTATGATATTACCGAACAGAGTTGTGAGCAGGTATGGAGTCAATCTAATATAGAAAGTAATGGGATTGTAAGTTTTATACAAATAGAAAATATTGATGAAAAAGATTGTAAAGGGGAATTCCCTTCTTCTTGTTGTAGAGTAGGTAATGAGATTTTATGGTATCCAACTGAATACTGTACATATATAATTAAAGATATTGGAAACTCATTAGAATGCCAAGAGTATACTCAAAATAAAGCCTGTTTTTTTAGAGAGAACAGGTTTCAATGGCTACCACAAGGTATTGGAGGCGATAGTGCAATTAATATAGAGAATGAGACGGAGTGTAACTTAAGAAATGATATTTCAAGATATGATATTCAACTAAAAAAGGGTGTAAATTTCATTGGATTTGATTTTACCCCTTCATATAACCAAGATGTATTGTATGCTTCAAGATTAATCAGTATATATCCTCAGATATCATTAATAGGAAACTTTAAGGATAATGAATGGAGTGATTTAATATCTAAATCAGAAACAGCTCCATTTTCTGGTCAAGATTTCTATTTTGAACACTCTAAAGGTTATCTATTTATCTTAGATGAAGACCTTACTATTAATATCTCAGGTTGGAATAATAGTGAGGTAATAAAACCTTCTTTAGAGAAGGGTTGGAATTTTGTACTTAGCAGTACTGTTAAGGAAGATGATAACAGCATTAAAAATAATGATGTTTTAGGTGTTAACAACCAGGAGAGTAGATATAACGCAGTATTTGTACTAAAGAAATAAGAAAATGGTCGGGGAAACAGGACTTGAACCTGCGACCTCTGCGTCCCAAACGCAGCGTTCTAGCCATCTGAACTATTCCCCGATAGATGAAATTCTATCATATCAAATAGTAAAATACCATTAATTCAGAGTAATACCATTTAGTTTAAGACCGTTTAAATATAGATGCATTAAAGAGTCTCTAAATGTATTTGTTGCAGACCAACTACTTACGTTATCATCAATATCCCAAAATCTCATTCTCCAGTAGTACGTAATATTTGAAACTCCTGTAAGAGCAGTTCCAGCATATGTAAAATCAGAAGATCTATTTCCAGAAGAGATGGTTGTTGATAGTTTGCCAGTGTCCCACATAACTGTACCTGAAAATAAATTGTTTGTGTTTACTTCAATTTCGTAAGCAGAGGAGTTATCACTATTTATATCTGAGTAAATCGCCGAAAAGGTTGGGGTTACACTATTTAAATACAATGGATTTGTCTGTCCATCTGTTAGAAGTGCTGTCGGAGTATCTGGGGGACCACTCATTCTGAAGTTAGCAGTAGATGACCATGGACTCTCAATATTATTATCGTCCCACAATTTAATTCTCCAGAAGTATTGAGCACCATTAAGAGTTAATGCTGTACCAGCATATGACTTGTCCGTTATTAAACTCCCAGAAGGAACTGCAGTCATACTCAATTTGGTACTATCCCACATAGAAGTGCCATTAAAGGCTGAAGATGTATTAACATTAATTTGATAATATATCCCTGTTGAACCAGCATCGGCGTCGTTAAATCTAGCACTAAACTCTGGGGTAGTATCATATATCTTAATAGGATTACTGTATGTCTCGGTTGTTAAATCGGTTACATATGGAGAATTGTTCATGGTAAATTGAGCAGTAGCAGAAACAGTTCCTGTGGTTCCTACATTATCTGCAAATCTAATTCTCCAATAGTAGGTAGTTCCATTAAATGATAAAGTTGTTCCGTTGTACGAAATGTCTGGAGATCTAGCTCCAATAGCTGTTGCAGTCATTGCAACAAGACCAGAATCCCACATAACAGTACCAGAAAATGAGGAGTTGGTATTAACTTCTACTCTATACCAATTTCCTGTTTGACCTGTATTGGGATCGTTAAAGATTGCACTAAACTCTGGTGTTAAATCACTTACTTCAGTCGGGTTTGTTGCTCCCTCTGTTAGTAATGAGGTAGGAGCTGTGGGAGCAGTATTCATAGTAAAGGTTGCATAACTAGAGACAGTACCAGTTGTACCAACATTATCAGCAAACCGTATCCTCCAGTAATATGTTGTTCCATTAAGAGATAGTGCTGTTCCAGCGTATGAAATATCTGGAGAGCGAGCACCTATTGCTGTTGGAGTCATTGCAACAAGACCAGAATTCCACATAACAGTACCCGTAAAGGCTGAATTAGTGTTTACTTCAATTTGATACCAGTTTCCTGTTTGACCCGTATTAGGATCATTAAAGATTGCACTAAACTCTGGAGTTAAGTCTACTACACCAGTAGGGTTTGTTGCTCCCTCTGTTAGTAATGAGGTAGGAGCTGTGGGAGCTGTATTCATAGTAAAGGTTGCATAGCTGGAAACAGCACCCTGAGTATTAGTATAATCCCAGAATCTAATCCTCCAGTAATATGTTGTTCCATTAAGAGATAGTGCTGTTCCAGCATATGAAATATCTGGAGAGCGAGCACCTATTGCCGTTGCTGTCATTGCTACCTGTCCTGAATTCCACATAACAGTACCAGTAAAGGCAGAATTAGTGTTTACTTCAATTTGATACCAGTTTCCTGTTTGACCTGTATTAGGATCATTAAAAATTGCACTAAACTCTGGTGTTGTATCTGTTACACCTATTGGATTTGTTGCTCCTTCTGTAAGTAATGAGGTAGGAGCGGTGGGCGCTGCATTCATTGTAAAATTTGCAGTAGCTGACCAAGCTCCTTGTGCCCCTGAATCATCCCAAAATCTAATTCTCCAATAGTAGGTTGAACCGTTTAGAGAGAGAGCAGTACCTGCATATGATTTATCTGGGACTGGATTCCCAGCTGTTAAATTTGTCATAGAGGTTTTACCTGTATCCCACATAACGGTACCTGTAAATGCTGAATTACTGTTTACTTCAATTTCATAGTAATTAGCAATATCTCCACTATCTGGGTCATTATATATCGCACTAAACTCTGGAGTCGTATCGACAATTCCGTTGGGATTGGTATATCCCTCAGTAAGCAAAGAGGTAGGAGCTGTTGGAGCGCTATTAGCTAAAAGCCAATTTGCTGTAATTTGGATATTTGTAGTTACTGAAGGGCAGACACCTGTAGATGTATTAAAAGAAGTACAAGAGCCACTACTCAAAGTGTATCCAGTTAAGTTATATCCTGAACGAGTACAGCCAGGAGCAGTAGAGGCTCCTCCATAGCACACATCATGGTCTGCTGTACAAGTACCTCCTGGAGTTACAATATCCACACTTGGTTTAAGTTTGTAACAAGTATTACTACTTGTCCCACAAGTTAAACTGGTACAATATGAGTACTTTCTTGTACAAGATTTAACTTCTGAACCACAGCCATAATCTTTTCCAGTAGCATAACCCATTGAGCAGGAGGGGATAGTACAAGGATTACATGAGCCAGCACACAAACCACCCCCAGACCAGTAAATATTATCAGTATAACTGTAGTTACATCGGTATGACATACCGGAGCAGCTCTGTAATACACATGCTATATAATCATAATATCTAGTGCAGTAGTTGTCATAATATCCATCACTACAATTACAAACAGAGTATGTTCCTGTACAGTATGAACCCCTTGAATTATCGCTTTCACTACAATAATAACCAGTTACGGCGTATGCACTATTTGCTTTCGCAAAAAAAAGTAGTAATAGCACAACTATGCAACTAATTTGCAGTAATTTTGTTATATTAAAGATGTTATCCTTGGACAACAAATTAATATTCCGCTTATTTTCTCTTTTTACTTTTTTCAACTTTTGATTTTAGAATTAGGTAATTTATTAAGGTATAAACAAACGAAATTGACAAGATAATAATAAGGATATCTTTAAAACCAAAATTAGATTTACTATTTTCTTCATCTGAAATATTGATATCTTCATTACTCTTAGGTTTCTCACTTAGTAGTAATGTTGTTAATAATACTTTATCGCTCAAATTATTATTTTCTACTACCTGTGCTTGAATTGCATACTCCTCTTCTGTAAAGCCAGTAATACTAAATAGAGCAAACCAGTTCATACTCTCGTCTATAGTAGCAACATATTCCTTATCTCCAACAAAGACAATTACTTTATCACCAGAAAGCAATTTGCCAGCAATTCGAATAGCATCTCCTTCTTTTCCAAAAATTTTATTATCTTTTGTTATTTCAGCTTCTTGATTATTTATTTGTATATTATCAAGAATTATTAAAGATGATGAAGGTTGGGCAAAAGCAACATTTATACTTGATAGAAGAATTAGCAGTATTTGAGAGATATAGATAAAAGATTTCATTTTATTAGTAATATTTTTAATACTATTATTTTACTTTTATAGTTCTACTCAAGTCAAATAGAGAAGCGTTAACTATATTAAGATATTGACTTTATACCTTATATCATTCATAGTATAAATAGATATATATAATTTAATATAAAAATTAAATGGATATTAGCCCAGAAACTATTAGTAAGTATAAGATAAAGAAGGTATTAAAAATTTCAATTTTTACCCTTCTTTTTTTTGTAATAGGACTATTGATATTTGAATACTTTAGGATTACACCTAGTAATGTACATTTTTCAAATATTACCTCTAGTTCTGTTACAGTAAGTTGGAGTAGTAAAACTCCTGTTTCTGCAACAGTTATTCCCTTTGAGGGTAATACAACTTTCCCAGTAAGACTATTCTGTTTCTTTAAAGAAAAGTTTTTTGATACTAGAGATGTTACAAAAGCTGAATTAAAAGCTGCTTCACAAGCTGGATTAAATAGAGACGACTTTTCTTTGGATATTGACGACTTCCAAATGAGAATAGAGGTTGAGGAAGTAGGTAAATATTTTACTCACCATATTACTGTAAAAGGATTAGATCCAGAGAGAGAGTATTCATTCATGATTGGTGACACAATATTGTTTAGGAAATTCAGAGATAGTAATGGGAATAATACTATTACTACTTTAAGTATTCCTGAGGAATTAAAAACTCCCTATCCTGCCTATGGTTTGGTTAAAAATGCTGAAAATATATTTGATGGGTCAATAGAAGATTTAAATATTATCTCAGATGGTATTATATATTTTAACTATTTAGATGAAAAAACCAAAGAGAAGAGCAACTTGTTCTCAAGTTCTTTAGGAAATAATGGTGCCTGGTATGTTGATGTTTCCGGAGCCATAGATAAAGAAGGTAAAAACTTTTTAGAAACACACTCAACA
>ENA-UOWO01006325-UOWO01006325.1-activated-sludge-metagenome-genome-assembly--contig:-NODE-6325-length-12141-cov-7.860913_pt1 | contig 12141 bp, 14 predicted proteins | sample MGYA00238148_ERZ761564 | MGnify/ENA primary metagenome ERZ761564 (study PRJEB28885, sample SAMN05720194) | activated sludge metagenome | isolation source: Anaerobic digester | place: USA...
ATGTAATTTTGTCCGCCGATATTTCTTACCCAACCCTTAAGTTCCATTAAAGTTAGATTAGAAAGGACGCTAACTGTTCCTAGTTTAGATATTTTAGCGATATTGTCAATGTGAAGCGGATCGGTGGATAAAATTTTTAACAAAATTTCTTCTTCTTTATTCTCCGGAATTTTCAAAAAGCTCTGGTTACTTTTTTTTATTTTTCCTAAATTTAATTCTTCCAAAATATCCCTAATGCTGGTCACAACTTTGGCGCCCTTTTTGATGAGATCATTAGTGCCAAAAGACTGTGGAGAAAAAATTGGACCGGGAACTGCAAAGATTTCGCGATTAAATTCCAAGGCCAGAGTGGCGGTGATGAGTGAGCCGCTTTTTTCTCCCGCTTCAATAATCAAAGTTCCCATGGAAAGTCCAGCGACAATTCTATTTCTGGCTGGGAAGAGGACAGGGAGTGATTCGGTAGGTACAGCATATTCACTGAGAAGCAATCCATTCTCCAAAATTTCTTGTGACATGTTGAAATTTATGCGCGGATGCAAATGTTCATTGTCCAGACTGTCAGCCAAGACGGCGACAGTTTTCCCTCCAGCGTTCAAGGCGCCGCGATGGGCAAAAGAATCAATGCCAATAGCCATGCCACTAGCGACAATTATTCCGGCTCGAGCCAGTTCGCGGGAAAAATTTTCCGCTACTTGTTTGCCATACTGGGTATATTTTCTGGATCCAACAATAGAAATGATGGGCGCACTATTCAAATCTAGGTTACCTCTTGCATATAATAAGTAGGGGGGATTGGAAATTTCGCGAAGGAGAATTGGGTAATCGGAACTCTCCCAATCAATGAGGCGAATATTTTCTTTTTGCATTTTTTCCCATTCAGCATCCGGATCAATATTTTTTCTTTGCTCAATAACTTTGGCCGCCGCCGCTTTGCCAATGCCACTTTTTTCCAGATCCGGAAAATCGGCTTTCCAGGCTGCTTCCGCACTGCCAAAAAAGCCCACCAAAAGACGCATTTTTTGTGCTCCAATACCTTCTATTCTATTTAAAGCATTAAGATATTTCATATTTCCTTTGTAATATAGCATTTTTCGCTTATTGACAAAAGCGAGGAAATCTGCTATACTCATTTGTTATGTTAAAAATTGCCTATGTTGGTTTTTAAAGCCTCGGGCGTAAGTTCGAAAAACAAAAGACCCTCCTTACTTTTGTCAGTAGAGTCGAGTGTATTTGACGGTGATAATTCACAACAAGATATCACTTACGCACGGGACTTTGAAAACCAAGGATTTTAAAAAAGCGGGAATACCTTTATGGCCATTCTCGCTTTTTGAATCCTCAACCCACTTGGACATTCAATGTCCAAGTTAGAGGTTTGTTTTTTTTACTTCTTCCAAAACTTTTTCCAAAACATCTTTTATTTTTTCTGACTCTTCATCGGAAAATTTTTGGAGAACGAAAACTTCCGAAGGCAAATCGGTTTCGACGCCAACTCCGATGCGGATGCGCTTGAACTTTTGCGTACCGAGTTTGTCGATAATATTTTGCACGCCATTGTGTCCGGCGGAAGATGAGTCAGTAGCCAGACGATATTCACCCAGCACAATATCTTTATCATCATGAATGACCAAAATGTCATCCGGAGAAAGTTTATAGAAACTCAAAATACTTTGCACGGCTTCGCCAGACAAATTCATAAAAGTTTGTGGTTTTACCAGAGTAATTTCTTTGTTGGTCGAAATATCAGCGTTGAATTTTTTGTTGAATTCAAATTCTGGAAAATTCAAATCTGTTTTCAATTTATCCAAAAATTCAAAACCAACATTGTGTCGAGTGCCAATATATTTTTCTTCCAGATTGCCGAGACCGATTATAAGTTTCATAAGTTTATTTTTTATTAAAATTCAAACTTTCTTCATTATCTCTGGAACTTTCCAGATCCTGAATTGTGCCTTCTTCTATATTATATATTCCCGACAAATCTTTTCCAAGTACGATAACAATTGGCAGTTCAGCAGCATCTCTGTTTTTACTAACTGAAATTTTTGGTGTTGCCAAACTTCGTATATTTTCTGGCACAGTATCAGCAGTTGAGGCCGGTAATTTTTTAACCAGTTCATCTAGTGTAAATAATTTTGTGCCGCCAGTCAGATCATAGGCAACTGTTTTTTCTGCAACTGTTTTGTCAGTTGTTTTTTTAATCGTAATATTTTTGTAATCCAAGTTAACGCTCAAAAGTTTTTTAATTTTTTCAATCAAATAGGTATCGCCGCTTCGGTTGATAATCACGATAGAAGCATTTTCTTTGGAAATTTCTTCTCTTTTTCTTTTGATTTCATTTAAGTCAAAAATATTCTGCGCTAATTCCTGAATTTCACTATAATTTCCAACTCTAGGTACCAAGGCCGAGGCACCGACTGCTTCTCGAATGTTTCGTGAAATTTTCAGGAGACTGTCTTTATTCCAAGCATCCAAGACCATGGTATTGATATTTTGAGTATCCAATTTTTTGGAGAGTTCCAGAAAGGCTCCTATTTCATCTGTGCCAACATTGGTTTTCAGATTATCGCCCAAGGCATTGAGAAAGTTATTGAGAGCAAAAACATTTGCCAAATTTCCAACAGAAAAGAATTTATTTTTGAAAGATTGCATGACTTGTTGCTGTCTTTTGGCTCGACCAAAATCTCCTTCGGGATCGTTGTGTCTCTCACGGGCATATTTGAGGGCAGTGGCTCCGTCCAGTTGATGAAAACCTTTTTTCAATTCAAAAGTTTCATAACTATAATTTGGACCTGGATAGGTGGGGTCGTAAAAATCTCTCTCGCTGATAATATTGATGCCGCCGATAGCATCAACCATCTTTTGAAATCCATCGAAATTCAAAACAGCATAATAATCTACATTCAAGGCAGTCAATTCCTTTATAACGTCCAAAAGCGGTGCAATTTGCTCCGTTTCATTTTTTGGAGAAGAGACAACGCCATATTGGTAAACAGAATTTATTTTAGTCCAAAAATGAGCTTTTGGAATTTCTACAAAAAGATCGCGGGGGATCGAAAGCAACGCAACTCGGTTAGTTTTAGTGTTGATACTTAGAACTATGATAGTGTCAGTCAAATTTTGTCCGGGCTTGCCTTTGCCAGCAATGCCCAAAAGGAGAATATTTATTCTTCCGCTAGCGGCACCTTTGAGGTTGGAAATTGAGGATGGAGTAGCCAATGATTTCATGGTTCCAAGTAGAGACGCTTTTTCGTCAGACAAACTTACTTTTTTACTGACAAAATATACTTTTGAAACTACAAAGGTTCCGTAGGAAATTCCCAATGCGGCAATAATCAGAAGAATTGAAAAGACTACCTTTTTTAATGAAGAGTTATCCTTCTTGGGCAATAGGTTTGGCTTGGACGTGTCTTGTTTTTCTGTCAGTGAATCATAAAAATCGTCCCATTCGTCTGGGCCAAGATGGGCGGGTCTTTGTAGATGATTTTTAGATTTTGTCTTCACAGATGTGTTTAAGCGCGCTCTAATAATACCAATTTAAATGTCTAAAGTCAAAATTTGGCTTAAAATAAAGGAAATCAGCCCTTGCCAAAAGGCCAATTATCTGGTAGTCTGGAGGAAGAAATTAATATTTTTCATGTTGAAAGATGACAGAAATAGGCAATGATTATAAAAAAGAGAGTTATTATGGTGTCGGGAGCTTCATTTTGGAGCTTTTAAAGATATTCTTTTTAGCCTTTATCATAATTATTCCCGTCAGGGTTTTTTTATTCCAACCATTCTTCGTTCAAGGGGCTTCCATGGAGCCGAGTTTTGAGGACAGCCAGTATTTGATCGTGAATGAGTTTGGCTATAAGGAAACTAAAGTCGGAATAGCTGACAAAAATCTTTTTACCATAAATCCATTCAGGGATCTTTCTAGAGACGATGTGGTAGTTTTCCGCTATCCCAAAGATCGTAGCAAGTTTTTCATTAAAAGAATAACCGGTTTACCAGGCGAGAAAATTGAAGTCAAAGACAATCAAGTCAGAATTTTCAATTCCGAGAATCCAAATGGATTTATCTTGGATGAGTCAACATATCTTTCTTCAGCTGAAAAAACTTTTGGAGATTTAGCCATTACTCTTAAGGATAATGAATATTTTGTGATGGGGGACAATCGGATGTTTAGCTCGGATTCAAGATTTTGGGGTCCGGTGACCAAATCAGATATTGTCGGCAAAGTTCTAATGAGAGCTTGGCCGCTAAACAACATAAAAGTATTTTAATTTTTTCAAATAATCGTATGGCCAAATCTAAACTTTTGAAAAACAAAAAAAAATTGGCTAAAAAAACAGCAAATAAATTAGGTAAGAAAAAAACCGGTATGCCGAAAAAAAATAAACCGAAAGAAATGAAAGAAGTTGAACAACTTTTGCTTCAGACTCTTCGAGGTATGAAGGATATTCTACCTGAGGATCAACCTTTTTGGGAACAAGCACGCCGAGCTTCGGAAAAATTAGCCCGAGATTATGGCTATGTCAGAATTGATACGCCGCTAGTTGAATATTCTAATTTGTTTGTGCGTGGAATTGGAAACGGAACGGATATTGTGGAAAAGGAAATGTATAATTTTGTTACTCGCGGAGGAGACAAGGTCTCTTTGCGACCAGAGATAACTGCCGGAATTGCCAGAACTTTTATTCAACATGGTATGAATGTTTGGTCTAAACCAGTTAAGCTTTTTTCAACTGGTCCAGTTTATCGTTATGATCGGCCACAGGAGGGTCGTTATCGTGAGCATCATCAAATAAATTATGATGCTTTTGGAGAACAGGATGCAATTTTGGATGCGCAAATGATTCAGATGGCTTTTCGGGTTGTGCAAAGTTTGGGCATCAAAGCTGCGCAGGTTCAAGTCAACTCCATTGGTTGTCCAACTTGCCGCAAGGAATACCGAGAACTGCTGGTGAGTTATTTTGAATCCAGAAGAAATAAGCTTTGTCAAGATTGTAAAAGAAGGCTGGAAATTAATCCGCTCAGAATTTTGGACTGTAAAGAAGATAAATGTATGCAAGTGACGGTAACAGCTCCGCAATCTATCGATCACTTATGTGATGATTGCCGAACTCATTTCAAAAATCTTTTGGAATATTTGGATGAATTGGATTTGTCCTATACGATTAATCCGCAATTAGTTCGTGGACTTGATTATTATACTAAGACTGTTTTTGAAATTTGGTCTGGTCAAGAGGAAGGACGCAAGTTTTCTTTGGGTGGCGGTGGACGCTACGATGGGCTAATCAAATCCCTTGGCGGAGAAGATACGCCAGCTGTCGGTTTTGGATTAGGACTTGAAAGACTTATAATGGAAATGAAGAGAGTTCAGGCTAAGCCTTACAGGGCTCCGAGGCCCAAAGTATTTTTGGCACAACTGGGAGATTTGGCCAAGAAAAAAAGTTTGCGACTGTTTTCTGATCTGGAAAAGAATGGAATTTTGGTAGCTGAAAGTTTTGGTCGTGGTAGTCTCAAATCACAACTGCGATCAGCTGATAAGTTGGGCGTAGAAATTACCTTGATTCTTGGACAAAAGGAAGCTTTGGATGAAACAGTTATTATTAAAAACATGAAAACGGGTGTTCAGGAAATTTCCAGTCTCGACAAATTGGTTGATTTAATTAAGAAAAAATTGAAAGTGGATAATGTGGTGGTTTATCACGAAAATAATATTCACACGTAAAATAGTAAATGGTATTTATTAGAAGGGAGGTTTTTTATGATCGAAGTCAAAAGAAAAGACAGAGAAACTTCTGAAAGTTTAATCAGAAGATTTGGCCGTCGCGTTCAACAGAGCGGTGTTTTGGTTCAGGCCAGAAGATCGAGATTTCGTACTGAAGAAAAAAGCAAACGTGAAAAGAGAGAAGGCGCCATGTACAAAATGAAAGTTAAAAAAGTTGTGGACCGACTCAAAAAAATGGGCAAATTTGATGAAGAAGAATTTAAAAACGTCAAAAAGAAATTAGTTAAAAAAGAGAAATAAAATATATGTCTCTCAAACAAACAATAGCTGAGGATATGAAGGCGGCCATGAAAGAGGGCAACGTACTCAAGCGTGATACTTTGCGTATGCTTGACTCGATGATCAAAAATACCGAAATTGAAAAAATGAAAAAGGAAACAGGCTTGACTGATGAAGAAGTAATTGAAGTTGTTACTCGAGCGGTCAAACAAAGAAAAGACAGCATATCGCAATTTGAAGCTGGTGGCCGACCAGAGTTAGCCGAAAAAGAAAAAAATGAAATTGAAATTCTGTCAGCCTATATGCCAGCTCAACTTGGCGAAGCTGAAGTCAGAAAGGTTGTAAAAGAAGTCATCTTGGCAGCTGGCGCTGCTTCCAAAGCTGATATGGGCAAAGTCATGGGACAAGTCATGAGTCGCCTTAAAGGTCAAACAGACGGCAATGTTGTCAAAAAGATTGTTGAGGAAGAATTACAATAAAATCTTTTCAAGTAAAAAACACCCCAAATAAAAGAGGGTGTTTTTTGTATCCAAAAATTTGCACGATTAATTTTTTTATACTAATATTATATTACAGTAAAAATTGAATAAGTTTTTTATCCAGAGTGTGGGGAGGGTACTGGCCCAACGATCCACCAACAACCTTTGAGGCTGACTGCCTTAGGGAGGTGCTAATTCCAGCTTCGATCCACTGTTTTGCGGTGGCTCTCGGAGAGAGATAAGGGCCCGCCTAGACTTGCAAAATAGTTGTCTGTCTAAGCGAGGCTGGTCGATTTTATTATTTCTCTTTTCTGAGGTGTCGGAGAAGAGTTTTTTTTAATTTCTAGAATATAAAAATATGTTTCAAAAACCAAAAAATTATACAGTGGAAAGTGTAACCAGTGGACATCCGGACAAGGTTTGTGACCAAATTTCTGATGCGATTTTGGATGCCTGTCTTGCTCAAGATCCGAAAAGCCGCGTGGCGGTGGAAAGTTTTGGCGGCCATGGGTTTCTGGTAATTGGCGGAGAAGTGACCACTAAGGCCGAAGTTGATTATGAAAAAATTGCCAGGCAAGTTTATGCTGCGATCGGTTATGATCATAATTTGGAAATTTTTGTCAAAATTGTTACGCAATCTCCTGATATTGCTCAGGGCGTTGATACAGGTGGAGCTGGAGACCAAGGAATTATGTATGGCTATGCGACCGATGAGACTCCGGAATTTTTGCCTGAATCGGTTGTGAAGGTTCACGCCTTGGCCAAAAGAATGGAAGAGCTCAGAAAAAATAATCCAGAATTTTCTTGGATGAAACCGGACGGCAAAACTCAAATTACGGTAGAAGATGGAAAAATAAAAACAGTTTTGGTGAGTTGCCAACATAATGAAGCAGCTGATTCTGAATTTATTCGCAAAAAAATAATTGATTCGGTGATTGTGCCGGTTGTAGGAGATTTGGAAAATATCGAAGTGTTGGTTAATCCGACTGGCAAATTTGTGCAAGGTGGCTTCGAGGCTGATACGGGGCTGACTGGTCGTAAAATAATGGTGGATACTTATTGCGGTTTAGTACCACACGGTGGCGGAGCGTTTTCCGGAAAAGATTCAACCAAAGTTGATCGTAGTGCAGCTTACATGGCACGTTATGTGGCTAAAAATTTGGTAGCGAAAGGTTTAGCCAAAGAATGTTTGGTGTCAGTGGCCTATGCTATTGGTAAAGTTGAGCCTTTGATGGTAGAAGCTATCAATGAAAAAGGCGAAAGTCTGGCTGAATTTTTGAAAGATAAATTTGATTTTCGTCCACAATCTATCATCAAAGCTCTGAATTTACAAAAACCAATTTTTCAAAATACAGCAGCTTATGGTCATTTTGGTCGGAAAGATTTTCCATGGGAAAAAATAATCAAATAATTTATGATTTGCAATATTATGGGTAATTGCTAGAATAGAAAACTGATAAATTTATCAGAATGGTTCTTATTAAATTAAATATTCGAAAAAAAAAGAGGGTTTTTATGGAGAAAGAAATGGTTGGAGTATTAAACAAAAAGCGATTAAGAAAATCGGAAACCGCAAAGCCTGAAAAGGCAAATCGAAAATCTTATGACAGGCAAGCAAAAAAACAGGGAAAGAGTGCTGTTCAGGAAAATTCAAACTAAACATATTATAGGAGGGGAGGGATGAGACATGCTGAACGAAGTGCTTTTTGAAGATACAACAAAAGCAATAAATTCTCTAGAAAAAAGTAAGGGCAGAGGAGTCTATGTTGATCGTCGACTTTTTGCCAAAAAAGAAAAAAACGAAAAACCAATCAATTTGGATAGATGGATTATCTTTCCGAAAGGGCGTGGCCGATGTATAGTTGTGGTTGGAGAAAAGGAAGATATTTTTAATCTTTCTTTGGAACATGCAATAGCTATTCTTGTTCCTGCTGGTTCTGGATATTCTCTCGAAGCAGTAACGGAAAACATTACCGTTACTATTTTTCTACCGAATTGAGGTATTTATTGAATAGGGGCGAAGTCAGCAGACTTCGCCCCTTCATTTTGTATTTGACGAATATTCTGATGAGACTATAATAATCAAGGAATAAAATAATCACCCAAAAAAGTGAGAAAAAAATTCAAAATCAATTTTAATAGAAAAAAGGTACCCCGTAAGGGGTATTTTTTTTAGTTCTTTTCTATAAATCTAAAAAAAGGAGGACAAAATGAAAAAAGAAACGAGAGTGGATGAATTTGGGATATTGTTGGCTAATGTTGTTATGGAGGCTGCACATCTTACTTACAATGCTTACCGAGGGAAAAGAATAGTTGAAGTATGCATAAAAATTCTTCAAGAAAGGATCCATGAAATTCAACCCAAAAAGGCTGATCCCAAATACAAAGAAGCCAGATATGGCAAGAGCAAAAAAGTCCACACTGCCAAATAATTTTGGCGAATAGGCTGGGAATATTTCCAGCCTTCTTTTATTATCATTGCCCAAAGTTCCAATTCAAAGTAAAATTAGAATATTAAGTAATAAAAATATAATTTTATGCAAAATGAAGAAGTGAAAGAAATTGTCAAAGAAAGCTACACCAAAATTGCCAAAGGTAGCGGTTGTTCTTGTTGTGGTGCCAAGCAGGAACAAGAAAGAATTGCGGAAGAAATTGGTTATTCCAAAGAAGATATTGGAAAATTTTCGGAAGCGAATTTGGGACTGGGCTGTGGCAATCCAGTCGCGATGTCGGAAATGAAAGCGGGGGATACAGTTTTGGACTTGGGATCGGGTGCGGGCTTTGATTGTTTTCTGTCTGCCAGAAAAGTTACTGAATCTGGAAAAGTCATTGGCGTGGATATGGTTCCGGAAATGGTAGCCAAAGCCAAAGCTAACGCGGAAAAATATGGGCATACAAACGTTGAATTTAAATTAGGTGAAATTGAAAATTTGCCAGTGGAAGATGAAACGGTTGATATCATCATTAGCAACTGCGTAATTAATCTTTCACCAGACAAAGACAAGGTTTTTGATGAAGCTTTCCGAGTTTTGAAAGATGGAGGTAAAATGTTTGTTTCGGATATTGTTTTGCTGCAAGAACTCCCAGAAGAAATTAAAAATAATAAAGAGCTTTTGTCAGGTTGTGTGGCCGGTGCACTTTTGAAAGATAATTATATTGCCAAAATGAAAAATGCCGGCTTTGTAGTCGAAGTGCTTTCGGAAGATAAAGATATCAGTAAAAAACAATATTCTGGCATGCCGCTGGAAAGTCTGAAAGTTAAAGCCATCAAAAAATAATTTTATTAAAAATTATGGATGTTATTTCCCATGGACTTTGGGGCGGGATTGCTTTTGGCAGAAAAAATCCCAAAAATTATCTAATTGCTTTTTTTATCGGGCTTGCTCCTGATGTTTTTTCTTTTGGAATTTTTATGATAGCAAGGCTTTTGGGTTTTTCGAAGATGGATTTTTCTGGTGGACACACGGATCCAAGTCTTATTCCGCAATATGTGCATATTTTATATAACTTCACGCACAGTCTGATAATATTTTTTGTAATTTTCTTTTTAGTTTGGCTGATATTAAAAAAACCATACTGGCTGCTGGGTGCTTGGGGTTTGCATATTTTAATTGATATTCCCACACATTCTTTTGCTTTTTTTCCAACGCCTTTCCTCTGGCCAGTTTCCAATTTCATGATCAATGGCATCAGTTGGGGTAATCCGATAATCTTTTTTCCAGATGTTGCTATTTTGATTATTCTCTACGCTATTTTTTGGTATAAAAAAAGAGAATCTACCCACAGCTTAATTAAAATCATAAACTAGCTCTCAGGGGTTTGGTTTTTTAAAATCTTGCATTTTGTAAATTTGTTTGCTATGATAAAAAACTTATCTGGTGTTATAATCAGATAGGAAAAACTCAAACTAAGGAGGGGGTTTATGGAATCAGGGTGTCCGGTTGATGTTTTGTTGGTTGTGGATGGAGCAGGCGCAAAAAAATTGGCTCAGTGGATAGCGGCGTCGCAGTTTGTGAGTACAGTTTATTGCGTCCCAAGCAATTCAGAAATCAATCAGATTGTGGGAGTGGAATGTGCCAACGTTCCAGTCGAGGACGCTACGGCACTTCTGAGTTTTGCTCTTTTGCGCAGAGTCGACGTGGCCGTCTTCGGTTCGAAAGATCTTTTTACACCCCAAATTGGCGATGCTTTCAGAAAGGCTAAAGTGAAAATTCTGAAGCCAAGCGAAGTTCTGCTGTTGTCGGAAAAAGGGAAATTCCCTGCCAGAAATTTTATGTCGCAGTAAAAGAAACATCTCAAATGTTGAGGGGTCAGTCTATATTATTAGATTGGCTCCTTTTCAATTTCATAAATTTTTTGATTTAAATAATATAGTAAGTTGATTTTTTTGAGTCTTTGCTATAAAATTAAATAGAAGTAATTAATTTAATCAAATTAACAAATTAAACATATGGGATACATAGTGTTTCTAATTATTTTTTTGGTTTTGGTCCTGCTGATTTCTATCAAGCAGATAAACCAGTATCAGCGCGGAGTTAAATTTACTTTGGGAAGATATACCAGCATTATGGATCCAGGCTGGAGATTGATTATACCAATTTTTCAAAGTTATCAAAAAATCGACATGAGAGTTAAGGCAGTTAATGTGCCTGACCAAGAAGCTATTACTAAAGATAATATTTCTGTAACTGTTAACGCCGTTATCTATTACAAGATTAAAAGTGCTGAAAAAGCCATCATCGAAGTTGAAGATTTTTATTACGCTGTTTCCCAATTAGCCCAAACAACGATGAGAAATGTGGTTGGTGAAGTGAACTTGGATGAATTACTTTCCAATAGGGATGCAATTGCGGAAAAAATTAGGATGATTGTGGAAAAAGCCGCCGATGCTTGGGGAGTTGAAGTTAATTCCGTCGAACTTAAGGATGTAACTTTACCGGAAGAAATGAAAAGAGTTATTGGCAAGCAGGCTGAAGCTGAAAGGGAAAAGAGATCTGTCATTATTAAGGCCGAAGGAGAAGTTATTGCATCAGAAAATTTAGCTAAAGCAGCAACGATACTTTCTAGTGCTAATGGAGCTTTGCATCTCAGAACGCTGGCGACTTTAAATGATTTGAGCTCTGATAAATCGAACACGGTTATTTTTGCAATTCCACTTGAAATACTTAAAGCCCTGGAGGGTTTTGGCAAGAGTAATCAACAATAATTTTAGATACAAGATGATATTAAAATAAAAAACAGGCTTAAGACCTGTTTTTTATAGCTTGAAAAATAAAGCAAATAAGCATAAAATAAAGACATCTAATATAAAAAATAAAAAAATATGGATAACTACTCATGGTATTCACAGCTCATTAAACCGTTTTGGTCTCCGCCGGCTTGGCTTTTTGGACCGGTGTGGACATTTCTATATATTTTGATTGCCATTTCTTTTGGCAAGGTTTTTTGGATGGTGTGGAAAAAAGAAATTAAGCTTATTGTGGCTTTGCCATTTATTCTGAATTTAGTTTTTAATTTCGCTTTCACGCCTTTACAATTCGGACTTCAAAATAATTATTTGGCTGCGCTGGATATTCTTCTTGTGCTCGGCACACTTATTTGGGCGATGGTTGTCATTTGGCCGCGCGTTCGCTGGGTAGCCTATATGCAAATCCCATATTTGCT
>ENA-UOWO01006329-UOWO01006329.1-activated-sludge-metagenome-genome-assembly--contig:-NODE-6329-length-12136-cov-5.551941_pt1 | contig 12136 bp, 13 predicted proteins | sample MGYA00238148_ERZ761564 | MGnify/ENA primary metagenome ERZ761564 (study PRJEB28885, sample SAMN05720194) | activated sludge metagenome | isolation source: Anaerobic digester | place: USA...
TAGTTTTTCGGTAAATTGTTCGTTTACTTTTCATAACTTCGCTTGGGCGGTTATGAAAAATAAGCTTTCCATACGCCGCCACCAGCTCTAGCAAGGAAACGTTACTGCAGAAAGAAAACTCCCTCCTACGAAAAGAATTCTTGCACCTGCGGAAAGAAAACTCCTTACTGCAAAAAAAATACAAAAAACCAAGCAAACAATACAAAACAATTTTGGGAGTGATTTTTGTAAATACTTAAAAAACATATCAGTACCGATGAAGCTAAATATACTTTTGATTACAGTTGTGCTGTCTACCTATGCCAGCGGGCAAAACCCTCAGCATTGTGGCAACTTCCCGATTTTCAAAGAGTACATTTATAGCATCATAGAAGGTCCTGCGGCTAATTTTAAAGAATACCCCAATCCTCCGAAGATATCCGATACGGTACTACTGGGTCTAGAGCAAGAAATTACTACCAACGACTCCGCAAAAATATATCTCGACAAATTAAGCCTCAAGAAGTTTACTACGGCACAAGACTATGAAGATGCTTTTAGCTTTATTCAAAAAAAAGATTATGACTATGCATTACTTGCCTTAGCAGCCCATTGGAATCCAGACATTCGCGTTTTGGCCCTAATTCGATTGAACCAAAAACTCAGCATGCGACCGCTCGTCAACTCCCTAAAAATGAAAAACGGAGCATGGCAAAAATTCGATGCAATTGCCATCAACTTCCTAATTTACCTCCTAGAAAGCAATCCGCTGATGATTCCTGGTAGCGAAAATGCCACCATTCATGGATACTATATTTCCAACATTCTTTGGAACTTAGACCTACTCACACATGAAAATATCGCGGCAAAAAAACCGCTACGCGACTGGTATAAAAATGATTTACAATTCGAACAAGATTTATTACAATGGAAATCACATTCAAAAAAATAATACTCTCGCTTCTGTTAGGATATTCCTTCCAAATGGCTTGGGCACAAAGCCCAACAAAATGCAGTAAAGCCATTGAAAAAGAGAATTTCAAAAAAGTAGAACGTTTGCTCCAGCAGCAAGTGCGGCATCATAAAAACGGACAACGCTATTATAATGGTGAAGGCAGCGGCTATCAAACCAACTTTACTCCTGCTCTGGATAGCATCACCAATTGGTTCAAAAATCAAAGCGGTGTTGTTGATGCTTACTGGGACAAATGCCAACAAAAAGAAGCCATCTATCCAGGTTGGTCAGTAATAGGCGTAAAATTCGATACCAAGAAAGGAATTATAGAAAAATGCTACTCCATCCAACTAGGAACTACAGGAAATGTCAACCTATTAGGATGGAAACCCAAGCTATTTAAAACCAAAAACAAATTGGTCTATAAAAAGAGCTACGATTGCAAAGGTTTTATCGAACTTCAAAAGTTGAATTGTTTTCCATACTCCAAAAAAGATACGATTGTCCCGTCAAAACTAGTAGGAAAATGGAAATCTATAAAGCAACCCAAGGGAGTGTCGAGCGAAGAAATCGAATTTAAAATCAATGCAATGAATGAACTCGAATTGCAGATCCATCCCAGTTTTATTTACCGATTCGGCACTCACGTTTCAAAAACGGCCCTTTCTGGTTCGGGTTACATAGCCAATTGGCCTCCGTATAATTGCTTCGTTACACAATTGGATGACAATTCCATTCAAATTGAGTATGCTAGTCTTGGGAGTGAACCGCAAACCATTAGCTACATCCGATCTAATTAAAATTTAAGTTCGTTTAGACCTAAAAGCTCATTCAATCTTTTTTCTCAAGTGTTCTTTTACTTCCTCAAACCATTCCTTTCGCAAAATACTAAGTACAATGCTATCCCGACGAACCTCACTTTCAAAAGTAGGCATATTACTTCTTAGAACACCGTCAACGGTACATCCTATGCTCAACATCGCCGCTTTGCTCCGTTCGTTAGCATTATCGGCACGAAATTCGACACGCTCCATTCCTAAAGTTTCAAAAGCATAGCTGAGCAAAAGATACTTACAATGTTTGTTCAAACCCGTTCCTTGAAAATCCTTTCCATACCAAGTATAGCCTAGTTGAATCGTCTTAAAACCATAATTGATGTCATAAAAACGAGTGCTTCCTGCGTATTTGCCTTTTCGCTTATCATAAACAATAAATGGAAATTCTGTTCCATTTTCCCTAGATTTCATTGCAATCTGGATGTAGTTCTCCAAATTCTCTTTACCATTGGCACGAACTAAAGAAAATTTCCAAAGTTCGGGTTCATTCATAGAAAAAGGCAATAGATGTTCTAGATCTGATTCCTGTAAAGGTCTCAAGAGTACGAACTCGTCTTCGAGAATTACATTAGGGTTGATTATCATTCTAAAAATGAATTAATAGTAAAAAACACCGTACTCACTTTTAATCGTGAGCCTTTTAGAATCTGAAGCTTCTACTCTACCGATAATTTGAGCTTCAATACCGAAAGATTGCGAAATAGCAATAATAGTATTTGCAATAGCTTCGGGAACATAAAGCTCCATACGATGTCCACAATTAAATACTTGATACATTTCTTTCCAATCGGTTTTCGATTGCTCTTGAATCAATTGAAACAAAGGAGGAACTGGAAATAAATTGTCTTTTATAATATGAAGATTGTCAATAAAATGTAAAATTTTGGTTTGGGCACCACCACTACAATGCACCATTCCGTGAATGTCTTTGGGCGTATATTGAGATAAAATACTTTTAATGACGGGCGCATAGGTTCGTGTAGGTGAAAGTACCAATTTTCCTGCATCTAAAGGCGAATTTACAACTGAATCTGTTAACTTTACTCTACCCGAATAAATTAATTCGGCAGGTACTAAGGCATCAAAACTTTCAGGATATTTTTCAGCCAAATAGTGATCAAAAACATCGTGTCGTGCAGATGTTAGTCCGTTACTGCCCATACCGCCGTTATAGGCTTTTTCATATTTGGCTTGACCAAAAGAAGCCAATCCTACTATAACGTCACCCGCTTGAATGTTGGCATTATCAATCACATCAGTACGTTTCATTCGAGCCGTAACAGTTGAATCGACAATAATGGTTCGGACGATATCTCCTACATCGGCAGTTTCGCCTCCAGTGGAATGAATGGTTACGCCAAAGGTTTTCAACTCTGCAATCAAATCCTCTGTGCCATTTATTATTGCAGAAATTACTTCGGCTGGAATGAGATTTTTGTTTCTACCGATAGTGGAAGAAAGCATAATATTATCTGTTGCACCTACGCACAATAAATCATCAATATTCATGATTAAAGCATCTTGGGCAATGCCTTTCCAAACAGAAATATCGCCAGTTTCTTTCCAATACATATAAGCCAATGACGATTTGGTTCCTGCGCCATCGGCATGCATGATGAGGCAATAATCGTCGTCTTGGGTTAAATAATCGGGAACGATCTTACAAAAAGCATTAGGAAATAGACCTTTGTCGATATTTTTTATGGCATTGTGCACATCTTCTTTCGAAGCCGAAACGCCCCGAAGTGCGTATCGTTTTGAAGTATCTGAATTCATTAGTTGTAGTTAGTTGTGCCTGTAGTTAATCAGGTAAATTGTTGTTTGGCAAATATAGGAATTTGAATTAGGATTTTAGATTTTAGATTTCGTAATTATCACTTTAACGCTCTAAAATTAAAATTTCTACTCTACGATTCTCATTTGCTTCTTGTTCAGATTTCTCAGGAATGGGATGAATGGGTCTGGAAATACCAAAACCTTTGTAAGAAAGTCTCTTTCTGTTGATTTTATTCTGAATTAAGAAGGTATAAACGGCACGAGCTCTCAAAGTTGATATGTCTTCGAAATCACCAACCAACTGGCAGCAAATATGCCCTTGAATCTGAATTTTCAAGTTGGGATGGTCTTCTAAAACGCATAATAGTTCGTATAAGGTTGGTTTAGATTCGGGAACAATTCGTGGAGAACGGTTTTTAAAGTAAATATTTTTCAATACGATAACATCCCCAACCTTAGCCTCTTTGAATTTTTCTTCCAGTGTTTTGGTATCATCGAAGTTTAGGACTTCGGGTGCTGATTGTTTTACTTTCTGAAAAAAAACGGTCACCTTTCGATTTTCTGATTGGACTTTAGACTGCTTGAAATCCTCTCCAAATCCTCGGACTTCATAATTATCTAGTACTTTAATCTTATTCTTGATTAGAAATTGGTACACTGCATCAACTCTTTTTAGTGAAAGAGTGTCATTATAATGATTGGTCCCTTTCCAATCGCAATACCCGTATATTTTTGAAACCTCAATAGCTTCATTAGAAGCAATCCAAGTCTCCAATTTTTGTTGTGCTGTAGTATTAATCTCAGCTTTATTAAAATCAAAAAAAACTTCTATCTTTTCCTGTGCAGAAAGTGATAGTGCATATAGGAAGAAAACAAAAGTGAGATGTCTCATTTCATTTATTTTAATTTGCAACAATTAATATTTCTACTCTTCGGTTGGCTGAACGTTGCGCTTCGTCTTTTTCAGGCAAGGAGTAAATGGGTTGTGTGCTTCCGAATCCTTTGAAAGTAATTCTTTCTTCATTGATTCCATTGGCAACCAGAAAATTATTTATTGCTTTGGCTCGCTGCGTTGACAAATCCAATCTATCGACAGCCATGCAGCATAGATGTCCTTGAATTTCTATTTTTAGATTTGGGTTGTTTTTCATGACCAACAATAATTCATACATCTTACCCTTAGACTGTGGAATTACGATGAAGGTATTGATGTGAAAATTGAGATTCTCCATCTTTAATTTTTCCCCAACAGGAGCTTCGGTCATCTTTTGCATAAAATTGGTATCCAATTGATATTCGGACTTTGTTCCGTCAGGATTATCAAAAACCAATTTTTCAGGATATTTTATAACGGCTTTTGGCAATTGGATTGGCTCTTCTTTTATTCCTAAAATTTCGTTTTCTCTAGATAAATCATTGGCTTCAATATAAAACAAAGTTACTTTTCGATTCTCAGCTTTTATTTTGGATAAAGTATGTAATTCCCCAAAGTTTCTCGTTTTAAAATCAGCTCGAATCGCAATTTTATCTTTAATGAAAGTATAGACAAAATTAATTCTGTTTTTGGCCAATGTATCATTAAAACTGCTAGTACCGTCCTCATCACAAAAACCGTGAATGCCAACAATTTTTACTTTTGGGTTTAAAGAAATCCATTGATTTAGTTTATTAGATTCAAGAGAAGTTAATTCGTATTTATTACTGTCAAAATATATTGAAAATTGGCTTTGTCCTATTGCTAAGGTAGAAAAACTCAAAAAAATGATTAGCTGTATAAAAAATTTCATTTTACGTATATTAATCAACGAAAGTTACGAAAAAAAAAGTAACAAAAACACCCGAGCTATTCTGAAATAGGTCGGGTGCAAAACGTACTATTTAAAGTTTATTTTGTAAATAATAATTCTCTGTATTTTGTTAATGTCCATGTTTCATCATCAACCAATAATTCTAGCTTATCACAATGATTTCTAATGTCTTCAAAATAAGGTTTTACCTTATTGCAATAGGCTTCAGCCATTTCTTGAGCATTAGTCAAATTGTTGGCTTTTTTTCTTTCGTTAGTCATCGCATCTACCTTAGAATTAATCCCTTCAATATGACCCGAAATTTCTTTGATTAAGATGATTTGTTCCTTGGCTATTTTTTCAAAATCGGAACCAAAAATCTCCTTCAATCCTTTCACATTATCAATTAAGGTGTTTTGATAACGAATAGCAGTGGGAATGACATGATTTCTAGAAATGTCAGCCAAGACTCTTCCCTCTATTTGAATTTTCTTGGTATACTCTTCTAATTCAATTTCATAGCGTGCTTCTACCTCAACATGATTCATAATACCCATCTCAGAAAACAAATCCAAAGCTTGCTTAGATGCTCTGGCTTTTAAGGCCTCTGGAGTTGTTTTAAAATTACTTAAACCTCTTTTAGCAGCTTCTTTCTGCCAAGCTTCACTATATCCATCTCCTTCAAAAAGAATCTTTTTCGACTGTTTGATGTATTCTCTCAATACGTTGAAAATAGCCTCATCTTTTTTCAAATCTTTTTCTTCGATTAATTTATCTACCGCTATTTTAAAATCTTTGAGCTGTTTGGCAACAATCGTATTCAAAGTAGTCATGGCATTAGAGCAATTCGCTGATGAGCCTACCGCTCTAAATTCAAATTTATTTCCGGTAAAAGCAAATGGAGATGTTCTGTTTCTATCTGTATTATCTAAAAGTACGTCGGGAATTTTTCCGACTACATTTAGCTTCAAGTCTGTTTTTTCCTCTGGTGAAAGTTTTCCAGTGGTTACACCTTCTAATTCAGCCAAAACTTTAGTCAATTGTTCTCCTATAAATACTGAAATAATCGCTGGAGGTGCCTCATTAGCTCCAAGTCTATGGTCATTGCTAGCTGTCGCTATAGAAGCTCTCAATAAAGTTTCGTAGTCATTAACCGCCTTAATTGTATTGACAAAAAAAGTTAAAAACTGCAAATTACTCATTGGGGTTTTGCTTGGACTCAATAGGTTAACACCCGTATCAGTTGCTAAGGACCAGTTATTGTGTTTCCCTGAACCGTTAACTCCTTTGAATGGTTTTTCATGCAACAACACTTTCAAATCGTGACGCTCGGCCACTTTTTGCATTACATCCATTAATAAACAGTTGTGGTCGACCGCTAGATTGGTTTCTTCAAAAATGGGAGCCAACTCAAATTGATTTGGAGCAACCTCATTGTGACGCGTTTTAACAGGAATTCCCAATAACATACACTCTTGCTCTAAGTCACGCATGTAGGTTAAAGCTCGAGTAGGAATAGAACCAAAATAATGGTCATCCAATTGTTGTCCTTTTGCCGAGGTATGCCCTAGAAGAGTTCTGCCAGTCATCATCAAATCTGGACGCGAATTGGCTAATGACTTGTCAATCAAAAAATATTCTTGTTCCCACCCTAGGGTTGCAGTAACTTTTTTTACATTTTTATCAAAATACCTGCACACCTCGGTAGCGGCTTCATCCATTGCAGATAAAGCTCTTAGTAATGGAATTTTATTATCTAATGCTTCTCCAGTATATGATATAAATACTGTAGGGATACATAAAGTAGTCCCGTAGATAAAAGCTGGAGATGTTGGGTCCCAAGCGGTATATCCTCTGGCTTCAAAAGTATTTCTAATTCCACCGTTTGGAAAACTAGAGGCGTCTGGTTCCTGCTGAACCAATTGTGCCCCTCCAAATTTCTCTACTGGATCACTTCCATCGAAAGAGGTTTCAAAAAAAGCATCATGTTTCTCAGCAGTTGTACCAGTCAATGGTTGAAACCAATGGGTGTAATGAGTCACTCCTTTTGACAACGCCCATTCTTTCATTCCCATCGCAATATAATTTGCCAATTTTCTATCAATTTTTGTTCCGTGCTGAATGGCTCCTTGAACTGCTTTAAAAGCATCTGAAGTCAAATATTGCTTCATTGCTTTTTCGTTAAATACATTTGAACCAAAAATAGTCGACTTCCTGTCAGTTTCTTCAAATTTAATTTGATTTCTAGACGATGCTTCTTTCAAAGCCTGAAAACGTAATGTTGACATGTAAGCAATTTTAAATTGTTAATATTTAATATAAAAAACAAATATAATCAATCTAAAACACAAAATGACCCTGTTAATAATTATGAAATTAATTTTTATAGGCATACTAAATTACTAATTATAAAATATACCCCCACAAAAAATGCAGTAATGAGAAAAATAACTATTCAGAATACAAAAAATACCCCCATTTTTTTAAGCCTGAAAAAATTGAACTATATTTGTCTTCAATTTAAATCATAAAATTAATTTATTATTATGGCTAAGATAAAATTAGAATACATTTGGTTAGATGGTTATGAACCAACACAAAATTTAAGAAGCAAAACTAAAGTTGAGGAGCATGAAAACTTTAAAGGGACGTTAGCAGAAATAGGAAACTGGTCTTTTGATGGTTCATCAACTAGACAAGCTGAAGGAGGTTCTTCTGATTGTTTATTAGTTCCTGTTGCAATTTATCCTGATCCAACTCGTATTAATGGATATCTAGTAATGTCTGAAGTTATGTATGCTGACGGAACTCCACATCCATCAAATGGTAGAGCTACAATTGATGATGAAGATGATGATTTTTGGTTTGGTTTCGAACAGGAATACTTTATTATGGATACAAAAACTCAACTTCCCCTTGGTTTCCCTGTTGGAGGTTATCCTGCTCCACAAGGAATGTATTACTGTTCAGTAGGTGGAAAAAACACACACGGAAGAAAGTTAGTTGAAGAGCATGCTGATTTATGTATCGCTGCAGGAATCAACTTTGAAGGAATTAATCAAGAAGTTGCTTGTGGACAATGGGAATTCCAATTGTTTGCAAAAGGGGCTAAAAAAGCTGGAGACGAAATTTGGGTTGCTCGTTACCTGTTAGATCGTTTGACTGAAAAATATGGTTACTATATTGAATATCACCCTAAACCACTTGGAGATACCGACTGGAACGGTTCTGGCATGCATGCTAACTTCTCAAACAGTGTTCTAAGAACATGTGGATCTAAAGAAACGTATGAGAAAATTTGTGAGGCATTCCGTCCTGTAACAGCTGAACATATAGCTGTTTACGGAGCATACAACGAGCAACGTTTAACTGGTAAACACGAAACTGCTTCTATTCACGATTTCTCTTATGGAGTATCAGATAGAGGATGTTCAATACGTATTCCATTAATGACAGTTCAAAAAGGATGGAAAGGTTGGTTGGAAGACAGAAGACCAGCTTCTAACGGCGATCCATATAAAATTGCTGCAAGAATTATCAAAACAGTTAAATCTGTTCTTTAATAAACTTAGACTATATTTTAAAAATGCCTTCAATTTTTGGAGGCATTTTTTTATTACATATAACTCTCATTTTATACCCACAAATTATCAAATCAAAAAAGTATATTTGTAATTCTAAAAATTAATTCATTATGGTTTGGTTCTTTTTTCTACTCGGTATTTTTGTTTTTCTAGTACTTGATCTTGGTGTATTCAACAAAACACCGCATATAATTAGTACAAAAGAAGCCAGTAAGTGGACTGCTATATTCATATCAATGTCTTTAGCTTTCTCAGGAGTAATATATTGGTTGTATTTAAATAATTATGTTTCCAATCCAGATGAATTAAAGCCTACAACAGCAATGATAAAATACATTACGGGATATTTGATTGAATTATCCTTGAGCGTTGATAATATTTTTGTTATTGCAATTATTTTTTCATCCTTTAAAATTCCAAAAAAATACCAACATCGAGTTTTGTTCTGGGGAATAATTGGAGCCATTGTATTTAGAGGATTAATGATTTATTTTGGGGTTCTATTGATAAACAAATTCAGTTGGACAACTTATTTATTTGGTGCTTTCCTTATTTTCACTGCCTTAAAAATGTTATTTACCAATGAAGAAAATGACTTTGAGCCCAAAAACTCTTTTGTATATAAAATTTTAGGAAAAATAATTCCTATTTCACATCATAACGAGAAAGACCATTTCTTTGTCAAAAAAGAAGATAAGACCTTTGCAACTCCTCTATTTGTAGCTTTAGTAGTTATAGAAGTTATGGATGTTATATTTGCAGTGGATAGTGTTCCTGCAATTTTGGCAATTACTTCAGATCCTTTTTTAGTTTTTAGTTCCAATATTTTTGCCATACTGGGATTGCGCTCCATGTATTTCTTTTTAGCAAACATGTTGGAAAAATTTTCTTATCTAGAATATAGTTTGATAGCCATATTGAGCTTTGTTGGTCTAAAAATGCTATTGCATCATTTTATTGAAGTTCCCGAATGGTTTTCGCTCACTTTTATTGCCTTATGTTTGCTTACAGGGGTTCTTGTTTCATTACGATTGGCAAAAAAAGAATAGTATAATTCATAAAAAAAGCAGCTAGTTTAATAGCTGCTTTTGATTACTTAAAACTAGTTCTAGTTCAATATTTTCACATTTGTATCATTTATATTGTAGGCTTTAATAACTGCATTATAATCATTCTTATCAACTTTTTTGGCTGATCTTCCAGAAAAATAACCCGGAATAATAACAATTCTAAAAGTTTGATTTTGGATATACTGAGGTGTTAATTCTAAATTAAATGTACCTCCAGCATAGATTGTAAAATCTTGTCTACTAAAATCATAATCGTAATCCAATTCTCCTTGATTGAGATATAATGTTCTAGGAATTAATTGCCAAATAGGAGTTGAACTGTCAATAGTTCCTGACAATCTGTAAATCAAAATATTATCCGATGAATAAATTTGAGTTCTAAATGTCTGATAAATGTTATATCCATCAACACTATTATAGCCGAAATTTATATTTTTTAGTTCAAAAACTTCACTTTCTGCGCTATATCCATTTTGACCCGCTGGTCCTTGTGGTCCTTCACAACTTGATAGTACCGTTATACCTATCAACACTAGCATTGTAACTATTTTTCTCATGATTGTTCGTTTTAATTGATTAATATTATAAATGTATCCCAAAAATCAAACCAAAAAATAATTTTTGCCTATTTTGATAAAAATAAAATTAGTTACTTTTACAAAATATGAAATTATACATGATAATGCTGGGGTGTAAACCCGAAGGGCGCTTTACAGAACAACACGATATTTTTTTTGGGATTGGAAATTCATTACTAGAATTAATCCCTCAAATGAAAGCTTTTTGGCCTGAAGCTAAAGGAAAAATTCATATTGATGCATGGCGTGAGGTAACTGTTGTTGACAACTATTCAATAGAAATTACATCAAAAACAGAATTAAAAAAAATAGGTCCAGAATTATTTTTCATTAATCTAGGCGGTTACAAACAAAATGAATTCGAAGAGTATCATTACAAAATACTTTCAATAGGAGATACATTAGCTGAAGTTACTAAAAAAGCTAAAAAAAGTACATTCTACAAACACGTTGGTTTTAAAGGAGCTACTTCACATATCGATGATAAATACGGAATTGATATTGACGATATTTATAGAGTAAAGGATATTCTCAATTCAGACTATAAAGAAAAATACGAATTAAAAATTTCGAAAAACTCTACTTCTCTTGAAGAAGATAAATTACATATTGGCTATCTCAAACTTGATAGACTAAAATAAATATTTTTTCAAAAAAACAACTTCTTTAAAATCTTTTTGATTACACAATAGTAATGTTAAAATAAAACAAAACACTATTACTATTCCAATTAAAACACGGATTTTTGCAAAAATAATTCAAAGAAAACAAGATGAACACTGAAAACCAAATCAATATCGAAATCCCTCAAACGATCATTGATGGTATAATGCAAAAATTACAAGAATGCAAAATGGACTTAGCTCCCTACCTACAACAACTTACCTCAAATGAAAGTTTGTCACTAAGCAAAATAGGCAATAAAACTGTTGCAACTATCAACACCATCCAAATAGAAGACAATACTGAATTTACTCCTGATTTTAGTGCTAAAGTAGAATTCTTTAAGGACGATACAATGCTTTCTCATACCAACCCAATTCAAAATTTAGCCTCATTTTTCAATCATCCATCGGTTATAAAGCACTAAAATGGTTATTTGATAATCGTTTTTAGTTCTTGACGGTACTGCGAAGCACTTTTTCCCGTATAGGCTTTGAACGATTTGTTAAAATGACTGAAATTATTGAATCCGCTTTCGAATGAAATTTCAGAAATGCTCATTGGCTTTTCAGCCAAAAGTTTGGATGCGTGTACCAATCGGTATTCATTGACAAAGGTTGTGAAAGTTTTATTCGTGATTTTTTTAAAGTATCTACAAAAAGAAGGGGTAGTCATGCTGACTAAAGCAGATACTTCGTCTAAGGCGATAGGTTCTTGAAAATGATCCTTAACGTAATTGAAAACACTGTTTATTCTATCATTATCCTGTGTCTGCATCTCCATTGAAAAACCATCCGCATTTAGAATTTTATATTCATCCGTGCGTTCCAACTCACTAAGTATTGTGAGTAAAGAAAATAAGCGCTCCATGGGTGACTGATTTTCCATTGCCTCAATTATATTACCAA
>ENA-UOWO01006330-UOWO01006330.1-activated-sludge-metagenome-genome-assembly--contig:-NODE-6330-length-12132-cov-12.153101_pt1 | contig 12132 bp, 10 predicted proteins | sample MGYA00238148_ERZ761564 | MGnify/ENA primary metagenome ERZ761564 (study PRJEB28885, sample SAMN05720194) | activated sludge metagenome | isolation source: Anaerobic digester | place: USA...
CGTGCCAGCACTCCGGCCAGCAGGGCCGATGCGATGGCCACCGGAATGCGGTTCATGAGCTTTTCGAACCAGCCCGTCACCCCAAACAAAGTAATTAGAGCGGCGCTGGCCATAAATGCGCCCACGGCTTCAGCCATTGTGAAACCACCTGCCAGACCGGCCGTGGCCAGGACGGCCGCGCCGGGCGTACTCCAGGCCACCATCACCGGCTTGCGCAGCCAGAGTGACGGAATCAACGAGCACAAACCCATGCCCAGGCCCAGCGCCCACATCCAGGAGGCGATCTGTTCGGGGGTGGCATTAAACGCCAGCGCTGCCTGAAAAACAATGGCGACCGAACTGGTAAAGCCCACCAGTACAGCTACAAACCCGGCAGTTAACGCCGACAGCGAGACATCTTTAAAAAAGCGCATCGCAGGAGTCTAGCGCGCCGGACTCAAATTTCGATTTTGCTACCCAGTTCCACCACCGAGTTGTTGGGCAAGTTCAGGAAGTCTGCAGCGCCACTGGCGTTGTGGTGCATTTGTGCAAACAATTTTTCGCGCCATTGCGACATGCCGCCTCCGATGGTGGGGATCACGGTGTCCCGGGAAAGGAAATAACTGGTGGTCATAGGCTCCAGCTCGCAACCGCGGCCCTTGATTTGCTCCAGGGCCTTGGGAACATCAGGGTCGTTTTTAAAGCCATAGTGAATCACGACCTGCCAGCAGTGGTGGCCCAGGGACTCAATCTCCAGCCGCTTGTCCAGCCCGATCCAGGGGATCTCATGGTTGCGCACCGTCACAAACAGGTTGTGTTCATGCAAAACCTTGTTGTGCTTTAGGTTATGCAGCAAAGCATTGGGGACGGTGCCTGGCTCTGCTGTTAGGAACACGGCCGTGCCGTCCACCCGAGTGGGTGGGCTTACAAAAACCGCTTCGAGAAAACTAGGCAGGTCCAGCGCATCCTCGCGAAGTTTCTCATTAAGCAGCCTGCGGCCATCCTTCCAGGTAATCATCAACGCGAAGATCGCGCCGCCAATCACCAGTGGGAACCATCCACCTGCAAACAGCTTCATCAGGTTGGAGGCAAAAAAAGCAAAGTCCACAATGAAAAACACGCCCGTTGCAGCAACACACAGGGCCAGCGGGTAGTTCCAGCTATAGCGGATGACGTAAAAAGTGAGAATCGTCGTAATCAGCATATCGGTGCAAACCGCGATGCCGTAGGCCGCTGCGAGGTTACTCGACGAGCGGAACATGACGACCGCCAGCACGATGGTTACAAACAAGCCCCAATTGACAAGCGGGATATAGATCTGCCCGGTGTCGCGAACACTGGTGTGCTGAATGTTCAGGCGTGGCAGGTAACCCAGCTGGATCACCTGCTTGGTCACACTGAAAGCACCGGAAATCAACGCTTGTGAAGCAATCACGGTCGCCATGGTGGCCAGCAACACTAGGGGGATCAGCGCCCAATCCGGCGCCATCAGAAAGAACGGATTTTTGACGGCTTCCGGGTTCTTCAGCAGCAACGCACCCTGACCAAAATAGTTGAGCGTGAGAGCTGGCATGACCACGGCAAACCAGGCCAGGCGAATGGGCTTCTTGCCAAAATGCCCCAGATCGGCATAGAGCGCTTCAGCTCCCGTCACGCACAAAACCACAGCGCCCAAGATGATGAACGTGATGCCGGGGTTGTGAATCATGAAGCCCAATGCATAGTGGGGACTGATCGCCCACAAAATGGCAGGATTGGTGACGATGTGCGAAATGCCTAATACAGCAAGCACGATGAACCACAGCAATGTGATGGGCCCAAAGAACTTGCCGATACCCGCCGTGCCATGTTTTTGCACCGCGAACAGTCCGAACAGGATGACCAGCGTCAGCGGTATCACGTACTGCTTGAAAGCGGGTGAAACCACCTCCAGGCCCTCAACAGCAGAGAGAACCGAAATTGCCGGCGTAATCACGCCATCGCCATAAAAAAGTGACGTGCCAAAAATGCCGACGATCAGCAGTAAGCGGCGCAGCTCGGGCTTGTGTTTCACCGCCTGCGAGGCCAGCGCCAGCATAGCCACCAAGCCACCCTCGCCATTGTTGTCTGCGCGCAGCACCAGCACCACATACTTAATAGAGACGATGACCGTCAGGGTCCAGAAAAAGATGGAAAGGATGCCGTAGACGTTATCCGGAGTGAAAGGCACATGGCCTGACCCGAAAACTTCTTTGACCGCGTACAGGACGCTGGTTCCGATGTCACCGTAGACAACACCGATGGCACCCAGAGTGAGCGCCGTGAGAGAGGATTTGGAAGCTGACACAAAACCACCCCGCCATCACGTCTGGCAGGGTTCCGTTATCTGGAAGAAGGCTATTGTGCTCCAGCCGGATGGCTGGAAACTGCGGGCGGCAACTCTAAAACAACGCGATATCGGGAATATGTTGCAGCGCAGCAACTTCTTTTTAAAGCTTTCGAGGCTAGTCGTAGACCTCGGCATCCGGGTCGGTGGCTTCCAGCTCATAGCTGGCAGCCACCATGGCCAGGCGACCGATCACGCCATACATGTAGAAGCGGTTGGGCGCACTGGCACCAGGCTTCATGCCAGGCTGAGGTAAGTGCGTACTCTGCTCAAAGGCAAGCGGCACAAAGCTGGAGCCCGGTGCATTCAGGTTTTCGTCAGTGCCTCGGCTGGCGTGCACACGGTAAAAACCGCCCACAACGTAACGGTCCATCATGTACACCACGGGCTCGGCCACCGCATCGTTCATGCGTTCGTACGAATGTACACCTTCCTGGATGATCACTTCGCGGGCGCCAACTTCCGGGTTACCCGCCGCCATCAGGCTACGGGTTTTGTCGTCCAGAGTTTCAAGGTCTTTGACATCGCGCACGGTCATGATGCCCATCCCCTGGGAGCTGTTGTCTGCCTTCACCACAACAAACGGCTTTTCCTTGATGCCGTATTCCTTGTACTTGCGCCGGATTTTGGTGAGCAATGCATCCACATTGGTAGTCAGACAGTCCAGCCCGGACGGTTTCGTGAAGTCGAGCTCCCCACACTTGTTGAACATGGGGTTGATCAGCCAGGGATCGACGCCCAGCAACTTGCCAAACCGCTTGGACACTTCTTCGTAGCTATGGAAATGGTTGCTCTTGCGGCGCGTCGCCCAACCGGCATGCAATGGTGGCAGCAGATACTGCTCGTGGATGTCTTCCAGAATGCCCGGAATTCCCGCGCTGAGATCGTTGTTGATCAGGATGGTGCAAGGGTCAAAGTCTTTCACCCCCAGGCGACGCTTGCTGCGGATGACTGGCTCCAGCGTGATGCTGTCGCCGTTTGGCAGCTCCACCGTGGTGGTTTTCTTGATTTGCGGATCGATGGAACCAATACGCACATTCAGGCCGGCCATGTGAAAAATACGGCGCAGCTGAGCCAGGTTAGACAGGTAAAAGGTGTTGCGCGTGTTGTTTTCGGGGATGATCAGCAGGTTGCGGGCCTCCGGGCAGATTTTCTCGATGGCGGCCATGGCGGCCTGCACCGCCAGTGGCAACATTTCGGGCGTGAGGTTGTGCCAGCCGCCGGGATACAGGTTGGTGTCCACCGGCGCCAGCTTGAAGCCGGCGTTGCGCAAATCCACCGAACTGTAAAAAGGCGGGGTGTGCTCCATCCACTCCAGCCGGAACCAGCGCTCGATGGCGGGCATGGAGTCCAGCACGCGCTGTTCGAGTTCGTTGATGGGGCCGGTGAGCGCCGTGACAAGATGTGGAACCATGCAGCCTTCTTTGCGGTTTTTCGGTCAATCGACGGAGTTGAGGGCAATTCGCCCGGTTGCAAGGCGCACCCGCTTCAATCAGGTGCGGATTTCTCCGTTGCCCAACACCACGAACTTTAGGGACGTCAGCCCTTCAATGCCCACAGGGCCACGCGCATGAAACTTGTCGGTGCTGATGCCGATTTCAGCACCCAGACCAAATTCAAACCCGTCAGCGAAGCGGGTACTCGCATTCACCATCACACTGGCCGAATCAACCTCACGTAAAAACTTCTGTGCGTGCATGTGGTCGCGCGTGAGGATGGCGTCTGTGTGGTGTGATGAATACCGGTTGATGTGCGCAATGGCTTCGTCCACACCGGCCACCACCTTGATGCTGATGATGGGGGCGAGGTATTCCTCGTACCAATCGCTCTCTTGCGCCGGCACCAGTTTGGCAGTCTCGCCAGTCGTTGCAGCGACAGTTGCTACTGAATTGATAGCTGCTTGCGCATAGTCCACAAAGACTAGAGAGCCTTTTCCTTGCAAAATAGCAAGGGATTCCGTGTCGCAGCGCATTTCCACGCCTTTGGTGGCATAGATGGCTCCAATCTTTGGCAGGAATTCAGCCGCCACACCCCGCGCCACCAGCAGGCCTTCACTGGCGTTGCACGGACTGTATTTATTGGTTTTGGCGTTGTCAGCCACGTTCACGGCCATATCGATGTCGCAGGGGTCATCCACATAAACGTGGCAATTCCCATCCAGATGTTTGATGACGGGCACCTTGGCGTCGCGGCTGATGCGCTCGATCAGGCCCTTGCCACCGCGCGGAATGATCACGTCCACATACTGCGGCATGGTGATGAGCTGCCCGACCAGCTCGCGCTCCGTGCTTTGCACCAGTTGCACGCCGTCAGCAGGCAAGCCACTCTCCACCAGCGCCTGCTGCACCAACTTTGCCAGCGCCTTATTGGACTCGATCGCCTCCGAGCCGCCGCGCAGGATGCAGGCGTTTCCGCTCTTGATCGACAGGCTGGCCGCCTCAATCGTCACATTCGGGCGACTCTCGAAAATCATGCCGAACACGCCAATCGGCACGCGCATTTGCCCCACACGGATGCCGCTGGGCTGCTGCTTCATGCCGATGATTTCGCCAATCACGTCCGGCATGGCTGCCAGCTGTTCACAGCCCTGGGCGCAGGTTTCCAGCACCTTGGGCGTGAGCTTGAGCCGATCCACCATCGGCGCAGCCAGGCCAGCTGCCACGGCACGCTCAATATCCCGAGCATTGTCGACCTGCAGCGCCTGCACGTTCTCGCGTAGCAGGCTGGCCAAACGGCGTAGCGCTACATTTTTTAAGGCTGTTGACGCACTAGCCATAAGCGTTGAAGCCACTTTCGCCTGCAATCCAAGAGTCTGTGCGTATTCCGCGATATTGAGCGAATTCATGGACGTATTTTCCGCGAAATCAGCTGAAACGGCCAGACGGCGCGCCACCGATGGCAGTGCCCGCTCGCGCCGCGCGGGAATCGGGCAGCACTGCACACTGGTTACACAAATCCATGGCCAGGCGGTGCAGGGCCTGCCAGCCATTGGCGGGCCAATCGGGCTGTTTGAGGCCTTTGACGATGCCGTCCACCTGATGCGCCGCATGAAGCAGGTTGGCCACTGACGTTTCGCTCAGGCGCGGCAACACGCGCTCAAACAAACGCTCCTTGACGCCCCAAACCCGTTGCTCGCGCAAAGCCATGGGTAAGGGACGCCCCTGCGCCATGGCGTCTTTCACCCGTTTCAAGGCGCGAATGTCCTCAGCCAACGTGTAATGCACCAGCACCTCGGCCTCGCCTTCGGCCTGCAGGCCGTCGAGCATGCGCTGCACGCGCGCGGTCTGCCCGGCCAGCACCGCCTCGGAGAGCTTGAACACGTCGTACCGCGCCACATTCAGCACGGCACTCTCGACCTGGTCAAACGACAGCTCTCCTTCTGGAAACAGCAGTGCCAGTTTCTGGATTTCCTGATGTGCCGCCAGCAGGTTGCCTTCCACCCGGTCGGCAAAAAATTGCAGGGTGCGCTGGCCCTCTTCTCCCGCCATCACGCGCTGGCCTTGTGTGGACAGCCGCTGGGCAATCCACTGCGGCAAGGCGTTGCGCTCCACGGGCTCCACACCAATCGTGATGCCAAAACTCTCCAGCGCTGCAAACCAGGCGCCACTTTTGGTCATTTTGTCCAGACGCGGCAACATCACCAGCGTGAGCGTGGAGTCGTTGTCTTTTGACTGCTCGGCCAGTTGCTGTATGGCCGCGCTGCCGTCTTTACCCGGCTTGCCGGACGGGATGCGAATCTCGACTATCTGCTTGTCGGCAAACAGGCTGAGAGACCCACCAGCGGCCAGCACCTCGCTCCAGTCAAAATGAGCCCCCGCAACGGTGTGTGAGGTGCGCTCGGTGAAACCCTGTGCGCGGGCAAAGGCGCGGATCGAGTCACCGGCCTCCTGAACCAGCAGCGGCTCGTCGCCATGCAGCGTGTAGAGGCTTTTGAGCCCGCGCTGAAGGTGTTGCTGGAGTTGGCTGGCGGCAAGCTGCATGGGTTCGAAAGGCCTAGATCGACTTCACGGCCGCCAGCCGTCGCATCAGTTGCTGCACGATGTCAGTCTGCATGTCGCGGTACAGCAAGCCTTCTTCCGCTTCCTTAGCGAGCACAGCAGATTCGTTGAAACTGATATCGCGCTGCTGCAACAGTTCGGTGGCGGGAATCAACTCGGCGCCCTGAGGTGTGCTCAGACGGAAATTGACACGCACCCGCAACTGGAATTCGCGAACCTGGCCCGACGCGTTCACGCCGACCACGTTCTTCTCGCGGGTCTCGGACAAGACGTCGAGAATGGCTTGTGCCTTGGGCTTTTGGGTGACGTCAGTTATCACCTGCACGGCGCCCAGCGAGGCCAGGTTGCGCTTGAGTTCATTGCCCAGCGACGAGTTTTCTGCCACTGACACATACAGCGTCTGAAATGCAAGGTCCGGCGCCCCCCGCAACCGGAAACCGCAAGCGCCTAGCGCGAGCGCCGAAGACAGGGACAGCAGCAGGCGGCGGCGCATGCTCAGATCACCAAGTTGACCAGGCGTCCGGGCACCACGATCACCTTCTTCGGTTTGGCACCCTCAGCCAGCTTCACGAACACGTCGCTCGTAACGGCGGCCACTTCAATCGCGTGGCGGTCCGCGCCTGCGGGTACGCGAATGGCACCACGCAGCTTGCCGTTGATTTGCAGCACCAGTTCGATCTCGTCCTGCACCAGCGCGGTCTCATCAATTTTTGGCCACAGCGCATCCAGCAGGTCGCCCTGCTGCGCGGCAAAACCCAGCTCAGCCCACAGGGTGTGTGCGATATGAGGCGTAGCCGGATACATGCTGCGCAGCAACATGCCAAACCCTTCGCGCACCGCAATGTTGCTGCCCGCCGAGCCGTCGTTCTTGAAGTCTTCCAGCGCGTTGAGCATCTTCATGACGCCAGACACCACGGTGTTGTACTGCATGCGCTGGTAGTCGTAATCCACCTGCTTGAAGATGGTGTGGATTTCCAGTCGCAGCGCTTTGGCCTCCTTACAAAATTGGCCTTCAGCCTCCGCTGATATTGCCTGATCAGCTTCTGTTTTTATTGCAGACAACTTCACGCCAAAGTTCCAGACCCTGCGCAAAAAGCGGTAACTCCCCTCCACCGCTGCGTCGTTCCACTCCAGCGTGGCCTCGGGTGGGGCGGTAAACATGGTGTACAGGCGAGCCGTATCCGCACCGTATTTTTCGATCAGGTCCTGCGGGTCAACGCCATTGTTTTTGCTCTTGCTCATGGTGCCCACACCTTCGTAGGTAATAAGCGTACCGGCAGGCAAATTGCCCTTGGCCTCTTTCAGTTTGGCACCGGTGACCTTGCCGGTGGCATCGTGCATGTCTTCCACTTCATGCGGCCAGAAGTACTCGATGCCGCCCTTCTCTCCTTTGCGAGAGTAGATATGGTTGAGCACCATGCCCTGCGTCAACAGCTTGGTAAAGGGTTCATCAATCTTCACCAGCCCGAGGTCACGCATCACCTTGGTCCAGAAACGTGCGTAGAGTAAATGCAGGATCGCGTGCTCAATACCGCCGATGTACTGGTCCATGCCGCTGCCACCGGTCGCAAGGTTTTGATCCCGCATCCAGTAGTCGGTGCCACCCGCCACCATGGCCTCTGTGTTCTTCGGGTCACAGTAGCGCATGAAATACCACGACGAATCCACAAAAGTGTCCATCGTGTCGGTCTCGCGTCGAGCGGGCTTGCCGCACACGGGGCACCTCACACCGGCATGGAAACCTTCGTGTTTGATCAAGGGGTTGCCAGAACCATCGGGCACGCAGTCTTGCGGCAACACGACTGGCAGGTCTTTTTCCGGCACAGGCACCGCGCCGTGCTCGGCACAGTGGATGATGGGGATCGGTGTGCCCCAGTAGCGCTGGCGGCTCACACCCCAATCACGCAAGCGCCACGTGGTCTTCTTACCCCCCAGGCCGGCCAACTGGAGCTTGTGGGCTACGCCGTCCACCGCCTGTTTGAAGGTCATGCCGCTGAAGCTGCCGGAGTTAATGACCACGCCGCGCTGTTTGTCGGCATACCAGTCATGCCAGTGGTCATAGTCGTAATGCAGGCCGTCCAGATGAACCACCTGGGTGATGGGTAAACCGTATTTTTTAGCAAAGGCAAAGTCACGCTCATCGTGGGCAGGTACACCCATCACGGCGCCGTCGCCATAACTCATCAGCACATAGTTGCCCACCCACAACTCGATTTTCAGGCTGGTCAACGGATGCGTCACAAACAGCCCCGTGCGCATGCCTTTCTTCTCTTGCGTGGCAAGCTCAGCCTCAGTCGTGCCACCCGCCTTGCAGGCTGCTATGAATTCAGCCAGTCCCGGGTTGTTCAATGCTGCGTGAACTGCCAGTGGATGCTCCGGTGCCACCGCACAAAAGGTCACGCCCTTGATGGTGTCGGCGCGAGTGGTGAAGACATACATGCGGCCATCACCAATCAGCGCACCTGATGCATCACGGATGTCGTGGGTAAAGGCGAAACGCACACCCTCGCTCTTGCCAATCCAGTTTTCCTGCATCAGCTTCACGCGCTCGGGCCAGCCTGGCAGGCCGGTCTGCACCTGATCCAAAAGCTCTTCGGCGTAATCGGTGATCTTCAGGTAGTAACCGGGAATTTCGCGTTTTTCCACCACAGCGCCAGTGCGCCAGCCCTTACCGTCAATCACCTGCTCGTTGGCCAGAACGGTCTGGTCCACCGGGTCCCAGTTCACGACCTGAGTCTTGCGGTAGGCAATGCCTTTTTCCAGCATCTTCAGGAATAGCCACTGGTTCCATTTGTAATACGTGGGGTCGCAGGTAGCGACTTCACGGCTCCAGTCGATGGCCAGCCCCATCGCCTGCATCTGCTTCTTCATGTACGCGATGTTCTCGTATGTCCATTTGGCCGGTGGCACGCCGTTTTTCAGCGCCGCGTTTTCAGCGGGCAAACCGAATGCGTCCCAGCCCATGGGCATGAGGACGTTGTAGCCGTTCATGCGCAGGTAGCGCGTGAGCATGTCGTTGATGGTGTAGTTGCGCACATGGCCCATGTGCAGCTTGCCGCTGGGGTAGGGCAGCATGGAACAGGCGTAGAACTTCTTTTTGGAAGTGTCTTCCGTCACGCGGTAGGCGTCACGCGCGGTCCACCGCGTCTGGGCAGACTGTTCGACGTCGAGATGGTTGTATTTTTCTTGCATGGCAGGAGGTCAGGCGGCTGAAGTGCCGCAATAGTCGATTTTAGGCGCTCGGCGCCCCGGCAAGTGGTTTCCAGCGCGCTTGGCTGCAGGTCAAGCCGCTATTTGGGGGCTGCGACCGCGTCGGCTACGAAGCCGATGCGATTCAGACCGGCTTTTTGTGCAGCGCCCATGGCCTCGACCACACGGCCATAAGGCACCGCTTCATCGGCACGCAGTTGAACCTCGGTCTCGGGGCTCTGTCCGGCAATTTGCGCCAACTTGCGGGCCAATTCGTCGGGTTGAACAGCCTTGTCATCCAGATAGGTCTGACCAGCCTTGTCGATCACGACCATCACGAATTTCGGCGCATCGCCTGCTTTGGCGGCATCTGTTTTCGGCAAATCCAATTTGATGGAACTCGCCAGCAGCGGCGCGGTGATGATGAAAATCACCACCAAGACCAGCATGACGTCGATCAATGGTGTCATGTTGATCTCGCTCATTGGCTGTGGCCCCGAAGTGCGCTCAAGACGGCCGAAACTCATGACCTAGTCGTCCCGACTGGCGGCAGCGGGCTGGCCTGCCAGCAACTCACGCAAATCGCGTGCAAAACCTTCCAGATCCGCCTCGATCCGGCCAATCCTGCGGCCCAGCACGTTGTAAGCCAGCACGGCAGGAATGGCAACCGCCAGGCCCGCCGCCGTCATGATTAGCGCTTCGCCGACCGGGCCGGATATCTTGTCAATCGTGATCTGGCCTGCGTTGGAGATGCCAATCAGCGCATGGTAGATACCCCAAACTGTACCCAGCAAGCCTACAAACGGCGCCGTAGCCCCAACCGTTGCCAGTAAAACCTGACCAAACTGAAGCTTGTGCAATACAGCATGGAGGGCATCGCGCAACCGTCGCGTGAGTTGCTGGGAACGATCACCCGCAGCTGCCAGTGTTCCGGTTGCTTCCATTTTTGTAGCGACAATCAAAGGCACAACGAGGTCTTCACGGTCAAATGTCTCAACATTTTGGCGTGCTTCATCTACCGATGCAGCCTGCCAGAATGCCGCCGTGCTACGCGCCACATCACCGCTGGCCCGATGCAACAACCAGGATTTCCACAGTATCACCACCCAGCTGCTCACGGACATGGCCAGCAGCAACAGCGTCACCACCTTGCTGACACCATCACCCTGGGTGAAAAGCTGGAAGACGTTCATTTCAGGCTCAGCACGTCAAACATGTCAAACAAACCACTTTTACGGCTGGCCAGAAACCGGGTGGCTCGCAGGCTTCCCTGCGCATAGGTTGCCCGGCTCGACGATTTGTGGGTGATTTCGATGCGTTCGCCCGTGCCCGCAAACAGCACCGTGTGGTCACCCACGATGTCACCGCCACGAATGGTGGCAAACCCGATGGAGGAAGGGTCACGCTCGCCAGTAACTCCTTCACGGGCATAAACAGCGCAGTCTTTCAGATCACGGCCCAGAGCTCCAGCGATAACCTCGCCCATCTTCAATGCCGTGCCCGACGGAGCATCCACTTTGTGGCGGTGATGCGCCTCGATGATTTCGATGTCGTAACCGGTGGACAGCGCCTTGGCTGCCATTTCCAGCAGCTTGAGCGTGACATTGACGCCTACACTCATGTTGGGCGCCATCATGATGGCGATGTCCTTGGATGCGGCAGCAATCTCTTCCTTTTGGACGTCGGTGAACCCGGTCGTGCCGATAACGGCGTTCACACCCAGCTCGCGGCAAACTCTTAGATGCGCCAACGTGCCTTCAGGGCGAGTGAAATCGATCAATACGCCAGCGTTTTGCAGGCCTTTGGTCAATTCAGACTGGATCAGTACGCCACTGGCACGCCCCAAAAAGGCGGTTGCATCAACCCCGATTCCGGGACTGGTCGCTATATCCAGTGCTCCAGCCAACTGACAATCATCGGTAGCCAATACCGCTTCAATGAGCATCTGCCCCATGCGTCCGGATGCACCGGCAATGGCCACTTTGTAGCGAATGGTGGAAGACATCGCCACTCCTTTACCGCGTTGGCGATTCGAGCGGCGGATAGCTGGCGGGCAATGGCGGCAGCGGTTTTGGCGCAACCTCTTTGGCTACTGGGGCAGGCAGGGCCTTCAGCTCGTCTTCCGTGGCCTCCAGTACGGGCACTTTCCCGGTCTTACGGCCCGAGTCCAGACTCGCGACAAATTCTGCTTCCGTCGGCAAAGTGTCCGCCTCAAACCGCTCCAGCAAATCCTCCTTGAAGAAGACCGTAACGCGACGCGCCTGTGGCTCAACACCCTGACGTTTGAAAGTGAACACATAGTCCCAGCGATCAGCGTGAAAAATGCTGGTCAGCAACGGTGAGCCCAGAATGCCTCGAACCTGTCCGCGAGTCATGCCGGGCGTCAAGGCCGCCGCCTGCTCTTTCGACACAAAGTTGCCCTGAACGACATCAATTTTGTAGGGCGTCACCAAGCCGGCAATACTGCTGCTTGCACCATTGAAACTGCCGCAACCAGTCAGACTTGCGCAGGCCAAAATGAATAGGCTTAAGCGGGCGCGATGAAAGTCAAAATCGGGCATGGATTGGATTGAGGCGATATGATCGGCTCATTGTAGCGGC
>ENA-UOWO01006333-UOWO01006333.1-activated-sludge-metagenome-genome-assembly--contig:-NODE-6333-length-12131-cov-4.809208_pt1 | contig 12131 bp, 10 predicted proteins | sample MGYA00238148_ERZ761564 | MGnify/ENA primary metagenome ERZ761564 (study PRJEB28885, sample SAMN05720194) | activated sludge metagenome | isolation source: Anaerobic digester | place: USA...
CACCTTCGATGCGCTTGGCGATCTCGATCTCGCCCTCGCGGGTCAGCAGCTCGACCGTGCCCATCTCGCGCATGTACATGCGCACCGGGTCGGTGGTGCGGCCACCCTCGGAATCCAGCGCCGTCAGCGCGGCGGCGGCTTCCTCGGCGGCGGTGTCGTCGACCTCGCGGCCGCTGGCGGACTGGCCGGCCAGCAACAGGGTCTCGGCATCGGGCGCCACTTCATGGACCTCGATGCCCATGCCGTTGATCATGCCGATGATGTCTTCGATCTGCTCCGGGTCGACCATGTCGTCGGGCAGGTGGTCGTTGACTTCGGCGTAGGTCAGGTAGCCCTGCTCCAGACCCTTGCTGATGAGGATCTTGATGTCGGACTGGGGGGCTGTCTGCCGTTCGTTGGCCATGGATCGGGCTACCGTATCGAGGGTGCGCGTCGCGGACGACGCTAGGGAACCCAGCATTATACCAGCCGGGGGGATACCTGCCCCGCGAGCCCGTTCAGGATCGCTCGATCAGGGCCGGAGCAGGAAGGTCACCGGGCCGTCGTTGACCAGGCTCACCACCATATGGGCACCGAACCGGCCGGTTTCCACCCCCGGCGGGTGTCGTTGCCGGCAGACCTCCACCAGCCGGTCGAACCCGCGCCGCGCGTCGTCCGGCGGGGCTGCGGTGGTGAAGCTCGCGCGCATGCCGCTGCGGGTGTCGGCGGCCAGGGTGAACTGGCTGACCAGCAACAGGCCGCCACCGATGTCGGCCAGCGAGCGGTTCATCCGGCCGCTGGCGTCCTCGAACACCCGGTAGCCCAGCAGGCGCTCGGCCATCCGCTGGATGAGTGCGTCGGTATCGCCGGGCTCGACCGCGACCAGGGCGAGCAGGCCGGGGCCGATCGCACCAACGACCGCATCGTCCACGGTCACCGAGGCGGAAGTCACGCGCTGGATGAGGCTGAGCATGCGGGAAGCCTAACCCGCGTCGCCGGCTAGACTGAACCGGATGAGCGAACTCGCCGCCGCCCTGCTCTACGCCCTGGCCTGGACCGTGGCCCGCCTGCCGTGGCCCTTGCTGCGGCGACTGGCGGATGGCGTGGCCCGACTCTGGGTCGCGACCGATGCGCGCGAGGCGCGGGTGGCGCGGCGCAACCTGGAGCTGATCCATCCGGACCTCGACGCCCCGGCGCGCGAGCGCCTGCTGGGCGAGATCCTGCGCACCACTGCCCGCCAGGCCTTCGAGACGATCCGCCTGTGGACGCGACCGGCGGCGCGCAACCTGGCCGACCTCGCCGAGGTCCACGGCGAGGCGTTGTTCGATGCCGCCCTCGCCGAGCCGCGCGGGCTGGTCGTCGCCGCGCCGCACATGGGCAACTGGGAGTTGCTGAACCAGTGGCTGGCGATGAAGACCCCGCTGGCGATCCTCTACCGGCCGCCGGAATCGGCCATCGGCGAGGCCTTCCTGCGGCGGGTGCGGGCGAATGCGGGTGGCGATGTCGAACAGGTGCGCGCCGAGGCCGCCGGCGTGCGCACCCTGCTCAAGCGCCTGCAGAAGGGTGGCGTGGTCGGGATCCTGCCCGACCAGCAACCGAAGGCCGGCGAGGGCGAGTTCGCGCCGTTCTTCGGCAAGCCGGCACTGACGATGACCCTGCTCGGCCGGCTTGCCGCGCGCAGCGATGCGCGCGTGCTGTTCGCCTGGTGCGAGCGGTTGCCGGATACCTCGCCGCCGCGCTTCGCCCTACATGTGCAGGCCGCGCCGGAGGCGGTGGGCGATGCCGATCCGGCGCATGCCGTGGCCGCGCTCAATGCCGGCATCGAAGCGATCGCGCGGCGCGACTTCGCGCAGTACCAATGGACCTACAAGCGCTATACGCTGCGCCCGCCGGGCAGCGGCGAAGCCAATCCCTACCTGGACCTGTACCGATGAGCGACAGCCCCGACGCGCACGCCCCGGACCCGGCGATCGACTGGCACGCGCCACCCGCGCGCGCGGTGCGCCTGCACGCCACCACCAACGCGCTCTGGTTCGCCGTGATCCCGCTGCTGGCGTTCGCGATCCCGCTGTTCGCCGCGGATGGCGAGCAACGGCTGCGCATGCTGGCCTGGTACGTGGGGGTGACCGTCGCGGCAGCATTCGCGGGCGCCTATTTTGGCGCGCGCCTGCGCCACCAGCGCTGGAGGCTGGACGCTGCCGGCCTGTGGCTGCGCCAGGGCCGCCTGTGGTGGCGCGAGACCCACGTGCCGAACAGCCGCGTGCAGCACGTCGACCTCAAGCACGGGCCGCTGGAGCGCCGCTTCGGGCTGGCCACCCTGGTCGTGCACACCGCTGCCGTGCACCTGAGCGGGATCACCGTGCGCGGACTGGACGAAGCCGATGCCGAGCAACTGCGCGGCACCCTGGCCAAGCAGCTCGACGATGCCGGCGACGCGCTGTAGGCGATGAACGATCCCGCCATCGACACCGCCGCATTGCCGCAGGACGGGCTGGAACATCGCCTGCATCCGCTGTCGTGGCTGTTCGTCCTGCTGGCGCATCTCTGGCAGTTCATCCCCGCCCTGGTCCTGTTGCTGTTCGCCGGGCGCGGCGACCGCAACGACCTGTACGGATTGATCGCGGTCATCGTGCTGGTGGTCCTGTCGCTGGCGCAGTACTTCACCTACCGCTATCGGCTGCGCAGCGATGCCATCGTGGTGCGCAGCGGCTGGCTGCACCGCAGCGTGCGCGAGATCCCGTACGCGCGCATCCACAACGTCAACCTGCACCAGTCGCTGCTGCACCGCCTGGTCGGCGTGGCCGAGGTGCGCCTGGAATCCGCCGGCGGGATCAAGCCGGAAGCGCAGATGCGGGTGTTGCGGCTGGACCAGGCGGAAGCGCTGGAGGCACTGGTGCGCCAACGCGGGCATGCCGCCGGCGGCGACGCGCCGCAGGCCGATGCGCTGGAAGCGCCGCCGTTGCTGGCGATGTCGAATGGCGAAGTCCTGCGGCTGGGGCTGATCTCCAACCGCGGCATGCTGGTGGTGGCCGCCGCCGCCGGTGCGCTGGCGCAGGCCGGCGACAATGTGTTCGGCATGCTGGTCGAGCGCTGGGGCAAGGCCGTGTTCGGCTGGTTCACCGGGTTCGCCGGCGAGCATGCGCACGACAGCCCCGTGGCCATCGGCCTGGCGGTGGCCAGCATGGTGGTGGTCGCGCTGGTGCTGGTGCGCCTGCTGTCGGTCCTGCTCGCCTTCCTGCAGTACCACGGCTTCACCCTGCGCGAGGACGACGCCCGCATCCGCGTCGAACGCGGCCTGCTGGCCCGCTACCGCTCCAGCGCGAAGCGCCGGCGGATCCAGTCGTGGTCGCTGCACGAAGGCGTGCTGCACCGCTGGTTCAAGCGGCGCAGCCTGCGCGTGCAGACGGCGTCCGGCCAACGCGGGGAAGGTGCGCAGCGTTCGCTCAAGGAACTTGCCCCGATCGCCACCCCGGCGGAGTGCGATGCACTGATCCGGCACTTCCTGCCCGAGGCCGGCTGGGACGCGCTGGCCTGGCAACCGCTGCATCGACATGCCTGGTGGCGCATCGCCGTACCCGGCCTGCTGCTGGTGCTGGTGGGCACGGCGGCCCTGGCCTGGCATGTCGGCGCGACGGGCTTGCTCGCGCTGGCCTTGCTGCCGTTGCAACTGTGGCGCGCGCATCGCATCGCCGATGCCTGCGGCCATGCCTGCAACGACCGGCTGGTCGCCTGGCGCACGGGCTGGCTGTCGAAGCGCTGGAGCTTCGCCGAGATCGGCAAGATCCAGGCGGTCCGGCTTGCGCAATCGCCGCTGGACCGCCGGCTGGGCATGGCCAGCCTGTTGCTGGATACCGCCGGGGCCTCGGCGTTCGGCGCGCCCCTGTACCTGCGGCAGCTGCCGGCCGACGTGGCCCGCGACCTGTCAGCGCGGCTGGTAGCGCAACTGGCTCGCCGCCGGGTCTAGCGGAATCTGCTGCGCCGGCAAGGCGCGCCAGTCGCCCGCTCGCCAGACCTGGATCCAGCGCTTGCGGAAACGCTGCTGCAGGAGCGGCTGGGGGTCACCGGGCTCGCGCCATTCGTCGCGCCAGTTCACCACGATCAATGCCTGCGGATGTGCGCTGGCCCAGGTCCGCGCGCCGGCTTCGTCGAGCGCGGCCACCGGCACCTGCAGGCGACCGGCGAAGTGGAACTGCAACTGGTATTCGCCGAGGAACGCGACCGGCGTGCCCCTGCGCTGGGCCTCGCCCAGCAGCTGCGCGGTCGGGGTGAAGTCGAACTGGTCGCGGATCAGCGGCGTCGCCCCGGCATGCAGCAGGCCACAGGCCATCAGCACGCCGGCGGCCAGCACCGGCAGCCGACGCCAGCGCAGCATCGCCAGCGCCACCAGCAGCATCGCGCCACCCGCCGCCGGCAGCGACCAGCCCAGTTGCGCGGGGAATGGCAGGGTGATGCGCCCGGCATACAGCGGGAACGCCAACAGGAAGACCGCCAGTGCCGTTACCACGATGCCAGGCGCGGCACCGAGTCGCGGGCGCGCGTCCGCGGCGACCGCCAGCAACAGGGCGAAGCCGGCGAAATCCGGCAGCAGGTAGTACGGCTGCTTGCCGCTGATCAGGCTGAAGCACAGCACCATGCCGATCACCCAGGTCCAGGCGAAGCGGTTGGCGGGGTCGCGCCACAGGGCGGGCACCTGCCGCCACCACCAGCCCTGCCACCACCACGGCGCCATCAGCACCAGCAGCGTCGGCGCGTACCACCACCACGGCTCGGCATGGTCGAAGCTGTCCTTGATCCGCCCCGCGGTCTGGGTGACCAGCAGCGCCTCGCGGTATTCGGGATCGCCCAGCAGCAGCGCCGGCAGCAGCCACAACGCGAACAGGACGATGCCGCCCAGCAGGGCCAGCAGCGCGGACTTGGCGAAACGCCGACCCTCGGCTTGCGCCGCCGGATGCCACCAGCGCGCCGCCAGCAGCGGCACGCCCAGGTGCAGCAATGCGACCGGACCCTTGGCCAGCAGGCCGAAGCCGATCGCCAGCGCCACCCCGGGCCACCACGGCCGCCACGCCTCGCCGTCGCGCCGGCACAGGGCGATCAGCCCACCCAGCACCGCCACCGCGAGCGGCAGCTCGTACATGACCTGCAGGCCGAACAGGAAGAAGTACCAGAAGCCCGCCATCGCCCATGCCGCATTCGCGGCGATGCCGACGCGTTGCGGGTACAGGCGTCGCGCGAGCACGCCGGCCTGCGCGACTACGATGCCCCCCAGCAGCACCATCAGCAGGCGCGGCCAGACGTCATTGACGCCGCCGACCAGCCAGCCGGCGTGGATCAGCCACGGCAGCAGCGGCGTCTTGTGCGAATACGGCGCGCCGTTGAACAACGGCACCAGCCAGCTGCCGCGGTCCCACATCTCCCACGCCACCGCCAGGCTGCGGGTGGAATACAGCGGCACCGGCCCGTGCAGGAAGATCGAGACCAGCGCGACCGCGGTCCAGGCCAGCACGGGAAGACGGAGGTCGCGCAAGGCGGGGGACCGGATCATGGCGCGCAAGGATAGGGCACGGACGCGCCCGCATCGGCGACAATCGAACGCCCCACGGCGCGCATCGATTCCCCATGGCAGACACCATCCTGGTCACCGGCGGCGCCGGCTACATCGGCTCGCAGATGGTCAAGGCGCTGCGCCAGGCCGGCTTCCGACCGGTGGTGCTGGACGACCTCAGTAGTGGCCACCGCAACGCGGTGCGCGGCGAGGAACTGCACGTGGGCGACGTGGGCGATGCCGCGTTCGTCGATCGCGTGCTGGCCGAGGTGCGGCCCGCGGCGGTGATGCATTTCGCCGGCTTCATCCAGGTCGGCGAATCGGTGGTCGATCCCGGCAAGTACTTCCGCAACAACGTCACTGCCACGCAGACCTTGCTCGACGCGATGCGTGTGCACGGCATCGCCCGTTTCATCTTCTCGTCCACCGCGGCGATCTTCGGCGAACCGCAGTACGTGCCCATCGACGAAGCGCACCCGAAGGCGCCGATCAATCCGTACGGGCGCAGCAAGTGGTTCGTCGAGCAACTGCTGGAGGACTACGACCACGCCTACGGTTTGAAAGCGGTCTGCCTGCGCTACTTCAACGCCGCCGGCGCCGATCCCGACAACGAGATCGGCGAGCGCCACGATCCGGAAACCCACCTGGTGCCGCTGATCCTGCAGGTGGCGTCGGGCCGTCGCCCGCACATCGGCGTGTACGGCGACGACTACCCGACCGCAGACGGCACCTGCGTGCGCGACTACGTGCACGTGTCCGACCTCTGCGACGCCCACCTGCTGGCCCTGCGCCAGTTGCTGGGCGGTGCCGGCAGCGCGCGCTACAACCTGGGCAACGGCAACGGGTTTTCGGTGCGCGAAGTGATCGACACCGCCCGCCGGATCACCGGCCATCCGATCCCGGTGGTGATGGAGCCCCGTCGCGCAGGCGACCCCCCCACGCTGGTGGCGGATGCCGCGGCCGCGCGCGCCGCACTGGGCTGGACGCCGCGCTATGCGGACCTGCAGACCATCGTGGCCCATGCCTGGGCCTGCGAGCAGCGGATCGCGGCAGAGCGGGATCACCCGCGCCCCGCCAGCGTCAGGAACAAGCCCTCGTAACGCCGGTTCATCAGCGCGCGGCCGTGGCGTTGCAGCGCGACCTGTCGCGCCGTCGCCGCCATCCGCGCGGCGCGCCCGGGATCGCGCAGGACGCGCTCCAGCGCATCGGCCATCGCGACCGGATCGGATTCGGCGACCAGCAGGCCATCGACGCCGTCTTCCAGCACCTCGCGCACGCCGGGCACCGCGCTGCCGACCACGGCGCAGCCGGCGGCCATGCCCTCCAGCAGGGCCAGCGGCATGCCTTCGTAATGGGTGCCGAGCACGGCCAACTGGTGGGTCATCAACAACTCGGGGACGTTGCGCACCACGCCCAGGAAGCGCACCTGGGCGGCAATCCCGAGTTCATCCGCCAGTCGCTCCAGCGGCTTGCGATGCAGGTCCTTGCCGCCCCCGGCGAACAGCAGCGACGGCGACAGGCCGCGCGCGCGCAACAGGGCCAGCGCACGCAGCACCGTCGCGTGGTCTTTCTGCTTGGAGAAGCGCGCCACCATGACGATGCCAGGGATGCGTTGCGCGAACGGATGCGCATCGGCATCGGCGAACGGTTCCAGGCGCACGCCGTTCGGAATGGCGATGGTGCGCTCGGCCGGCATGCCCATCGCCAGCAGCGCCTGGCGCACGCCTTCCGAACAGCCGACGATGCGGTCGGTGCGCCGCGCCAGCCAGCGCGCCTGCGCACGCCGCCACGCCGTGTAGCGCTCGCGGGTGTTGTGCTCGACATGCACGAGGTGCGGCACCTTCGCCAGCAACCCGGCGTAACGGCCCCACAGGTGTTCGCTGAAGCCGTGCGCGACCAGCACGTCCGGCTTGAAGCGCTTGCACACGCTCACCAGCGCCGAGATGGTCGCCGCATGCGACCAGCCTGCGACGAGCTCCAACGGCACGCCGGCTTTGCGCAATTCCACGATGCGCGAGGGATCGGCGTGGCGCTTGCGCCGCAGCACCAGCAAGGGCTCGATGGCGTCGCCCTCGCGCGCGGCGTTGACCAGTTGCACCGCGACCTGGGTGGCGCCGCCGGAAAAACCGCCGGTCACGAAATGCAGCACGCGCACTGGCGTCATCGGCAGGCCCGGGTTGCAGCGGCGGGCAGCAGCCACCAGCGCCGACGGTTGGCGTTGCCCATGTCGCGCGACAGCGCCTTGTCCACGCACGCCGGCAAGCCCTCGCCCTCGACCAGCAACCAGCGCGACGAGGGCGCCTGCCGCTGCCACGCCAGTGCATCGACGAATTGCAGCGCGGGGTCGCGCTTGAAACCGAAGTCCTTGGCTGGCCGATCGGCCATCAGCAACTGCTGCTCGCGCCAGCCGACCAGGCCGAGTTGCGCATCGGGCCCGAGCACCGTGCCGACCTCGCGCATCAATCCACGCGAGGACGAACCGTCGTTGAGCAACGGCGCGCCGACCAGCGAGTACAGCACCCACAACGTGGCCAGCATCGCCACCAGCGCCGCCTGCGCGCGGCGACGGCCGCACCACAGCAAGGCACCGATGCCGACAGCGCCGGTGGCGACGAACATCGCGGCCAGCCCGTGCGCGACGGCGGCATCGCGGCCTTCCATGAACCTGCGCTCGAAGCCGGGCTCGCCGAACAGCATCGCCAGCCCCGCGCCCAGCAACGCCAGCGAGAACACCCCGACGAACCCGGTGAGCACCCGTTGCGCATTGCGCTTGCGCAGGATGCCCGGCAACAGCGGCGCCAGCGCCAGGCAGAGCATCGGCAGCGCCGGCAGGATGTACATGTCGCGCTTGCCGGACGGGATGCTGAAGAACACGAACACCAGCAACACCCACGCCAGCGGCAGCAGATAACGCGCGTCGCGACGCTGCAGGCGACGACGCCACGCCGGGATCGCCCACGGCAGCGCCAGCATGGTCGGCAGCCATGCGGTCAGCGCGACCTCGATGAAGTACCAGGGCGGCTGGCCGTGGTGCCAGGCATTGGCATAGCGGGTCACGGTCTGCCGCAACAGGATGTCGTCGACGTAGGCGCGGTAGTCCGGACCGCCGTTGCCGAGCGCCGCCAGCAACATCGGCACCAGCCACACCCCGCAGGCGGCGAGGAAGGCCAGCGGGCCCAGCCAGAACTTGCCACTGCGGGCATGCAACCGGACGCCCGGCCAGCCACGCAAGGAGGCGAACGCGATCGGCAGCAGCATCAGCAGCGCGATCACGCCCACGCCCTTGCTGATCGTGCCGAGCCCCGCTGCCGCCCAGCCCAGCGCCCACATCCGCCAGTCCGGGCCGCGCAGCGCATGGCGCAACAGGCCATAGCAGGACAGCGTGATCCAGAACACCACCAGCGGATCGATCTGCGCCTTCTTCGCCTGCCAGGTGAACTGGATGGTGAGGAGCACCGCCCAACCGGCATACAGGCCGATGCGCCGCGTCCACAGCCGCGCGCCGAGGTCGGTGACGCACCACAGCGTGCCCAGCGCCGCGAGCAGCGAGGGCAGCAGGAAGGCGATACGCAGGTTGCCGGTCAGCCACAGGAACGCCGCCTGCAGCCACATGAACAGCGGCGGCTTGTCCGAATACAGCTCGCTGCCGCGATGCGGGAACAGCCAGTCGCCACTTTCCACCATCTGCTTCGCGACCAGCGCGAAGCGCGGCTCGTCCGCCGGCCATGGATCGCGCAGGCCCAGGCCGGTGCCGAGGATCAACAGGGCGAACAGCCAGAACAACCAGGTGTCGCGACGGGTTTGGGTCATCGCGGGATCATAACGACGCGCGGTTACGCCTTGCTCAGCCGCGCATAGAAGAAGCCGTCCATGCCGTCATCGCCGGGCAGTCGCTGGTGGCCACTGCCGGTGTCGCGGCCGAAGGCGTCATCCAGCGGCTCCAGCCGTGCGCCCGGCGTGCGCGCCAGGAACGCATCGACCTGCGCCGCGTTTTCCGCGCGCAGGATCGAGCAGGTGGCGTAGAGCAACACCCCGCCCGCTGCCAGCAACGGCCAGGCCGCGTCGAGCAGCTTCGCCTGGGTGTCGACCAGGGCATCGATGTCGGCCTCGCGCCGGTGCAGCAGGATGTCCGGCTGGCGGCGCACGATGCCGGTGGCGCTGCACGGCGCGTCGATCAGGATCGCGTCGTACGGCACGCCATCCCACCACGCGTCCGGCTTGAGCGCATCGGCAGTGCGCGTGTCGATGTCGAGTCCGATCCGCGCGAACGTCTCCTGCATCCGCCGCACCCGCCGCGCGTCCACGTCGAGCGCGGTGATGCGCAGCGTCGGATCGCGTTCGGCCAGGTGCGCGGCCTTGCCGCCGGGCGCGGCACAGGCATCCAGGACGCGCGCACCGTTCGGCGGTGCCAGCGCATCGGCCACCGCCTGCGCGCTACCGTCCTGCACCGAGGCCGCGCCAGTATCGAACGCCGGCAATTCGTGCACCGGCAGCGCGGTGTCCAGCCGCAAGGCATCGGCCAGCGCCGGCGATACCTGGGTGGCGATGCCGGCGTCGTGCAACTGCGCAGCGTAGGCATCGCGCGCCTGCAGGCGACGGTTCACCCGCAGCCACATCGGCGCTTCCTGCGCACTGCCGGCGAAGATCGCCTCGGCCTGTGCGGGCCAGTCGTCGCGGATGCGCTGCGCCAGCCAAGCGGGCCACGCGGTCTCGCTGCCAGCCTGCGGCAGGCCCTCGCGCTGCGCGCGACGCAGCACGGCATTGACCAGGCCGGCCTGGTGCGGGCGCCCCAGCGCGCGCGCCGCATCCACGCTGGCCGCCACCGCGGCATGCGCGGGCAAGCCGATTTCCAGCTGGGCGAAGCCGGCGAGCAGCAACGCGCGCAATTCGTGGTCGCGGGCCTCCAGTGGCTTGGCCACCCATTGCGCGAGCGCTGCATCGAAACGCGCGCGCTGGCGCAACGCGCACATCACGATGGCCTCCACCAGCGCGCGGTCGCGCGGATCCTCCAGCGCGGGCAGGGCCGCCGCCAGGGTCGCCTTCAGCGAGCGGCCACGGTGCAGGACCACGTCGAGCACGCGCGCCGCACTGACCCGGGCATTGACCCCGGCGCTCATGCGGCGGGGTTGCGGCGGGCGTTGAGGTAGTCGGCCGCAGTGATCGCCTTGCCGCCCTCCCGCTGCAGCACGCGGATCCGCAATACGCCGCTGCCGCAGGCAATGTCGATCCCGTCGCGGCCGCTGCGCAGGACCTCGCCGGGCTGCGCGCCGTGCACCTCGTCCAGCGCGACCGCACCGTGGATGCGCACGCGTTCGCCGAGCAGCATGGCGTCGGCCATCGGCCACGGGTTGAAGGCCCGGACCTTGTTCGCGAGCGTGGTCGCCGGCAGCGACCAGTCCAGCCTGGCCTCGGCCTTGTCGAGCTTGCGGGCGTAGGTCGCGCCTTCCTCCGCCTGCGGATGCGGCGGCAACTGGATGGTGGCGCGCAACAGGCCCAGCGCATCGCCGAGCACGCGCGCACCGAGTTCGCTGAGGCGGTCGTGCAGTTGCCCGCCGGTCTCGGTGGGACCGATGTCGACCGCCTGCGCCAGCAGGACCGGACCGGTATCCAACCCCTTTTCCATCTGCATCAGGCAGACGCCGGTGCGATCGTCGCCGGCTTCGATCGCGCGCTGGATCGGCGCCGCGCCGCGCCAGCGCGGCAGCAGCGAGGCGTGCACGTTCCAGCAGCCATGCACCGGGATGTCGAGCACCGACTGCGGCAGCAGCAGGCCATAGGCCACCACCACCATCAGGTCCGGCTGCAGCGCGCGCAGCTCGGCCTTCGAGGCGGCGCTGCGGAAATTCTCGGGCTGGTGGACCGGGATGCCGCGCTGCACGGCTTCCAGCTTGACCGGCGACGGTTGCAGGCCGCGGCCGCGACCGGCTGGCCGGTCCGGCTGGGTGTAGGCGGCCACGACCTCGCCATGGCGCGCGCAGGCGCGCAGGCAGGGCACGGCGAATTCCGGCGTGCCGGCGAAGACGATCCTCAAGCGCGGTTCTCCAAACGTGGACGGCGGCGTGGCGACAGGTTCGCCGGTGACCGCCGATCCGGGGCGGGTCAGGCGGCGCGGCGCGCCTTGGCCAGCTTCTTGCGGACCATCTCCCGCTTCAGCGGGCTGAGGTAGTCGACGAACAGCTTGCCGTCCAGGTGGTCCATCTCGTGCTGGATGCAGACCGCCAGGACGCCGTCGGCCTCCAGGGTGAACGGCACGCCGTGGCGGTCGAGGGCATCCACCGTGATCACGTCGCTGCGCGTGACGTCGGCGTAGATGCCGGGCACCGACAGGCAGCCTTCCTGGTAGACCTGCTCGCCCTGGCGGGCACCGATCACCGGGTTGACGAACACCAGCGGCCGGCTTTTGTCCTCGGTCACGTCAATCACCATGAAGCGCTTGTGCACGTCCACCTGGCTGGCCGCCAGGCCAATGCCCGGGGCGTCGTACATGGTCTCGAACATGTCGTCGAACAGCCGCTGCAAGGCGGGTTCGGCCAGTTCGGAGGGGGCAACGGCGACCGCCTTGGTGCGCAGGCGCGGGTCGGGGAATTCGAGGATGGGTAGCAGGGCCATG
>ENA-UOWO01006335-UOWO01006335.1-activated-sludge-metagenome-genome-assembly--contig:-NODE-6335-length-12130-cov-6.001656_pt1 | contig 12130 bp, 8 predicted proteins | sample MGYA00238148_ERZ761564 | MGnify/ENA primary metagenome ERZ761564 (study PRJEB28885, sample SAMN05720194) | activated sludge metagenome | isolation source: Anaerobic digester | place: USA...
TGGCTTACAGAGGTTGCAGAACCAGGTTTTTCCATTGCACCTTTATGCCTCCCCCATCATGAATCTGTAGTGCAATCCTGCCATTGGCCTTTCCGATAGCAGGGTCATTGAGCCGTGTCATTTCCGTATCATTGAGCCATACGGTCACATCAGGGCCGACAACTTTAATCCTCATTCTGTTCCATTCACCGGGGATAAGAATATTCTCCTTCTCGTCAGGGATCTGTACAAGCCACCCTCTTCCGTATGACTCATAAATACCGCCTGTATCATAACCCTGTGGAGCTACCTCTACCTGCCAGCCCGAGATAATTGTTCCGTCAATAACTGACCTGAAGAAGACTCCGCTGTTACCGTCTGAAACCTGGCGGAAATCGAGCGAGAGATCGAAATCCTTATAGTACATGTCCGTGGCAAGGTATCCGTAACCCTTATCCGGACCGCTTTCACACACGAGCAGGCTGTCCTCTACATACCACTTCTCAGTTCCGTACTGTGTCCAGCCGGTGAGGTCAGAGCCATTGAAAAGGTTGATCGGGCCGGTTTCCCTTGAAGGCAGTTCCTTGATTTTAATGTTCCTGAACCATGTTCTGGAACCATGATCCTGAAGGCTGAGGTAACCAACGGTTGCAAGTCCGTATTCGGGTGCTCCTGCCCATTTGCCACTGTTCTTGAGGGCAAACCACTCAGGAGTCCAGGCTTCAAACTCAACTATCTTCTCTCCGTTCAGCCAGTATTCCACATGGCCGTTGTCAAACAGAATTCTTGAACTGTTCCATTGGCCCGGTTCATTGAGTACCTTTTTTGAAGTATCAGGCAGGTACATCGCGTAATCGGCACCGGTTTTCTGCCACTCTTCCAGTTCTTCGGGCCAGCCGGTGTCATCTATCAGCTGGTACTCAGGACCTGTCAGATAGGGTGTTCTGAACCTGTCAGATTCAACCACATGATACATTACTCCGCTGTTGCCTTCGGGCTCAATCTTCCACTCAAACTTCAGATCAAAACTGGCATATTCCTTTTTGCTTATTATATAACCTGTGCTGTCGCTGCCGGTACCGTCAGCAGCCAGGCATCCGTTTTCAACACCCCACGAGCCGGTGCCTTCGCCGTTATATAATCTCCAATGATCCAGGCTTTTGCCGTCAAACAGCAGTTCCCAGCCCTGCTCAATTTCCTCAGAAGTCAGCTTGTTGTGGTTACCGGTGCATCCTGTCAGGAAAATCAGACCGGCGATAATTGTTACACTAGTCAATGTTCTCATAGTTATCATATGTTAGTCAAGCTTCTAAATTAGCATATAATAACTTATCTTCAATCATTATCTTTGCCGGGACGCAAAAAAAATGCCGATGAATCTACAGAGAGACACAACGATAGCAGCGCCGGCAACCGGTATTGGCGGAGCCATTGGTATAATCCGTGTCAGCGGTCCCGGCACATTTGAAATGGTTGACTCATTGTTTTTCCCGGCAGGCGACAGGGAGATTCTCTCAGCCTCTGGTTATACTGTCCATTTCGGAAGTATCAGAAAAGGTGATGAGTTCATTGATGAGGTTCTGCTGACGTTGTTCAGGGCTCCTGCCTCTTATACCGGAGAAGACTCTGCTGAGATAAGCCATCATGCATCACCTTACATCCAGCACAGGATCATGGAGTTGCTTATTGATCTGGGTGCGAAGCCGGCCATGCCGGGTGAGTTTACCCGGAGGGCTTTCATGAACGGCAGAATGGATCTCTCGCAGGCCGAGGCAGTAGCTGATCTGATTGCTGCCGATTCAGCGGCGTCACACCGTCTTGCAGCCACTCAGTTGCGGGGAGGCTTCTCTGAAGGAATAGAAAAACTGAGGAAGGAACTGATAACCTTTGCTTCCCTGATTGAGCTTGAGCTCGATTTCAGCGAGGAGGACGTGCAGTTTGCAGACCGGTTTGCAATGACCGAGACAGTCATTAAGATCAAAAAGATGGTTGACAGGCTGATCTCCTCATTCAGGCTTGGCAACGTAATCAGGAAAGGCATCCCGGTAGTAATTGCCGGCAGACCGAATGTGGGCAAGTCGTCGCTGCTCAACATACTGCTTGAGGAGGAGCGTGCAATTGTGTCGGATATCCCCGGCACAACGCGTGATACGGTTGAAGAGGTATTGCACGTGGAAGGACTTCTCTTCCGGTTCATTGACACTGCCGGGCTGAGGCAAGGAGGTGATGAGATTGAGGAACTGGGAATGGAGCGTACGCTGAATAAACTGAAGGCAGCAGAGATTGTTCTGGCAGTGACGGAAGCCACTGACAGCGCTGGTGAGATATCCGACTTTGCCGCTTCAGTCAGTGAGATGACCGGTAATACAGAAGCCAGGATAATATTGATCATCAACAAGTCTGACCTTATTACACGAAATATTGCTTCATCACTGAAGAAGGAACTGGAGGGACTCTGCCCCTTCCCTGTGCTCTTCGTTTCAGCAAAGTATTCAGATGGTTTCGATGCTCTGAAGAAGCAGCTGACAGCCTCAGTCGAGACCGGCAGGCTCGACAATCCTCAGTACATCGTTACAAATGCAAGACATTATGATGCTCTCAGAAATGTTTCAGAGAGTCTTCAGAGGGTGCTTGACGGATTCCGCGACGGGGTACCCACGGTTCTTATAGCCACTGATGTAAGACAGGCAATCTATTACCTCGGGTTGATAACAGGAAAGATATTACCCGAGGATATACTTGGAGAGATCTTTGCGAGGTTTTGTATTGGCAAATAGAGTTAGGCAAAGACAACCTCAGTAGGGTAAAAGTCAATCAGGTTTTGATGATGTTTGGGCACAGGCATGTTTCAGATTCTGGAAGCCCGGTTGGATATATTAAAACAAACATGAATGCAGAAGATTAAGTATCAGTCATTTGTTCCTGCCAGGTAAAATAAAGAGGGTGTCGTTTCCCGGAAATGACACCCTCTGAATTTAATTTACCCGTATCCGGTTTCTAGTATGGCGGAAGGTTAAGCGGCAGGACATCATTGAGATACCATACCGTGCCCCTCTTTGATTCAGGAACCCAGAAGATGGGAGATGTATAATTGTCCTGATCCTGTACAGCCTTGAAATTATCACCGTTGAGCTGAAGCTCTGAGGATGGGTAACGAAGACGCTCAGGACAGGGCTTCATGTATTCGCCTCTGAGTACCATTGGCTCAAGCAGCGGGTGGCGTGTACGCCGCAACTCAGCCCACAGGTCATACTCATCCGTGATGTTTACATGAATGTATTTCTGCTGCATGATTATCTCCATCTTCTCCTCCTCTCCCACTGCTGCGGTGAAATCATCCGCTATCTTTGCTGCATACGTGGTGATATCAGCCTCAGATTTGACAGGGTGCAGAACGGCAACGTCCGTCCTGTAGGAGCTGACTCCGTTGAGCCAGTACCACCAGTCGCATGAATGTATGACCGCATCCCTCATATGCTCTGCTGCCGTTTTACCTGTTGCATCGTAGTTCTTCAGGGCTATTTCAGCAAGCAGAAGATCCACATATGCCCTTGTAGTCATTATTGCAGGATACTTTTCGAAGTTGTGGAAATATGTTGCAAAATTGTACATCGAAACAGCATTCTGTTCAAGTGAGCTCTCGAGATTATCTCCGTAGGGATAATACCTGTGACCTGCACCATAGAATGGAGTCTGAGCATCAGAATTCATTGACACACCCAGGTAATCCTGGTTGCTGTTCCATTTTGTCGGCATTGCAATCACCGGTAATCTGGGGTCATCAATACCCGGTTCATAGGTATTTGTGCCGTGGTTCATCCTCTTCATAATGACGTTGGGGATGAAGTTGGCATAGGTTCTCTCATACATTCCCCTGATTATTGTTCCGCCACCGGAGGGATACTCATATGAGTAAGGCCCGAAGTATAGATCCTGCGTTGGCAGGTTGGTCAGAGCGCTTGCCATAAGTGGCACCCCGGTTGCCTGATCAACACCGGCGAGTTTGACGCCATACTGCAGCCTGAGTGCATTGATGAACTGGACCCACTTGGAGATGTCTCCCTTGAGTGCAACATCCTGCACGGCGAAGTATGCCTTGTTATCAGGATTCATTTTGTTATAGGCATCAGAAAGGCTTTCGGATATCTCCTTCAAGTCAGTCAGAATGGAAATGTATATCTCCTTCGGATCATCATATTTCGGATAGAGTTTTCCGACGTTACCCTGCAGCGCCTCAGAATACGGAATGCTGTTGAAGAAATCAACGCTTCTGAGTGCAAGCAGATCCTTGAAAACAGTAGCAAGCTTAAAGTAAACTTCAACCTGTTCCTGCTCTGCCGTTGACATTGCTTCGATTTTTTCCTTCATCAGGGCCCACTCCTTGACCTTGGTGTAATGATAACTGAAGGAGTTGGTAACCGCACTGCCGTGGAAGCCGTTAACTCCGGTCTCCACATCCTCATAATCAACATAATAAGCAAAGTAGCGGTCAGTGATGTACCGGTGTGCTATCTGGGCGTAGGCAGGTATGCCCCACCCGTCGTTCTGCCACCAGTATTCGCCGTAATCCTTTACGAAGAGCTGCCACTGGTAAAGCATCCCGGAAAACATTCCGGCAACAGACTTCTCTTCCGGCGGGTTTACGGTCTCAGGGTTCTTGTACTCGTCCTCAAGCACATCCTGGCATGATGACAGAGCCAGACCGAAGACGGCAATGATTATGAATAGTTTTTTCATATTATCCATTTCTTAATTGGTTAGAAACTGACATCGATTTTGAAACCGTAGCTGCGAAGCTGTGGCAGAGGAGTATACTCTACAAACTGGTCGTTGCCCAGAAGTGATTCAGGATCGATGTTTGGCATAGTCTTGTAGATATAGAACAGGTTCCTGGCAACAAGTGATACTGTCAGTTTCTGTAGTTTCAGCTTGTTTGATATCTGCTGTGGAACGGTGTACATGATTGCAGCCTCACGGAACTTGACATAATCATTCTTGTAGAGCTTGTCTGGAGCAAACCACTCATTCATATCCTGAATGTACGTGGTCCAGTATTCGTAAGCAGTAATAATTATATCATTCTTTTCATAGACACCATCAGACACCTGTTTGACTCCTTCGAGTATGAGTCCGTCATGATATACCATGTTGTCACGCGCACCGGCCGGAGCAGGCATGTCATGCTTCCATTCAATGCGCTTTCCGGTTGCATCGTCGATATAGTATGCCATCCCGCCATTGGCTTCATCCCTGTATTTGAGAGACTCCTTATTCTGGCCGTTACCAAGCAGATAGTAGTTTGTGTGCGAGAGGAAGGTACCTCCGAACTTATAGTCAAATCCGAGATGCAGACTGAGTTTGCCATAATAGAGATCGGTGGTGAATCCGCCGATGAAGTCGGGATTGATATTGGCAGCAGTGACAAACTTCGAGTTATCACGCATGTAGAGGCCGCTGCTGTTAACCACCCTGTTTCCACGGGAGTCCCGAAGATAGTCATACATCTGCACATCACCGATTGGTTTGCCTTCAACTGCCATGATTGAATAACTGTTTGAACCGGCAATCCGGTATTCTGTTATGCCGGGATAGAGTTTGATGACCTTCGTCCGCTGGTTTGCGGTGGTCAGGGTGACATCCCATGTAAGCTTATCAGTTTTGAAAGGAGTATATTTGAGAAGGAGCTCATAACCCCAGTTCTTCACGTCACCTGCGTTGATCTTGATTGTGCTGAATCCGGTGGCCGGGGTGATGCCAAGACCCATGATCTGATCATAGGTATGGGAGGTATAAAAGGAGAACTCAGCTACAAGAGGTCTCTTCTCAAACCAGCGTGTATCAAATCCGATCTCAAATTCGCGCTTGCGCTCATTCTTGATATCACTCGTGAAGAGTGCCGATGGACCGTACACGGTGACAGCGCTGGTACGCTCAACCATTCCCACGCCGAAGTCGCGGTTGGTCCAATAGGGTGTGGGAGCCGCACGGCCCACATCTGCAAATGACATTCTCAGCTTGCCGTAGGTGAGCTTTGGAACAGAGAAGGTATTGCTGAAGTTCCATGTGGCTGATATGCCGGGATAGAAATATGAATTATTGGCCGGCGGCAGCAGTGATGACCAGTCATTCCTTGCTGTGATTTCAACGTAGTAGGTGTTTTCCCATCCGAAGGAGGCCTGACCAAGGACGCTGTACTGTGTATATGAACTGCGGTTGTGAGAGCGTGTCTGGCCAAAGCTTCCGGTTGTGGTCCTGGAGCCGTTCAGCGAATACCATTCGTCAAACTGAAGCCCTCCTACTGTGCTGACGCCAATATTGTTCTCCGAGAAACTTGTGAATTCCGGACCGGCAAAGATCACAACATCAAGCCGGTCATCAAGGAACTTTTGGGTAAAATTCACGAATGCGTTGTAGTTCTGGCTGACGATGTTCCTCCTGCTGAACCTGTAACTGCCACCTTCAACCACAGGCATGATCCTGGTCACCTTGTTCCTGGTGATAAAATCCCAGTCAGTGAAGTCAGCCCCGGCATTTGCAGTGAGAGAGAGCCAGGGTGTAAACTGGAGGTTCATCTTGATTGACCCGGTCATGTGAAGCTTATCATCAATGTCACGGTTCTCGAGCTGATCCCACATCATATTCATATAACCGTACTGGTCAAACGACTGAGGAAGACCATAATCGTCAAGCACTCCCTTCTGGCCGTATTTGTCTTTGTACAGGTACTTCAGCCCCTGATAGTCAAGGTCACGGTTGAAACCATATGATACAAGCCTGAACATGTTCTGGTACCTGTTCTGGGTCTGCACCTTGTGAATATTTGTGTAAACCTCGAACCGTGCCAGCTCAGAGGCATTGATCTGGCCACTGAAGCTTACTGACTTGGTCTTCTGATAAAAGTTCTCCATCATTCCGTTGTAGTCCCTGGTGGTAAATGCGAGACGCATGGCACCTTTATCGTTGGCTCCGGCAATGGCCGCTGTCAGGCTGTTCGTGTTCGTCTTGCGGAACATGTTGATCCAGTTGTCCGGGTAAGCCTTATAGGTTGTCATTGTACTGTCATAGTTCATGATCGGCGAGTTGTCAAACGCCGGACCGAACTGAGTCCTGCTGCTGTTCATTACCCTTACAGTCTGTCCCAGTTTGTTGGTTCCGTAAACCGTATCATAAACAGAAGTCCCTGAACCAAATTCATTTTGCCAGTCAATCGTGTTCACAGGTTGTTCAAAGGTATTCTGATAGGTCAGGGTAACACCGAGACCCCTGGTAGCCTGCCCCTTCTTGGTTGTGATCATCACAACTCCGTTACCGGCACGGCTTCCGTAAAGTACGGTGGCCTTGGCACCCTTGAGAATCTCAATCGATTCGATGTCTTCACTGTTGATGTCATTTATCCCGGTACCGTAGTCCGGTGAGTTGAGCGGGTCATAACCCCTGTTTGCCATGTTGGAGTTTTCGTCAAAGATCGGGACTCCGTCAACGACGAACAGTGGCCGGGTCTTTGTACTGACATCGAGGCCTGCGGAACCACGAATCTTTATGTTTACTCCACCGGTAGGACCTGCGGTGCCTAGCTGTATACCAACACCTGCAGCCTTGCCGTAGAGCGAGGCAAGGGCGTTCTGAGGCGTTCCGGCAACAGTTATTTCAGCAGCCTTGATTGAACTCACTGAATAACCTAGTGCCTTCTTGTCACGCTTGATGCCAAGAGCTGTGACTACAACATCCTCTATTAGCTCTGTGGCCGGTTCAAGTGCAACATCACAGGTGTTGGACGCCCCGAGAATTACCTCGTGGTCATGATACCCTATCATCGAAAAAACCAGGGTATTGCTGCCGGCCGGAACCGATAGCCTGTAGTTCCCGTCTGTATCGGTAGAGGTTCCAACGGTCAGTCCCTTTACAATGACGGTAACACCGGGAAGGGCAACACCATCGCTGGCATCCGTCACCTTTCCGGAAATGCTTCTTTGTGACAGCGCTGCCTGAAAACTGCATAGCAACACTATCAACATGATCATGATTAGTTGTTTCATAAGCTAGATTTTAGATGTAAAAACGGGCTGTTTGTTAACTGAATCTTGCAGGGCCGGTATAATACCGGCAGGAACCTGCTCAGGGAGAATTGCAAATTGTCATTTTCATAATGTGCAGGTTTATCAGGGTTATTTCTGGGTTTAGTAGAAGCATTATCTGAACCGAAAACGTTTTAATTATCAGATATAATCAGACACAAGCCTGATACAAATTTATTATGTCCTTCACAAAAATGCAAGTATTATGTATGATTTAATGCAAAAAAATATGAAACGCACATGTGGCAAAACAGAACTACCTGTTTATGTAATTTCCACTGATGCCGGCTCGATTAGATTATGATGAAAATGCAGTTACAGATTCAGGAGAGGTGATATCCCTGACGCGTTAATTCGCTTGCGGCGAAATATGAATATACCCTGTTATCAATCGGATAGTCCCAGCATCCCATGCTATGGTAAATCTCTCCTCCGAAACCGGTCTTGAACCGGTAAAGCCCGTACATGGGGTGATCAGGGTCAGGGCCTGGAGAGATGCCAAACATGTCATATTCAGAGCATCCTTTCTCCTTCGCGAGAGTGATTGCTTTCCACTGCAGGGCATAGGTTGCCATCAGATTGCGCTTGTGTGACGATGAGGCTCCGTAAAGATATGTTCCCCTGTTTCCCGTTATAACCAGGAACATTGCTGCCAGAGGATCCTTATCATGTTCTGCAATGAGCAGACAGACCTCGGCGGGTGACTGTGTGTTTTCTGCCCGGCTGCTGAGAACAGCACGGAAATGTTCTATGTCATGCAGAAAAAAATTGTTCCTGCAGGCTGTCTCGCGGTAAAGGGCATACCATCTCTCCAGTTGTTCCGGCCCTGCAACGCTTACAGTTACTCCTTTGCGCAGTGCCAGACCGATATTGTACCTGGTCTTGGACTTCATTGACTTTAGCAATGAAGCCTCATCCCTGAGGAGGTCCAGAAAAACCGTATTTGACGGAAGAATATTTGACTGAGCCTTTCTGAAATTCATATTCCGGGTGGAGAAATTAAACCTCAGTTCCTGCAAGGGATATGCTGGAGGGCCAGGCCAGAGACCTTCAGGCGTACATGTCTCCTCATCGCCTGCCCAGAATGACTCCCACGCCAGATCATACCTTATCAAAAAACAGTCGGCCGGCAAGTGCGAACGGAGACACTCTGAAAGTTCTTCGAGGAAGACTCCCCTGAACTCGTCAGCCGGTTCCAGTTCCGGACCGTAAGGGACATAGGCAATGGAATGATTCGGATCGATCTGTCTCATAACCACAAGCAGATCGGAGGTGATTTTCCTGTTCGCTTCGCCCTGTGGTTTAATATCATCTTCAGCTACCATGAAGTTACAGGCTATGGAACTGATGCCCATGCGGCGCTTCACTTCCGACCAGAATGCAGTCTGCTGCACTATCGGGGTGCAAAAAATCTCCTCTATGTCTTTCTGTCTGAACCCGGTAATCATGATATAAGACTGGATAAGGGCCTGCCTTTTGCCGGCGCCATAAACATGAGACTTAATAATCAGAATACCAAGGATATTTCTTAAGGAACTGATTTGAGCCGAAACAGCCTCCCTGACAGGGAGGTTCCGGTAATGGCGCAATCCACAACCCGGCTTCCGTCTGATCAGAATATTACCGCTCCGAGGCGGCCCATGTCATTGTAGAATCCGGGGTATGATTTTGCCACTGCCTCAGCTCCTGCAACAGTAACGGGAGCCGTGGCGCTGGCAGCCATTACGGAGGCCATCATCGCTATGCGGTGGTCATTATGCGAAGAGACAACAGCTCCCTGAACCCTGCCTCCCGTGATGAGCATCTCATCCCCGCTGATTTTTACTCTGATCTTCATTGCCTCCAGCACATCGGCAATTGCCACTGCCCTGTCGCTCTCCTTGTGCCTCAGCCTGCTCACACCCCTGATACTGCTGGTGCCCTCACAACCGGCTGCCAGCGCTGCCAGAGGTGGAAAAAGATCAGGAGAATCGGTGGCATCAAAAGTGAAGGAGTGAAGTCCTGAGAGAGACGATGTAACAGCGTCAGGAGCGGCAAACAGTGCAGCGCCAGCATCATTAAGTACAGTTAGTATTGCCCTGTCAGCCTGCACACTATGGAGATTCAGACCATTAACTGTCACCCTCCCGGCCATGGCGCCGGCAACAAGAAGGAACGCCGCACTGCTCCAGTCGCCCTCCACGGTGTACTCATGAGCCCTGTATGACTGATTTCCGGGGATTATGAATGTTCTGAAGCTGTCATTCTCAACAGTGATTCCGAACTCAGCCAGCAGACTGAGGGTAAGCCTGATGTATGGCTTGCTGGTCAGACCTGCCACATCAATCCTGCTCTCCCCGTCAGCAAGGGGAAGTGCCATCAGCAGCCCTGTCAGCAGCTGTGATCCGGCAGAACCGTCAACAAATGCCCGGCCTGGCCTGAGACGCCCGGTAAGTTTTAATGGCAGTCTCCCGTCAGTTGCTTCAACGGTCACACCCAGCTGACTCAGCGCCTGACCGATCATTGCCACAGGCCTGCGCATGAGCGAACCTTGCCCTTCGAGTTTTACGCTCTCCGTTATAATAGCGGATATGGGGGCAAACATACGCAATGCCAGCCCTGACTCACTGCAGTTAAGTGTAACCGCTCCGGTTGGCTTCCTTCGCGACTCAATGATTATTCTGTCCGGTTCGCTGTGAACCGATGCTCCCAGTTCGCCGGCCATTGCAACTGCTGCCAGGGAATCATTGCAGTATGCAGGATTCAGGATAACTGTGCTCCCTTCTGCAAGCAACCCCGCAGCTATGGCTCTCTGCGTAAGACTCTTGCTTGCAGGCGCTTCAATTGTTCCACTGATTCCTGAGGGACTTATTGTAATGTTCATAGACTCATGATGAGGCCTCTGCGGCCTGGTTTAAACACAAATCTACTCATCTTTCATCACTTTAATCTGGTATTTGACAGATTCCCGGTGAATCGTTTCCGGAACTGATTCGATAAACCCGGGTGTCAGACCCTTTCTGACTCCCCTGTCCACCTGACTGGTTTGTATCGTTTCGCAAGGCATGAACCATGTTTCATGTAGAGGCTTTCAGTCCTGATTTTATGCTTTTAAATTTCTATACAAGGCCTCTACAAAAATCAGTGTTACTGATAATATAACACTACATACAGCCTTTTAATCGAATATAAACAATTGATATACAGTTAATACAATATTTAACGAAACTCTATACATCCATGACTTGCCTGTAGTTAAACTACAACCGCAAATAGTGCTCAGAGTAAAGTTAATGGTTTACCTTTGCCGTCAAACTATAGTGTTACACGATGGCCTTTTTCAAGAATGCAACCAATGTGATCAATACGATCGAGACTTTCTTCAATAAGATTGACGAAGGTGTCCTTGTCTTCAAGGAGGGTGTTACAAACTATCTGCATGGCAATCAGGAGGCTTTTAACAACAACATAGCCAATATGGCCAGGCTGGAAGCTGATGCTGACAATCTGAGGCGTGACATAGAGAATAAGCTTTATGCCCACTCACTAATGCCACAGGTCAGGGGTGACATATTGAGGTTGCTTGAGGAGATGGACACTATTATTGATACAGCCAAGAGCAATCTTTTTCAGTTTGATGTTGAAGTTCCGAATATTCCGTCGGAGTTGAACCAGGATCTCATTCTGCTTACTGACATGTGTGTCTCATCAGTCGCTGCGGTTATCCCGGCAGCCAGGTCTTACTTCAGGACTCCGGAAACAGTGAAGGATCAGATACACAGGGTATATTTTTATGAAAAGGAGGCTGATAAGCTGGCTGATTCAATCAAGAGGAAGGTATTCAGACAGATGGACGGCCTCAAGTTAAGTGAGAAGTTCCATCTGCGTTATTTTACCCTGCACATAGAGACAGTATCTGACACGGCGGAGAAGGTTGCTGATCTCCTTTCAATAATGGCTATTAAACGTACAATGTAAAGCAAGTCACAGACGGTGTTTTTCCTATATCTAACCAGCGGTCTTTTTCTGGGGTGGTCATTGGGAGCCAATGATGCTGCCAACATATTTGGCACTGCTGTTGGGTCAAAGATGATCAG
>ENA-UOWO01006336-UOWO01006336.1-activated-sludge-metagenome-genome-assembly--contig:-NODE-6336-length-12130-cov-5.202567_pt1 | contig 12130 bp, 12 predicted proteins | sample MGYA00238148_ERZ761564 | MGnify/ENA primary metagenome ERZ761564 (study PRJEB28885, sample SAMN05720194) | activated sludge metagenome | isolation source: Anaerobic digester | place: USA...
CTATTATGATGGAAGGAGCAAAGATCGCTAATCATTGCTTCTTAGGAGATAGCATTATTGGTAAAAAGGCCAGATTAGGAGGACATAGTGAGACCGCTAACCGCAGATTCGATCAACAGCCAATAGAATTTACATACAGAGATTTTAAAATCCAGACCCAAATGCCTAAATTAGGATTAGTCTTGGGAGATGGCTCCAGACTTGGTGGCGGAGTTTTTACTGCGCCTGGGACAATGATCGGTTACAATTGCTTTATAAGTACAATGGCCTTTGTTTCAGGATATATTCCACCAGGTAAATTTATTAAGGTGCAGATGGAAACAGACATGATAGACAATAGATTCAGTAAAGAACTAGAACATTCCAAATTATTTGAAAGAGTTTAAATATGAAGATTAAAAAAGCAATCATCACAGCTGCAGGTTATGGGACCAGATTTTTCCCATTAACCAAATCAATTCAAAAAGAAATGATCCCTCTTCTTAATAAACCACTTATCGATCATTTAGTTGATCAATGTATTGAAGCTGGGATCGAAGAGATCATATTTGTAGTAAACACAGCTAATGATCAGATCAGGAAATACTATAGTGATGACGAAGTCCTCTACAACTACCTTAATAGAATGGGAAAACAGGATAAGTTAGATAAGATCAAAAACATTCCTCTAAAGGCAAAGTTTACTTTTATAACACAACCACCTGATGGTCAATATGGTACTGCTGTCCCTGTCATGCTTGCCAAAGAACATGTCGAAAATGAAGAAGCGTTTTTAGTTCTTACAGGAGATGATCTTTTCTTTAATCCTGATGGGACAAATGAAATTAAAAGGATGATCGAATACTTTAATCAAACTAATGCTGATGGGTTAATAACTTGTATAGAGGTTCCAGATAATGAGGTCCATAAATATGGCATAGCCATATATGATGAAGTTGAAGGAGTTAGGTATTTAAAGGATCAGATCGAAAAACCGGAACAGGTCATTTCAAATCTGGTTACTATTAGTAAATATATCTACAAGCCTTCGATTTTCCAATATTTTGAAGGCCAGCAAACTGATCCCAAATCCGGAGAATTGTACTTAACAACAACATATAAGGCTATGGCTCAGAAAGAGAAAGTAGTTCTCTATACTCCAAGCGGTCACTATCTAGATAGTGGAGATGTTTTCACCTGGTTAAGTGCGAACCTGCTTTTAGCCAAACAAGACAAGGAATTGTGGGATAGATTACTTGAATATATAGCTAAGATTAAAGAATGAAACTGCAACAGATAGAATTAGACTTCATTGAAAGATTCACTAGTATTGTTATCCCCGCTCTAGAAAAAGAGGCCGAGATTATCTCCCAGAGCTATTTTAATCAGGATTTTGAATCTAATATTAAATTAGGAAGTGATCCTCGAGACCATCTTGATGTTGTAACAAGACTTGATAATGAAGTGGAAGAGCGAATCTATAATCTGCTTCATAAGTATTTTCCTAGCTTAGGCTTTAATCTGGAAGAACATAAGTCCTGGCAAAGTCAAAGCTCAGAATTCAACTGTTATCTCGATCCTGTTGATGGCACCAAGTATTTTGCTAAGCAAGTGCCTCTTTTTAGCACTCAGGTAGGATTGAGTTTTAAGGGAGAGCCAGTATTGGGGCTTGTGATCAATCCATTAACTAAAGAAATATATTTTGGTTCTGAATTAACTCCTTCCCAAAGGAATGGTAAGGCGATCAGAATTTCTGAAACCAAAGACCTAAGTGATGCTATGCTAAATATCGGGATTGTCCCCTATCGTCCTAATTGGGATAAGGAGAAAGATTGGATCTTCTCAAAGCTATTATTACTTGAGAATAATGCATACAGGATCAGAAAGATCGGAAGCAGTGCTTTAATACTATCCTGGGTAGCCCAAGGTGCTATGGATGGTGCTCTCTATCTTGTGGCTGATCCTGATTATGACACAATGGCTGGTCAGGCTCTTGTTAAATATGCAGGAGGTAAAGCTCAAAAGATTTCAATACCAGGGATTGAAGAGCCCAGACTTCTATGTACTAATAATTCACTCTTTGAGCAAATTAAAGAGTTACTTCTGTCATAGATATTTTTTAAGCCACTCACCAGTATAGCTATTGGGATTGTTACTTACTTCAAGTGGTGTTCCTTCAGCAATTATCCTGCCCCCATTGTCTCCACCTTCTGGTCCTAGATCAATTATCCAATCTGCAGTTTTAATTAGATCTAAATTGTGCTCTATCACAACGACAGTATTACCTTTAGAAACTAGGGCATGCAACACAACCAGGAGTTTATGGAGATCCTCGAAATGTAGTCCGGTAGTAGGTTCGTCCAGTATATATATTGTTCTCCCTGTACTTCTGCGACTTAGTTCAGTTGCTAATTTTATCCTTTGTGCTTCTCCTCCAGACAAGGTGGTAGCAGGTTGTCCGAGCTTGATATAGTCGAGACCTACTAATTTCAAAGTCTCCAGTTTTGTTCTGATATTATTGATATTACTAAAGAAATCTAATGCTTTTTCAACAGTAAGATCAAGGATTTGGGCGATATTGAGGCCTTTGTAGTCAATCTGTAAAGTCTCTCTATTGTATCTAAGACCATGACATTCGTCGCAGGTAACATATACATCTGGCAGAAATTGCATTTCAATTTTAATTACACCGTCACCCTGGCAAGCTTCACACCTACCTCCTCTAACATTAAAGCTAAACCTGCCCATTTTGTAGCCTCTGGCTCTAGCTTCCCTGGTAGAAGAAAAGAGCTCGCGAATTGGGGTAAATATACCTGTATATGTTGCCGGATTTGATCTGGGAGTTCTTCCAATGGGAGATTGGTCAATACTAATGACCTTATCAAGATTTTCTAGCCCTTCTATAGAATCATAAGCTCCAGGAATTGCTTTGGTATCATAGAAATACCTATTCAAGACCTTTGATAATGTTTCATTTATTAATGAAGATTTACCGCTTCCTGAAACTCCGGTTATAGCTACAAACTTGCCAAGAGGGATCTTTAAATCAACTTTTTTTAAATTATTCTCTCTAGCTCCTTTTAATACTAAATACTTTCCTAAATTATTCTTACTGTTCACGGAAATGGTCCTGAACAGAATTGATTTTGAGGCTTGGTCTGTTTCCTTTTTGATCTGCTCAACATCAATTTGCTTCTTACCACTTAAATAGGCTCCAGTTATCGAGTTTTTATCCTCAATGACTTCAGCTACACTGCCTTGAGCTATTATTCTCCCACCATGCTCTCCCGCTCCGGGCCCCATATCGATGAGATGATCGGCATGCAGCATAGTATCCTGATCATGTTCAACCACAATAATTGTATTATCTAGATCTCTTAATTTCTGAAGAGTTTCAATTAATTTGCTGTTATCCCGCTGATGTAAACCAATAGATGGTTCATCAAGTACATATAGGACTCCACTTAGACCACTGCCAATTTGGGAAGCTAGCCTAATTCTTTGCGACTCTCCACCACTAAGTGTGGTAGCACTTCTATTTAGGCTTAGATAATTTAATCCAACAGCTAAAAGGAAATCCAGTCTGGTATCGATCTCTTTTATGACCTGTTTAACTACTTGTTTTTCAATCTCGCTTAAGGCATCTTCTTCATTTGAAGCTAAGATCAATCCTCTAACCCAGTTTTTAAGATCACTAAGCGACATCATTGACACTTCATTGATATTCTTACCCAGTATTGTGACCGCCAAAGCTTCGGGCCTCAATCTCTTGCCTAAACATAATGGGCAGGGTAATTCCCTCATATATCTTTCGATCTCATGCCTGATAAAATCGGATTCCGTTTCTTTATACCTGCGATTAAGATTGGGGATCACTCCTTCAAATTTCATTTGCATTGTGGCATTTGTATTTCTATTGCCACTGATATAGTTGACTTTGTAGGTCTTACCTTTACTGCCCCACAATACAAGGTCTAAAGCTCTTTGATCCAATTGTCCAATTGGTATCCGTAATGAGAATCCTTCAGCCTCTGAAACAGCTTTTAAAACCTGCATATGCCAGGAGTCCATGTTGTCAGCTACTCGTGACCAGGGATATATGCCTCCTTCACTAATGCTAAGATTCGGGTTATACAAACTGGAAGCGTCTATCTCCAGGATTTGTCCCAAGCCACTGCACTTTTCGCATGCCCCAAATGGAGAGTTGAACGAGAAAGTGTGAGGTTCGATCTCGGGAAATGATTCGCCACTATCAGGATCAACTAGTTTTTCTGAAAAGAATAGCACTTCTTTCTGATCAACAAGCAAAGCTTTCAATTCTCTATTGCCCTGAGTAAGCGCTAATTCTACTGAATCTGTCAATCTTTTGATTAATTCACTATTTCCCTTAGAATCCTGGTTCAATACTAATCTATCTACCACAATTTCAATATCATGCGCTTTGAAGCGGTCAAGTTTGATGTCTTCTTCTAATGAAAATATTTCCCCATCAACTCTAACCCTTAAATATCCTTGGGATAGTAAGCGCTGGAATAATTCTTCATAAGTACCTTTTCTATTCTTGATTATTGGAGACAATATCATGATCTTTAATTCTCCAAGTTCTCTTCTTAAAGGAAGATCTATTATTCTATCTACTATTTGTTGAACAGTCTGTGATTCCAGTCTTTTTCCACTTTTAAGACTATGAGGATGTCCAGCTCTGGCAAATAGTAATCTTAGATAGTCATAGATTTCAGTTACAGTTCCTACAGTAGATCTGGGATTATGGCCTCCGGTTTTTTGATCAATTGAAATTGCAGGAGAAAGTCCTTCGATGCTATCTACATCTGCTTTTTCCATCATGCCTAAAAATTGCCTAGCATAAGCAGACAGTGATTCAACGTATCTTCTTTGACCTTCAGCATATATTGTGTCGAAAGCCAATGAAGATTTTCCAGAACCCGATAATCCAGTGATAACCACAAGCTTATTCTTGGGAATAGTAACATCAATGTTTTTAAGGTTATGAGCTCTAGCTCCCTTAATTACAATATTCTCCATCAAGATCATTAAAATCAAATCTTAATTATACTAAATATTGCTTAGCTCAAACAATATATATACCCATAATGAATAACTTGCACCTTTAGCCCATTTTCTCTATACTTGATAATGAATAACTTTTTATTGCCTAAATTATGCCCGATTTAGATAATTCAACCCCTGCAGAGAGACCAACTCTCACCCAAAAAAGAGCCCCTGGAAGTACACCAGCAATGGGAGTCCCTGGTTCCTTACCTAAGATTGGAGCTTTTGATAAACCAATTAGATTACAATCCAGCCCTGCTGGTGAAGGAACACCCCCTAGCGATCAGCCTAAAAGCTCATCAGCTAAGATAGTAGTGTGGGTAGTGATAGTGGCTGCACTTGCAGTTGCTTCATATTTCGCATTACGTAATGTGCTTTCCGGTCCAACAGATAATGGCGGGGAAATAGTAGAACCTACTGCTACAGTTATCGAGGAAGATCCCTTGGCAATGTATGTTGCCGAAGGAGTCAAGCTTGATGAAGAAGCTAGTGATCTGCAAGATCCTCTAGCTTACACCTCAGAACCACAAAAGGTCGGAGAAACTAGCGAAGCATTATTCACACTTGATGATCTTATGGTTAGCCGATATGAGACTTTCACTAGGGTTGCCTTCTATCCATCTTTAAGTGAGGGTGATAGTGTAGTACCTGAAGTTATGGCAGAATATTCATCCAATCCTGATTCTTATGATCAGATCACTCTTACTTTCCTAAATACCTCTTTTTCAGAGGATCTAAGCTTACTTGATGGTGAAAGTTTATCTCCTGGATCAGATACTGTATCTAGTGTCATGGGAGAGACAGCAACCAGTGTCGAAGGTGCTCTACAGTTTAATGTAGATCTCTCTCAACCAACTACCTATGTTCTACATATTGCAGCTGGAGATATCCCAATAATTTATCTCGACATAATGGAAGTGGCGGTATTAGTTACTGATACTCCTGAGACAACAGTTTCTCCTTCAGTGGATGTAACAACAACTCCTAAGGTAACTACCACTACTACCACTACACCAGCTCCAGGCACTTCAGTGTATGAGACAACCTACTCTATTGAATCTCAGGAATTAAGAGATGGTCTAACAAGTAACACTGCTTCTGCAGGATTGTTTGAAAATGATAAATCTTTTAATTGGGGTGATTTCAGTGATGCTTTCTATTTCTATAGAGCCCTGAATAAAGGGGATGGCGGAACAAAATATCCAAAAGTAACTGCTAAATATGAAGGGAATATTTTGGTTGTAGAGGTTCAAAACCTACAAAGCAGAAATGTTTCCTCACCAGCCATTACTTTCCCAGGTGCTAGGGATGTCCAATCACTGGATGCTTCTCAGTCTGGAAATGTATTAAGGTTTGAATTCACAGTAAGCTCACAGAAACAGTACAAATTGTCATTTAAGGAGTACATGGGATCTGAAAGTTTGTTGATCCAGATCAAGCACTAAGTAAGGATTAAATACTAAAAACGCTCCCTTAAAAAAGGAGCGTTTTTTTATAGTTGAAAATGTCTTCTAATGATGAGATCGAATACCAGCTTAATCTGTTCCAGTTCTTCCTTTCCCAGATCATAAAGTACATAATCAAGACCGGGGATAGGTATGCCGTTTCTATTTTCGATCCCTATTCTGATTCGATAAAATTTGGATGTGTTTAATTCAGCCGTAATGGAATTTATACCATTATGTGATTTGGGACCTTTTTCGAACTGCATTTTGTAGTCACCTATATCAAGATCCAGATCATCATGAACTACCACAATATTATTAATTACTTTGTTGTAGTTTAAAAATTTTCTAACAGCAACCCCTGACAGGTTCATTAAGGTCTTAGGTTTTATTAGGAATAGATTCAAGTCTGGTACGTAGTATTTGATATATATCTTCTGATCTTGCTTAATAACCACATAACCTCTTAATTGAATTTGGGCCAGCAGATGATCAAGGAAAAGAAAACCAATATTGTGTCTGGTGTTTTCATATTCTTTACCAATATTTCCTAATCCTACTATGAGAATTGGAGCTTTATCTTCCTTTAAATCGAATTTAATGTTCATCTTTTAAATGGTCACTGCTTAGAATAAATGAAACAGGGCCATCATTAATTGATTCAACCAGCATGTGGGCTCCGAATACTCCTGTTTCAATACTAAATCCCTCTTTCTTAAGTTTATCGCAAAATGCATTATAAATATATTCTGCCTGACTAGGGGCCATAGCTTTAGTGAAAGAGGGCTTGGTCCCCCTATTTAATTCCCCATAAAGAGTAAATTGGGATACTACCATTAGTTTTACCTCTTCTTCTTTTATGCTTTTAGCAAAATAGCGACCATTACCCTCAAAGAACTTTAATGTTTGAAGTTTATTTACGATATAGCTAATATCGTTGTCATTATCCTGCTGGTGAATCCCAACAAGTATCAGTAAGCCTTTATCTATTCGGGAAATAAAATCGCTGTCTTTTACTGTAACTTTAGCTGAAGTGACCCTTTGAATAAGAGCTATCATCTTTAAGGGTAATAAATGATTATTTAGAAACTACTTCGACCTTTTTTTGTCCCTTATGGGAGCCAGTCATGTTTTTGAAGTTAACAACACCGTCTTTGGTTGCGAAGATTGTATAATCTTTACCAATATCAGTGTTTTTACCTTGATGGAACTTTGTTCCCTTTTGTCTTACGATTATTCCGCCAGCTTTGATAGCCTCACCACCAAATACCTTTACTCCAAGTCTTTGACCTGGTCTTCTTACATGTCTGTTAGCTGCTCCTTGTTGTTTTGTATGTGCCATTGTTTAATTTTTAACCAATCTTATTGATCTTTAAGACAGTGATATATTCTCTTTGTCCTGATCTTTTTCTGTATCTGGATTTTGCTTTGTAAGTGTATGTAGAGACTTTCTCTCCTCTTTTTTGTTCTAGGATTTCAGCTTCGACTTTTGCTCCTTTAACAAGGGGCATACCAACTTCGATCTTATCTTTATCAACTAGAAGCAAAACTTCTTCAAAAGTGATTTTTGCTCCTTTTTCACCAGCGATTTTATCAACTTCGATAACACCATTTTCTGGTGTATAGTATTGTTGATCCTTGTATTTTATTACCGCAAATTTGTTAATAGCCATAATTACCTAATTCATCAATAGACTTCGAGATGTTACCATTAAATTGTCAGCGATGTCAACTGAACGTTGACTGCTTTGTACACTTTGAACCAGGCCCAGGCAGATTAAAATCATAACTGTAGCGCTTCCACCATAACTGATCAAAGGTAACGGGATGCCGGTAACTGGAAGCAATCCCATATTCATACCTATATTAATAAAAATATGAAGGAATAGCAAAAGGCAAATCCCTAAGGCTACATATTTCCCGAAGTTATTGCGACTATTCCTGGCTACTCTTAAAATCCGAATTAATAGCAGGAAATAGATAAATAAAAGAATAAGAACTCCAATAAATCCAAATTGTTCAGCATAGGCTGCAAAGGCAAAGTCGGTAAATGATTGGGTTAAAACGCTAAGACTTGATTGCGTGCCCTGCAGATAACCTCTACCGGTTAACATACCAGAACCAATAGCTATTCTTGATTGAATGATTTGATAGCCTGAACCTGTAGGATCTGATTCTGGCCCTTCAAAATATGTCAGTACTCTTTGTTTCTGATAGTCGGTCATAACTCCATTCCAGATATTAGGTATCCCCACTATTATTACTATGCCTAATATTAGGAATGTAATGAATATTTTGGGAGATATTTTTAAGGCAATGATACTAGCAATTAAAACTATTAGAATAATTAATGTTGCTAACCAATTTATACTCTGGTATTGCGTTATTACAAAATCAGGAGATTGAAATCTTACTTCGAAGATCTGAAGAGCCAGAGAAATGCCAAGACTTAAGACCATAACGATCTTCGTTAAGAGCATAGGTTTTGGGAAAAGTATCAGGATCATCAACAGCCATAGACTTAAACTTATCATGGCATTACCTAGAGAAGGCTGAATAAGTATTAATACAATTAAAGGGATAACTAGAAGTGCATTTTTTAGAAGGATCATGGCCACAGGGCGAGAAAGAAGAGCCTTGGGAATTTTTTTGTTGTTCTTTCGAAATAGGGGCTTGGATTCATACAATTTTATATCATTAAGGTTTTTGGCACTTAGTAGAATTATAGCTATTTTGGCATATTCAGCTGGCTGCAGAGAAAAGAATCCGATATCAATCCATCTATTGGTTCCTGCTCTAGTTTCTCCAAAGAACTTAACTACGATCAATAACCCCAGGATTAGGATATACATAATCTTGATAAATCCTTCATCCTCAAACCAGGACAAATCAATGCTAATTAAAAGGAAATAGATGATAAATCCTAAGATCAGAAAAAGGATCTGTTTTGGTAACATTTGGCCTAGAGATGATTCTGAAGGATAGGTAAATGTAGTTGAATATATAATTAGCAAGCCGATGGCGCTTAGTATAAAAACCAGGATGGTAATAAAAGGGTCCTGATTTTTTAGTTTTTGCCAATTCATATATAATCAGATTATAGTTTAAAATTATATCTTAACCCACAAGTGCAGGACAAACACTCTGATCAAATATTAAAGATCTTACTAGATACTTATCCAAGTGCTAAGTGTGCTCTTATTCATCAGGATCCCTGGCAATTACTGGTAGCTACTATACTTTCTGCCCAATGTACTGATGAAAGGGTGAATAAAGTTACACCTCCCCTATTTATGCGCTATAGATCTGTGTCTGATTTTGCCAAAGCGGATCTAACTGATCTCGAGCAAATGATCAGGCCGACAGGTTTTTTCAGACAGAAAGCAAAATATATTAAAGCAGCAGCCATAAAGATAACAGAAATCTATTCAGGTCAGATCCCAACCACAATGGAGGAATTATTACAAATACCAGGTGTGGCCAGGAAAACAGCAAATGTGGTTCTTTCAACTGCTTTTAATGTTAATGAAGGAGTTGTTGTTGATACCCATGTTAAAAGGTTGTCTCAAAGATTGGGTTTGAGTGAATACAGTGATCCTATTCGCATAGAAAGAGATTTAATGAATCTATATAAAGGGAATAACAGAGAAAGAATATCTACTTTACTAATTCATCATGGCCGCAAGATCTGTAAAGCTAGAAAACCATTGTGTGAGCAATGTCCACTTGCTAAGATTTGCCCTAGTGTTAATTTAGGATAGAAGCAGGATCAAGGCGCTGATCAGATAGATGATATATGATATCAGCAATAAGGTACCTTCCTTCCAGTTCAAATTACTCTTGGTTCTGGAATAATAGTTGAATAATAGTAAGAGTAAAGCCAGAATGAGTGTTGTAAAATAGTAGAAAATTGATCCACTGATCACAATTGGTTCTATCAGGATTATAATTCCAAGTATTAAAGTCGTATTACTTATCAAGCTTGTAAATAGTTCACTTAAGCTTAATTTGCTCTCCTCTTTATTATTTAGCTCCATTTCAAAGATCAGTTCTGGTATAGCTCCTAAGGGGGCTATCAGGACCGCCCCTATGGCGAATAGAGGGAAAGCGGTCAATATTTGAATTTCTAGTGCTTTTTGAACAATATTATCCGATAATACCCAAATCCCTAAAAAGCCACCAATCAATAAGACAATTGATAACATTGCCTTTCTGGTACTTAATTTAGTTTTTTTAAGGATAGAGTAATTTCCTTTAAGACCACTTAAAACGAATAAGTAGATCAAGTAAGAGATAATTAATAGAACTCCATCTAATCTTGATAATCTTCCATCAAATGCCAGGATAACATTCAAAAGGGCCGCGAAGGATAAAAGATTTAAATTGTCATTTGAGAATATTTCATTTGTTTTGAGCTCTTTTTTGTAGATTGAAATAATACCTGCTACTAAGGAGATCAATATTATTGCAGTACCTAAAGCATTCCCTACCGCAAGTTCAGGAACTTGGCGATTTAGAGAGTTCAAGGCAATGAAAAGCTCGGGAATAGAAAGCATCAATCCAATGGTCACAATTATTATGACCTTTCTGCTTAATCTAAAGTTTTGAGCTAGCTTAAGCCATAAGTTCATAAGTAAACCATTTAAGGGGATCATTATGATAAGTATGGCAAATACCTGGAATAATAAAAGAAGTGAATCTATCATGAGAGCTAAGGCATGGTAAATATGATATTATTACTTCTTAGTTTAATGATTTGAGCAGATGAATACAAGAGCCAATTTTGAATTGAATAAGATTTATAGGGATGATTATGGGCGTCCTAATGGCATTTTACTAATGAACAAAGAAGCGGGTATCTCTTCTCATGATCTAGTAGATAAAGTTAGAAGAAAATTAGGAACAAAAAAAGTGGGTCATGCAGGAGCCCTTGATGTGTTTTCCAGTGGGCTGATGTTAATTCTGGTCGGTAAAGCTACAAAATTAGCTAACGAATTGTTGGGACTTGATAAAGCATATATTGCGAGAATGGTCTTTGGGCTTTTCAATTACACTCAGGATCCCGAAGGAGAATTATTATCAATTAAAAGTAGAGTATTGCCTGAAAAGAATGCTATTTCTGTCCTTTTGCAGAATATGATCGGGGCAAATAAACAGTTTGTATCAATCTACAGTTCTGTAAAAGTTAATGGTGTTAAATTAAGAAAGTTATTGAGAGACCCCAGATATATATTTGAGATCGAAGAAAAGGATGATATTAAAAAGATCATTCTTAAAAGAAGAGAATCTCAAGAGCTAATAAAAGAAGTTGTTGTGCCTAGAAGAGATATAACGATATTTGATATTAAATTATTGAATAGTGGATTCCTTAAAGGAGCAGATCTTCCTTTTCAAGGGTTAGCCCCTGAAGAAGAGTATGGATTCGCTGATATTTATGTTAAATGCTCCAAGGGCACATATATTAGACAATTAGGCGAAGACATAGCCAAGGCTTTAGGTACAACAGCAGTACTTGCACAGTTACAAAGATGCGAATTAGGTCAATATGATCTAACCAAAACGATAGGATTGGATGAGATTGAATGAGATTGAATGATTATTCTGCTAAATGCAGATAGAAAGTGTATTTCCCTTGA
>ENA-UOWO01006341-UOWO01006341.1-activated-sludge-metagenome-genome-assembly--contig:-NODE-6341-length-12122-cov-5.933703_pt1 | contig 12122 bp, 11 predicted proteins | sample MGYA00238148_ERZ761564 | MGnify/ENA primary metagenome ERZ761564 (study PRJEB28885, sample SAMN05720194) | activated sludge metagenome | isolation source: Anaerobic digester | place: USA...
CCACCCCGTTCCTGGTGCTCGGCGTGGTCGTCTCCGGCGCGATCGCCGCGTTCGTGCCGGCGTCCTGGTTCAGCAAGGTTCTGCCCGACCGCCCGGTGCTGGCCGTGCCGGTCGCCACCGCCTGCGGGGCCGCGTTGCCCGGGTGCGAATGCGGGTCGGTGCCGATCTCCAACCGGCTGATGGACCGTGGGGTGCGGCCGTCGGCGTCGCTGGCGTTCATGCTCTCGGCCCCGGCGATCAATCCGATCGTGCTGGTGGCCACCGCGGTGGCGTTCACCGGCTACCCCTCGATGGTGTGGGCGCGGCTGATCTCCGGTCTGCTGACCGCGCTGATCGTCGGCTGGATCTGGGAGCGGATCGGCCGGCCCGAGTGGATGCGGCCCAAGAACCCGGCGAAGTCGGAGCCGGGGCAGCCGAATTGGCGGGTGTTCCTGTCCACCATCCTGGGCGACTTCACCCAGGCCGCGGGGTTCCTGGTGATCGGCGCGGCCGCGGCCGCCACCTTCAAGACGATCGTGCCGGCCCACGTGATGGAAGGCATCGGCGCGTCGCTGCTGCTCTCGGTCCTGCTGATGGCCGGCCTGGCCTTCATCCTGGCCTTGTGCTCGGAGGCCGACGCGTTCGTCGCCGCCTCCTTCTCCACCATCCCGATGGTCGGCAAGCTGGTGTTCCTCACCGTCGGGCCGGCGGTGGACGTCAAGCTGTTCGCGATGCAGGCCGGCATCTTCGGCCGCAAGTTCGCGGTCCGGTTCGCCCCGCTGACCTTCGGCGTCGCCATCGTGGTCGCCACCACGGTCGGCCTGATCTTCTGGGGCTGGCAGTGACGGCCCGGCCCGGCCGCCGCCGGCTGGGCGGCATGAGCGTGGAGACCCAGTCGATCGTGGTCACCCTGCTCGGTGGCCTGCTCATCTCGATCACCATCTCCGGCCGGTTCACCTCCTACGTGCGGCCCGGCTTCAAATGGCTGCTGCTCACCTCCGGGGCGATCCTGGTGATCGTCGGCATCATCTCGCTGGTGCTGGCCGTCCGGGCGGAGATGAGGGCCGGCCGGCGCAAGGCCGAGGCACCGGCCGCGGTCGGCGCCGGGGGTACCGAGGACGGCGCCGGGCCGGCGTCCGATCACGACCGGCCCGACGAGCACGACGCGCACGACGACGAAGGGCCCGACGCCCACGGTCACGACCACTCGGCCGCCAAGGCCCCCTGGCTGATCCTGGCGCCGGTGCTGGTGTTGCTGCTGGTCGCCCCGCCGGCGCTGGGGGCCGACGCGGTGGCCCGCAACGCCGGGTCCCAGGGCCTGGCCGGCTACGACGTCGCCACGGTGTCGGGACCGACGGTCAGCGACGGGTCGGCGGCCGGGGGCGGCGGTACCGAGAGCAAGGACGGGACGGGCGCGCCGATCGGCGGATATGCCTACAACGACGGCAGCGGATCGGTCACCGACAGCAGCGGCAGCCGCCGGACCATGCATTTCCCGGCCTTGGACGGCACCGACCCGCAGATGGGCATCAAGGAGTTCGTGCTGCGCTCGCTCTACGACGCGGACAACTCCGTCGACGGGGTTCCGGTGACGGTGGTCGGCTTCCTGGCCCCCGCCGGGGAGGGGTACAGCGGCGGCTACACGATCGCCCGGATGGTGATCAGCTGCTGCGCGGCCGACGCCAACCCGATGCAGTTGCACGTCGATGGCGACGCCCCCTACCCGTCCAACACCTGGGTGCAGGCGGTGGTCACCGTGGTGCCCAACACCGCGGTGATGGACAACAACTACGTGCCGACGGTGACCGTCAGCTCGGTGCAGACCATCGACCAACCCGACGACCCGTACGAGCACTGACCGTCGGTCTCAGCTTGGTCGGTTGACCATCGCGGCGAGGCGATCGGCGATGTCGTTGACGTCTCGTAACTCGCCGGCGGCAAGAGCGAGAACCAGGTCGGTGATCTGGCCGTCGTAGGCGTCCGGTGCGACGACGGTCGCGCCGTTGTCGCGGAGAAACACCACTGTGGCCAGCCATGCCGTTCTCTTGTTGCCGTCGACGAACGGATGGTTGGCTGTCAACGAGTGCAGGAGCGCTGCCGCCTTGAGCGTGAGCGTGGGGTAAGCATCCTCGCCGAAGACGGTGCTTGACGGTCGATGGCAGGCGGAATCGAGCAGACCCAGATCGCGAACAGCCGGATCGCCGCCGATGGCGACTCGTGCGATCGCGAGAACATCTTCGGCGGACAGAAAACGAGTCACTCGCCGAGACGCCGGAGAACCTCGGGATAGTCCGCCGCGGCCTGTTCGGCCAACACGGCGATGCGTTGGCTGCGGCGGTGCCGCGCGAGATACTCATCGATGGCCACGAGCACGGTCTGGTGGACCGACCGTCCGTCCGCCTGTGCTTGCTCGCGCAGGGCTTCACTGGTCGACTCGTCGAGTCGGAGAGTCATGGCCATTCGCCAATGATACCAATGTGATACCACACCTGGCGAGCGGTTCACCGCAGTTCGGCGGCCAGCGCCTCGGGCAGGGTGCGGTGGGCGAACTGGAAACCGGCGTCGTGCAGGGCGGCCGGGACCGCCCGCCGGCCGTCGACGAGCTCGTCGGCGAACTCGCCGACCAGGGCGCGGATGGCGAATTCCGGCACGACCCACGGGGTGGGCCGGTGCAGCGCCCGCCCGAGCTCCTTGGTGAACTCCGCATTGGTCACCGGGTAGGGCGCGGTCAGGTTGGCCGGCCCGTGCACGGGGTGGGTGAGCAGGAACAGCATGGCGGCCAAGTGATCGGTCGCCGAGATCCACGGGTAGTACTGCTCGCCCGAGCCCAGCCGGGCGCCGGCCCACAGGCGGGTCAGCAGCGACATGATCTTGAGCAGGTCGCCGTCCATGCCCAGCACCAGCCCGGTGCGCAGGTGCACCACCCGCACGTCGGCCGCCTCCGCCGCGGCGGTGGCCGCCTCCCACTGCACGCACAGGTCGGCCAGGAAGGAATCGCCTGGGCCGGTGTGCTCGGTGACGATCTCGGTACCTCGGGCGCCGTAGTAGCCCACCGCGGACGCGTTGAGCAGGACCGGGACGCCCAGCCGCGCGCACTCGGCGGCCAGCACGCGGGTCGGGTTGACCCGGGAGGTCAGCAGCAGGTGCTTGTAGTCCTGGGTCCAGCGATGGAAGGCGGTCGGAGCTCCACAGAGGTTGACCACCGCGTCGGCTCCGTCGAACACGGAGCTGTCCAGATCACCCGAGTGCGGGTTCCACAGACTCTCGTGCGGACCGGTGGGCTCGGAGCGCACCAGACGGACCACGGTGTGGCCGGCCTCGGTCAACGCGTTGGTCAGCCGGGTCCCCAGGAACCCACTCACCCCGGCGGCGACAACCTTCACTGTGGCCCCTCCATGCGAACCTCCTGGTCGGGCGTGACCTGCGGGGCCCACCCTCTGTACGGCCGCGGGCGGCCCGCTGGATGCAGGCCGCCCGCGCGCACGTTACAGGCCCAGGTCGCCCTCGAACTCGCCGGCCTCGATCCGCTTCTTGACCGCGGACAGGAACCGGGAGGCGTCGGCCCCGTCGATGTTGCGGTGGTCGTAGGACAGCGCCAGGTAGCACATCGAGCGAATGGCGATGACCTCGTTGCCGTCGGCGTCCTTTGCCACCACCGGGCGCTTGACGATCGCCCCGGTGCCCAGGATCGCCGACTGCGGCGGCACGAAGATCGGCGTGTCGAACAGCGCGCCCACCGACCCGGTGTTGGTGATGGTGAAGGTGCCGCCGGACAGCTCGTCCGGACCGACCTTGTTGTCCCGGGTCTTGGCGGCCAGCTCGCCGATCTTGCGGGCCAGCCCGGCGATGTTCAGATCGTCCGCGCCCTTGATCACCGGCACGATCAGGCCCCGCGGAGTGTCCACCGCGATGCCCAGGTTGACCGAGCCGTGGTAGGTGATCTCCTTCAGATCGTCGGCCAGCGTCGAGTTGATCACCGGGTAGGCCTTGAGGGCCTCCAGCGCCGCCTTGACGAAGAACGGCAGGAAGGACAGGTTGACGCCCTCGCGGGCGGCGAACGAGTTCTTCGCCTTGGCCCGCAACGCGGCGATCCGGGTGCAGTCCACCTCGAACACCGTGGTCAGCTGGGCTGCGGTGTCCAGGCCGTGCTTCATGTTCTTGGCGATCGACTGCCGGATCCGGGGCAGCTTGACCGTCGTGCCGATCAGCGCGCTGGCCTTCTCGTCCGGCTTGGGCACGCTGGAACCGGCCGCCGGGGCGGCGGCCGGCGCGGCGGCGGCGGGAGCCGCGGCCGGAGCCGGGGCGGCGGCCTGAGCCTTGGCCGCCTCGGCCGCGGCCACGACGTCCTCGCGACGGATGCGACCGCCCACGCCGGTGCCCTTGACCGAGGCCAGGTCGACGCCGGCGTCCGCGGCGAGCTTGCGGATCACCGGGGTGACGTAGGTGCCCTCGGGCACCCGCTCCGGCGGCAGCGCCGAGACGGGCTTGGCCGGAGCAGCCGGGGCGGCGGGCGCGGCCGGCGCAGCAGCGGCGGCCGGCTTCGGGGCCTCGGCCTTCGGGGCCGGTTCGGGCTCGGGCGCCGCAGCGGGGGCGGCGGCGGCGTCACCGATGACGCCCAGTTGGCCGCCGACCTCGATCGTCTCGTCCTCGCCGACGCTGATCTCCAGCAGGGTGCCGGCCACGGGGGACGGGACCTCGGTGTCGACCTTGTCGGTGGAGACCTCGACCAGCGGCTCGTCGACCGCGACCTCGTCACCGACCGCCTTGAGCCAGCGGGTGACGGTGCCCTCGGTGACCGACTCGCCCATCTCGGGCAGCTTGACCGACGTGCCGCCGGCGGCGCTGCCGGTGGCCGCCTTCGGCTTCTCGGCGGGGGCCTCGGCCTCGGTGGAGGGCGCCTCGGCGGGCGCGGCCTGGGCGGCCGGGGCCGCCTCCGGCTCCGCGGCCGGGGCGCTGGCGGGCTCGGCCGACGCGCCGGAGCCGTCGCCGATGATCGCCAGATCGGCGCCCACATCAGCGGTTTCGTCCTCGGCGACGAGGATCTTCTCCAGCACGCCGCTGTACGGGGCGGGAATCTCGGTGTCGACCTTGTCGGTCGAGACCTCCAGCAGGGGCTCGTCGACCTCGACCTGGTCGCCCACGTTCTTGAGCCATCGGGTGACGGTGCCCTCGGTGACGCTCTCCCCGAGCGCGGGCATCTGAACGGAGTGGGACATGGGTGTTGCTCTCCTCGCTGGAAACCGGTCTGGAATCCGGGCTGAAAACCGGGGTGGGCGGGTTCTGTCGGCTGGTGGACGCCGTCCCGGGGTCGCGCGGTCAACCCGCGCGACCCCCGGGCAGCGGCTCAGTCGTGGACGTGCAGCGGCTTGCCGGCCATGGCGAGCATCGCCTCGCCGAAGGCCTCGTACTGCGACGGGTGGCCGTGCACCATCGGGGCGACGTCCTCGGGGTGGGCCTCCCAGCCGACGACCAGCTGGGCCTCACCGATCAGCTCGCCGATGCGGGCCCCGACCATGTGCACGCCGACCACGGGGCCGTCCTTGACCCGCACGACCTTGATGCCACCGGCAGTCTTGAGGATCTGCGACTTGCCGTTGCCGCCCAGGTCGTAGACGTAGGACTCGACGTTGTCCTTGCCGTACCGCTCCTGCGCGACCGCCTCGGTGGCGCCCACCGACGCGACGTTGGGGTCGCAGTAGGTGATCTTCGGGATCTTCTCGTCGGGGATGACCACCGGGTTCAGGCCGGCGATCTCCTCGGCCACGAAGATGCCCTGCTGGAACCCGCGGTGGGCCAGCTGCAGGCCGGGGACGATGTCGCCCACGGCGTACACGTGCGGCAGGTTGGTGTGCAGACGTTCGTCGGTGATGACGAACCCGCGGTCCATGGTGATGCCGGCTTCCTCATACCCGCACCCGGCGGTGTACGGGCCGCGGCCGACCGCGACCAGCAGCAGGTCGGCCTTGAGTTCGGTGCCGTCCTCGAGCAGGACGGTGACGCCGGAGTCGTCCTGGGTCACGCTCTTGAACCGGACGCCGGTCTTGAAGTTGATCTTGCGCTTGCGGAACGCGCGCTCGACCAGCTTGGCCGCCCACGGGTCCTCCAGCGGGACCAGGGTGGGCAGGGCCTCGACGATGGTGACGTTGGTGCCGAAGGAGGCCCAGGTGGAGGCGAACTCGACGCCGATGACGCCGCCGCCCAGCACGATCGCGGTCTCGGGGACCCACTCCAGGCTCAGCGCCTGGGTCGAGGTGATGACCCGGCCCTCGATGGTCAGGCCCGGCAGGGTGCGGGAGAAGGAACCGGTGGCCAGGATGACGTCCTTGCCGATGTACCGGTCGCCGCCGACGACGACGGTGTTCGGGCCGACGAACTTGCCCTCACCCTCGACCAGCTGGATCTTGCGGGACTTGACCAGTCCCTGCAGGCCCTTGTAGAGCCGGTTGATGATCCCGTCCTTGTACTTGAGCAGCGCCGGGACGTCGATGCCCTCGAAGGTGGACTTCACCCCGATGGACGCACCCTCACGGGCCTCGTCGGCCACCTCGGCGGCGTGCAGCAGGGTCTTGGCCGGGACACAGCCCCAGTGCAGACAGGTCCCGCCGAGCTTTTCCTTCTCGATCAGTGCCACCGACATACCCAGTTCGGCGGCCCGCAGGGCGGCGGCATAGCCGCCCGACCCTCCGCCCAGGACGACCAGATCGACATTGGTGTCGGTCATCGCTACGCGCTCCTCTTCCCAGCTCAGACGGTCTATCCGACTCGCTGAATATGAAATTCATTACCAATGAACGCAACGCCTGCACGCCCAGGGGGATTCCTGGTCGTGACCCGAGGACCGGCTCATGATCAGCTCCCCAGTCGGGTGCGCTGTCCATCTTGGCATCCCCGTAGATTCGGCGCCCTGTCAACCGATTGCCGGTGATCGGGAACACTGGTAGGGCAGCGCAGGCCGGGCCAGGGGGCTCCGCCGAGGTCAGGACGGAGATCGTTGCGGCGATGGGTGTGTTTTCGTGGTGGCGGCGATCCGGCTCCTCCGGCTCGGATGTGGAGGGCGGACCGGCGGGCGACGGCAAGGGCCGGCGCGCCCGCACCAAGGTGGCCGACGACCTGGCTGAATGGGCCGGCCGTCGGCGCGGGGTGGAGGTCTACGTCGAACCCAAGACCGCGGTGACCGAGACCAGCGTGGTGCTGGTCGCGCACGACGGGGAGTTCACCCGTCGGCGGATCTCCTCGCCCAAGGCGGCCCAGAAGTTCGCCCACGCGCACCAGCTGCCGATCTACGACGCGATGATCGTCGGCTACCCGCAACGGATGCGTGACTACTCCCGCCGGCAGACCATCCTGCGCGAACGCGAGCAGCGCAAGGCGCTGGGCGACTGACTGCGGGCCGGATGCGCCGCCCGATCGGACTCGACCGGCCGGCGCATCCGGCCGCGGTCAGCGCGCGCCCAGGTCGGCCAGCAGGGCCAGCAACGTGCGCACCGGCACTCCGGTGCCGCCGGTGGTGGTGTAGCCGTAGGCCTTGCTGTCGTTGAAGGACGGCCCGGCGATGTCCAGGTGGGCCCAGGGGAGCCCGTCGGCGACGAACTGGGCCAGATAGTGCCCGGCCACCAGCATCCCGCCGGACGGATCGCCGGAGATGTTCTGCAGATCGGCCAGCGGCGAGTCCAGGCCCTCGCGCAGGTGCTCGGGCAGCGGCATCGCCCAGCCTCCTTCGCCGACCTCGCGGGCGGTGGCGGCGATCCGGTCCCGCAGCTCGGGGGTGCCCATCACGCCCATCGTCCGCTTGCCCAGGGCGACCACCTGCGCCCCGGTCAGGGTCGAGGTCTCCACCAAGTAGTCGGGGTTGTCCTCGCAGGCCCGCACGATCGCGTCGGCCAGCACTAGACGTCCCTCGGCGTCGGTGTTGAGCACGTGCACGGTCTTGCCGGCCGGGGCCGGCTTGCCCCGGCTGGCGGCGCCACCGTAGTGCCGCAGCACGTCGCCGGGCCGGTAGGCGGTGCCCGATGGCATGTTCTCGGCCAGCGCCGCGTAGGCGATGACGGTGACCGGCAGGGCCAGCCGGGCCGCGCCCAGTACGGTGGCCACGACCGCGGCGGCGCCGGCCATATCGCTGGTCATCTGGTCCATCTTGGGACCGGGCTTGATGGAGATGCCGCCGGTGTCGAAGGTGATGCCCTTGCCGACCAGGGCCACGGTCGCCGCCGACTTGGCCGGGGTGTAGCTGACCCGGACCAGGCGCGGCGGGCGGCTCGAGCCGGCTCCGACCCCCAGGATGCCGCCGTAACCGCCCTTGGCCAGCGCCTTCTCGTCCAAGACCTCGACGGCCAGGCCGGCCGACTTGGCCGCGGCCGAGGCCCGGTTGGCGAACTCGGCCGGGAACAGGTCGTTGGGCGCGGAGTTGACCAGGCTGCGGGCGAAGGCCACCGATTCGGCCACGATCGTGGCCCGCTCGAGTGTCTGCTTGGCCTGCTTGTTGGCCGACGGCACGGTCAGCACGATCGCCTGCACCGGCTCCGAGCGTGGCTTTTTGTAAGTGTCGAAGACATAGGCGCCCAACAGGTGCCCCTCGGCCGCGGCACTCGGGTCGATCAGCGAGAGGGTGGAGACGGCCTTGCTGTGGCCGGCCAGGGCCCGCGAGGCCGCGCCGGCCGCCCGCCGGACCCGGTCGGCCAGCGCACCCGGCTCGGCCTGATCGTCCGTCGCCGGAGCGGCGCCGATCCCCACGACCACCACCCGATCGGCGGCGACCACGCCGCCACCCGCGCTGCCCCCGGGGATCGTCGTCACCGAGCCGGGTTTGCCGGTGCCGCCGGCCAGCGTGGCCGCCGCGACCAGCGCGGCGAATCGATCGTCGGCGGCGACCGGGTCGTCGGCGCCCTGGTAGGCGGCCACCACCAGGGCGTCGGCCTTGACCGTCAACGGGTCAGCGGTGGTCAGGGTCAGTCGAGTCATCGGGGCGGGCTCCTCGGCGGGGGTGCGGGTCGGTCGTCCGGCAGGGGTGACGGCCCGGGTACGGACCGCCCCCCGACCGTAGTCGGGCCGTTCTGCACCACGGGTGCGGGTGCGTCCGGCCGCACGCTACGGTCGGCGCCATGGCCGATCACGACTTGCCCGGTGCTGATCAGGACGTCGATCAGGAAGCCGACATGCCCGGACCGCTGCGTCACTCGCCCCTCGATGCCCGGCACCGAGCCCTCGGGGCCACCATGGGCGAGTTCGGCGGGTGGGACATGCCCATCTCCTACGCCGGCGCCGGAGTGGTCGCCGAGCACACCGCCGTGCGCACCGCGGCCGGTGTCTTCGACGTCTCCCACCTGGGCAAGGCCACGGTCACCGGACCCGGCGCGGCCGCGTTCGTCAACGACTGCCTGTCCAACGACCTGAACCGGATCGGCCCGGGACAGGCCCAGTACACGCTGTGCTGCACCGGCGACGGTGGCGTGCTCGACGACCTGATCGCCTACCTGGTCTCGCCCGACGAGGTGTTCCTGATCCCGAACGCGGCCAACACTGCCGCGGTGGTCGCCGCGCTGGCCGCGGCCGCGCCGCCGCAGGTGCAGATCGTCGACCGGCACACCGATTTCGCGGTGCTGGCGGTGCAGGGACCGGCCTCGGCCGAGGTGCTGGCGGCGGTCGGGCTGCCCACCGAGCTGGACTACATGTCCTGGCGGGACGGCGTCCTGGACGGCGCGCCGGTCCGCGTGTGCCGCACCGGCTACACCGGCGAACACGGCTACGAACTCGTCCCCGCCTGGGCCGACGCCGAGAAGGTCTGGGACGCGATCGTGCACGAGGCCGGACGCCGCGGCGGCCGACCGGCCGGCCTGGGCGCGCGGGACACCCTGCGCACCGAGATGGGCTACGCCCTGCACGGGCAGGACCTGGGACCGCAGATCACCCCGGTGCAGGCCCGGGTGGGGTGGGCGGTGGGCTGGCGCAAGCCGAGCTTCTTCGGGCGGGACGCGCTGCTCACCGAACGGGAGAACGGGCCGCACCGCGTGGCGTGGGGCCTGCTGGCTCTGGACCGCGGCGTACTGCGCGGCCACCTGTCGGTCGTGGACGCGGCCGGCACCACCATCGGCGAGACGACCTCGGGCACCTTCTCACCGACCCTCGGGGTGGGGATCGCGCTGGCCCTGATCGACACCGTGGCCGGCGTCGTGGAGGGCGACGAGATCGCCGTCGACGTGCGCGGCCGGCGGATGCGGGTCCGGGTGGTCAAGCCCCCGTTCGTGCCCTCCCACGTGCGCTGAGGTGTCCAATCGGGTAGAACTGGCCTGAATCGCGCGGGCCGGGCCGGAAGATACTCGGACGTCCTACTAACTGCGATATTCTGGCCGGTATGACGACCTCCACCGCCGGAGCGACCCCAGTGCCGCAGTTCCGGCGCGAACAGCACCCCTCGCCGGTGAGCGTGAGCCGCCGGGACGAGATTCACGCCGCTCCCGGCTTCGGCCGCTACTTCACCGATCACATGGTGCTGATCGACTACGACCAGGGGCAGGGCTGGCACGACCCGCGCGTCGTGCCTTACGGGCCGTTCAGCCTGGATCCGGCGACCATGGTGCTGCACTACGGCCAGGAGATCTTCGAGGGGCTCAAGGTCTTCGCGCAGGCCGACGGCACCCTCGCGGCGTTCCGGCCGGAGGCGAACGCGGCCCGGTTCAACCGCTCGGCCGTGCGCCTGGCCGTCCCCGAACTGCCCGAAGAACTGTTCCTGGCCAGCATCCGCGAGCTGCTCGCCGTCGACGGGGCGTGGGTGCCCTCGGGCGGCGAGTCGTCGCTGTACCTGCGGCCGTTCATCATCGCCACCGAGGTCGGCCTGGGGGTGCGGCCCTCGGCCAGCTACCTGTTCTGCCTGATCGCCTCGCCGGTGGGGGGCTATTTCGCCCGCGGCGTGCAGCCGGTCAGCGTCTGGTGGTCGACCGAGTACGTCCGCGCGGTGCCCGGCGGCACCGGGGCGGCCAAGTTCGGCGGGAACTACGCCGCCTCCCTGGCCGCGCAGGCGCAAGCCGCGGAGAAGGGCTGCGACCAGGTCGTCTGGCTGGACGCCGTCGAGCGGCGCTGGGTCGAGGAGATGGGCGGGATGAACCTGTTCTTCGTGATGGGCTCGGGACCCACCGCGGAGCTGGTCACCCCCGAGCTGTCCGGATCGCTGCTGCCCGGCATCACCCGCGACTCGCTGCTGACGATGGCCCGTGAGCTGGGCTACGGCGCGGTGGAGCGGCGGATCTCCACCGACGAGTGGGCCAAGAAGGTCGAGAGCGGCGAGCTGACCGAGGTCTTCGCCTGCGGCACGGCGGCCGTGATCACCCCGGTCGGCTCGGTGCTGCACGCCGAGGGCGGCTTCGAGATCAACGGCGGGCAGCCGGGCCCGATCACCATGCAGCTGCGGCAGAAGTTGACCGACATCCAGTACGGCCGCGCCGCCGACACCCACCGGTGGATCACCAAGCTGGGCTGAGCGGAGACGGAGAAGACTCTGCAGCCACTGGCCGCAGACGCAACAAACGGCGCCGATCAGAGTCGATCGGCGCCGTTTGCCATGACCTGTCCTGCGCTGAGGTCGGCGCCCCGCAGGGCGCGTCGACCTGGGTCAGCCGCGCACGACCTTGCCGGCCTTCAGGCACGAAGTGCACACATTGAGTTTGCGGACCGTGCCCGGGGCGACCTGCGCCCGGACCGGCTGAATGTTGGGATTCCACCGACGGTTGGTTCGCCGATGGGAGTGGGAGACGCTCATGCCGAATCCCGGGCCCTTGCCACACACGTCACACACGGCAGCCACGCCGAACACCCCTGTCACAATCCAAGCGAGCGGCCATACCGGTGTCGCAGCGGCCGATCAGAGCAGTCAGAATCCACCCGGCGAGGGCCGGGCAACCACCCCAGGGTACTCATCCTGAGCGCCACGTCCAAACCGCCCGACCCGAGCGGGCACCATGGACCCATGACCGCCCTGGATGTCGCCCTGGTCGACCGCTGGTTCGACCGGCTGCGCAGCGTGGATCCGTCGGCGATCGCCTCCTGGGGGGTGCGACCGACGGCCCAGGAACTTGCTGCGCTGGAGGAGGGGCGGATCGGCCTCGGGCTGGCCGTGCGCGACCTGCCCGCACCCGCCCCGGTGGTCGAGCTGA
>ENA-UOWO01006343-UOWO01006343.1-activated-sludge-metagenome-genome-assembly--contig:-NODE-6343-length-12121-cov-5.115200_pt1 | contig 12121 bp, 12 predicted proteins | sample MGYA00238148_ERZ761564 | MGnify/ENA primary metagenome ERZ761564 (study PRJEB28885, sample SAMN05720194) | activated sludge metagenome | isolation source: Anaerobic digester | place: USA...
CAGAGGGTAAACCAATCAGTGTTACATTACAGGTATAATTTTTATCTTTTTCTTTTGCTCTGTCAATGTTTGTTTGTAATTCGCCAAGGCTGTTTTTCAGATTTCCCCAATGCATTTGTGCCGAAGACCAGTTCTTTTCTAAAAGTGCTTTTTCTATAAGATCATAAAACTCCTGAATTCTATCGAGGTTATTTCTAACTGAGAAATCTTCCTTTCCGGTTGCTTTTATATTATTTGACGAAAACCACATATCCTCGTCAACTTCTATAACAAAATAGAAAGTAGCTGTTGCTGTGTTAGTTTCATCTTGCTCGGATCTTCCTGCCGGTGTATTACGAAAATAATGCCATTTAGATGTTGAAGTTACTTTGAAAAAGACTTTTGAATAATTTCCCGGTTTAAACTCAACATTTGCAGTTCTTTGCATAGAACCTGAACCGGAAGGGGTAATAACGACATCAGGTCCTGATGAAAATACAGCTTTCTCATCACTAAGTTTCCAATCGCCTGTGAATTGATTGCCATTTATTTCAAATGACATCCCATTTTCACCCTGCGAAAGTATAACAGTATTCTGACCGACATTGGCATAAGTCTGTGGATTTGAGCAATAATCTCTTTTACCACCCATAAGAACAGCCTCAACTTTTATCCTTTCGCCAGATCTAACTGTGATCTCAGCATCAGCCTTGTATTCAACACCATTTACACGTAAAACCACAAAAGGATCACGAGGTGGGATACCTGCAAACAAAACACTCACTGATATTAACAATATTGACAATAAAACTACTTTTTTCATAATATACATTTTAATTAGTATTTACCTATTTACAGAAATTATTGAGCATTGTGAGGATTTAAAGCACTGCCAAAAATATTTTTAAGAATATCTGTAACTCTGGCAACAGGGTCAACTCTGATTTTTTTCTCCTCTTTTGCAACCATAAGATACAATCCATCCAAAGCTTTATTTGTAACATAAGCATTTAAATCAGTATTTACTTTCTCACCTCCTGTAATTAACATTGCAGCATTATATTTTTCAACTAATGGTGTCCAATATTGTGCAAGTTTGATTTTTTCAGTGGCATTAACAACGATGGGATAGAACTTCTGGTAGAGCTTATCTGAGGTAGTTTTCTTTAGATATTGTGTGGCTGCATCGTCATTCCCTTTCAATATCGAGATGGCATCCGAGATTGTCATCTGTTTAATAGCTTCAACAAATACTTCTTTTGAAGTCTTTGCAGCTTCTTCAGCAGCACGGTTAAGTTTTTCTTCAAATTGAGTAACTTGATTTTTTAAGCCTGCTTTTTCACAAAACTCTTTTACTTTAATAGCTTCTTCTGGGAAAGGAATCTTAATTTCAGAATTTTTATAATATCCATTTGTTATACTGACCACATTAACAACATTTCCTATTCCAACAGTCAATGCCTCTTTTAAACCGGCAGCCACCTCAGCCTGAGTTAATGTTTTCGTATCTGTGGTTTCAAGACTGCCTAAAACTCCCATTAATACATCACAACTATAAAACATTACCAGTAATGATAATACAATAACAATTTTTTTCATAATTTTTCTTTTAACAAATTAGAACAAATTTAATAAAAAAATTTCAATTTGTATCTAATGAAGGATTTTTTGTTAAATATTTACTTTGATTAAAACAAATGTCTTAGAGGAACTAATAAAGATTCAATAAATTTTTGGAAATATGGTCTTGATTTCCACTTTTCATAATCAAATTCTACGCAATCTTCGAGAGTTTGATTGAGATGCGATGTGATCAAACCGGCAAGTTCGGGATTGTTTCCTGAAATATTTATCTCATGCATAAATCGTAAACTCCTGTAGTCAAAATTGCTTGATCCCGTGAAGAAAACCTTTTTGTCAACTAACATTGCTTTTGCATGCAAATTCCCCGGCGTATACAGCATTATTTTAATTTGTTTCTCATGATATAATCCGAAATATCTGTCCCTTAAAATATCAAATAGGCTCATATCTGAATGCATTGGGGTTATTATCGTAATTTTTATTCCTTTTTCAGCAGCATTTAATAATGCTTTCCTTATTGAAGAGCCTGGGAGAAAGTAAGGAGTTTCTATAAGGATTTCTTCTTCTGCCAATTTGATTAGTTTTTTATACTTTTCCCTGACAGGTTGAATTATATTGCTGGGTACATCTCTAATTATTTCTAAATCATCTTGACGAACAACTCTGGTACTTAGTTTTTTGTTTAGATAAAACTTATTGGAAATATCAAAATCATTTACAAAAATCTTTTCAAATTTATTTGCAATATCTGATTGTAATCGAATAGCGCACTCTCTCCAACTTAAACAATATGCGGTAAGATTTGCAGAGCCTATATATGTTATGGTTGAATCTATTATCAATAGTTTTCTGTGATTACGCCTGTGATTTTGCGAAAATATGTCAAAGCTTAATTTTATCTTTTCGAAAAATTTAAGTTTTCCACCACTGCCAATAAAATCACTAAAAAAACTATCAGAAATTCCGGCACCCCACGAATCAATTAAAACATAAACTTCAACACCCTGTTTTGACTTTTTCGTCAACTCATCACGAAATTTTTGACCAATAGAATCATTTAAAAATCTATATGTCTGTAGATATATTTTTTTCTCAGCTTTTTTTATATCGTCAATCATTGACGAAAACAGCTTAAGAGGTTCATCAAACAATAAAAACGAATTATCTGTATAAGTTTTTACTGACATATAATAGTTTTTACAAATTTAGCATTTTTACATATAAATAATTAACTTAATATGATTTTGATATAAGAATATATATTATGAAAAATAATGAAGATTTTATTTATCTGACTGCCATTAAAGCCAATGACATTCTTAATATAGGTAATAATATCACGGGTTAAAGGCTAGTCTTTCTATTACCTAATAAATAGTAAACATTTCCATCGCTAAGGCAAGTACGCAATGTAGAATAACTCCAATTCCTATATTTTTCTGTGTATAAGCTACTATCCCGAGAAAATATGCTCCAAAAAATGAGCTGATAGTTTCGGGCAGAGGTTTTCCAAAATGTATTATGGCGTATAAACTTGCAATAGGTAAAATGGCATTTTTTCCAAGGAGTTTTACAAAACCAAAAATCATAAAACCTCTGAAAAACAACTCAATCATAACGAAATCAAAAATGTATGCAGACTCGAAAACTGTGGCACTAATAAATGGGTTAATTCCTAATGCCGTTGAAAATGATTTGTATGCGGTTCTGTTTAAAATTGGGTAATATTCTGCAACATCACCAAATCTGCTGCCAATAAAAGAAATAAGAATAGAAATTGCACTGAGTATAAAAGCAAGTTTGAAGTTAAAATTCTTTATACTTAAACCATAAAACGGGACATCGTTATTCTTATCAAATATTTTGTAAATCAGATATATAGGAATTAGTAATGTGATAATCCCGCTCAGATTTTCGGAAGTGTAAAAATAAAAATATATTTCAGGATATGACAAATTCGTTTTTATCCCATAATGGCCAAAATATGAAATATAAACAGATAGTGTAAGTAATCCTGCAAAGCTCTTCAACCAGAATTCAGTATTGAGTTTAATCATTGATTTATCAAACAATTTGAGAAGAATAATGACTACATAATACGTAAAGGAGAATAAAACAAAATTTATGAGATAGATCATGTTGCTAAAGCCATATTTTATAGACGCCCGATCATAAATTTGCCATTTATATTCGATAAAAATTAGAATTCCCGTAACTAAAGCGACAGACAAATATAACTTCAGTCTAAAGTTATCCTTTATGTAAACGATTATATCTTTAATTAGATTTTTCAATTTTTATTCACTGATATTAGCAATCTCTATAAAAAGATCTTCGAATATTTTTCTGACTTTGTAATTTGGGCATTGATAGTTATTGGCTATAAAACAAAACACAATTTCATCTCCATCAGCGTTGAGAATATATCCTGCATAAGCTCTGACTCTTGCCATACTGCCACTTTTAGCGTGCAATCTATTTTGAGCTTTAGTTCCTACACAATATCTTGAAAGAGTACCACTAGTTCCGGCGACAGGTAAAGTATTGAAGAATTTTTCTCCGTACACAGATTTACTACGCATATACTTAAGCATTTCTACCATCTGAAATGCTGTCAATCCGTTAAACCGACTTAATCCACAGGCATCTTCCACTATCAAACCATCTGTATTTACTGATTTTGATTTCCAGAAATCAATCACTGCATCTGAATACGATTTATTTGTTTTCTTTTCTATATGCCGGGCAAACATTTCTGCATATAGATTGAAGCTTTTCAGATTGGTCACTTCTGCAATTTTAATCAATTCAGGCGAATAGGTAGTGTGAAATATTTTTCTTGTTGTTTTATTATCAAAACTCAGGATTTTATTCTCTTTGCCTGTAACTGTAATACCATTCGATTTCAATTTGCCGTTAAAACATTTTGCCAGATACATTTCAGGTTCGGGCATTGACCCTTTGATTGAAAAGTCACTTTTATTCCATGGCAAAGTCCCACGTATTTCGCATTCCATTTTATTGTTAGTGTAATAGATAAAAGATTCATCTCCGGTTGTTGATGAAGATGTAACTTTATTATTGAAACTTATTCCAATATTATCAGGCTCGGTTTTTATTATAGTTGTTGGACTGCCATCAATACTTCCGGTTTTAAAATGGATAAAGTATAAATTATCCATATAATTCAAAGCTGAACCCGGATTTCCATAATAATTTGCAATATCTTCCCATATCCAAGTGTCAGGGATAGGAATTTCTCCGAAATATGAAATATCACTAACAATATCGCCATTCACTTTTTTAATTCCCAGTTTTTTTACTTCATTAACCCATTTTTGCAGTAATTCTCCATTACTGTTATAATGACCAGCAAAATTCTGTGATCCTAAACAAGGATCTCCGTATCCGATAATGTAGATATTTCCGTTCAGAACGCCATCTGATGATATTGTACCACTATATGCCAACTCGGTCTTAAACTTATAATCCGGACCAAGTAATTCAATTGCCATTGCTGTTGGAATTATTTTAAATACTGATGCAGGTGCAAGACTAAGTTGTGAATTGTAATCAAAGACTTTTTCCCCACTGCTAATATTTACTGCATATAAACCTATACTGGCATTTTTAAATTCGGGTAGTTTTGTAATTTCATTCAATATGTCAGAATAGGTTTTAGCTTGACTGAAGCATTGCACAAAAATTGCAATTGTTAATAATACTAAAAATAGTTTTTTCATTATGTTGATATTTCAGATACAATTCAAAAATATTAAAAAGATTTTTCAACAGATTATTATGTTGTAATTTTTACTAACAATATATATTTGATAGAGTAGAAGTTAGTTGTGCATCAGGTGTGAGTTTACTTGAAGAATCGCTAAAATGATAGATTGAGATCATTTCTTATATTTTTTTTCAGATAATAGTGGAAAAGTAAATTGTAGTAGAAATTTTGTTATATTTGTCATATCTTATTGTATATAAGCAAAGTGTTTTATGAAAGATAGATCTGAAATATTAATAAAAATCAAATCAATTGTTAATACATTCATTACTGATGCTGACGTACTACTTTTTGGCTCTCAGGCAAGGAATGAAGCTAATTCTAACAGTGATTATGATATTCTTGTCATTACAAATAAAACTCTAACTTTAAAAGAAAGACTGTTTTATAAAACTATAATTAGAAAGGAATTATTAAAACATGGTGTTCTTACTGATGTCCTGATACAAACAAAAAAAGATGTTGAAGCAAAAAGAAATATTTCAGGACATATAATAAAAACTATTATGAATAATTTTGTATTACTATGAATGTCGCTAAAAAGGACTATATAAATAATTGGCTTTTTAGAGCGAATGAAGATATAGAAGTAATTGAAAGTCTTATTAAACTGGATATTGCCAAATATAGCAGTACAATTTGCTTTCATGCCCAGCAAGCAGTGGAAAAATATCTGAAAGCATTTCTGGTATTTTCTGACATTGATTTTCAAAAAACCCATGACCTTGACTTTCTTCTTGGCGAATGTCAAAAAGTTGATAATATACATTTTAATACATTTGATTTTAAAAGCCTTACTGACTATGGTGTATTTGTAAGATATCCTGATGATTTTTACATACCTGATGTCGCTGAAACAATGGAATATGCAGAAATGGCAATTAAGACTAAAAACGTAATCACAAAACTGATAAAACTTTAAAAGAACATTAAAAATCTGTTACTATACAGATATTAAATTCTATCAATTATTGCTCTCAAACTTCCTCATTAAATCTAATTAATTAAATTTGCACAACTTAAAGAAATAAGTTTATGAAAGTCAACGGGAAAAATTACCGAGCAATCTGGATGGAAGGAGAAAAAGTCTGTATGATAGATCAGAACAATTTACCGTTTCAATTTTCTGTTCATTGTTGTAACAATATAGATGAAACCTGTCATGCAATAAAAACGATGATAACACGCGGAGCGGGTTCAATTGGAGCAGCAGGAGCTTATGCTATGTTACAGATGATATACAGTTCCAAAGAAGAAGATTTGTTACAAAATCTAAAATTTGCAAAACAAAAAATTGATGCTACCCGACCGACAGCAGTTAATCTATCATACGCTACAACCAGAGTTTTTGAAGCTGCAAAAATATCCAGAGAATTTGCAATCAAAGAAGCTTTTGCCATTCCTGACGAGTGTGCACTGCAAGGCAAAAAGATAGGAGAATTTGGGAATAGTTTAATAGAAGACGGATATAGTATTGAAACTCATTGTAATGCAGGTTGGCTGGCTTTAGTTGATTATGGTTCGGCATTGGCACCTGTTTATGCTGCATTCAATAGTGGTAAAAATATTTTTGTTTATGTTGATGAAACCCGTCCACGGTCGCAGGGAGCAAGATTGACAGCCTGGGAATTGGCCAATGAAAATGTCCCTCATGCAATAATCCCTGACAATGCAGGAGCTCATTATATGGGAACAGGTAAAATAAATATTTTTATTGCAGGAGCTGATCGTATAGCAGCTAACGGAGATACTGCAAATAAGATAGGAACCCTTGAAAAAGCCATTGCAGCAAAATATTATGGAATACCTTTCTATATAGCTGCTCCTTCCAGTACTATAGACATGAATATTTCCACAGGAAAATCTATTCCAATAGAAGAAAGGGATTCTGATGAAGTACTATATTATAGTGGAAAACTCAAGGACGGAAAGATAGAAAAAATGAGAATTGCAAATCCTGCTTCTGGAGCATTGAATCCTGCTTTTGACGTAACGCCTGCTTCTCTTATAACAGGAATAATAACAGAAAAGGGAATTGTTGAAGCAAATTCTATTTCAATTAAAAAACTTTTTGATAATGATATATAAAGAAGAACGCAAAGCTGTTGCAGCGATAATGAGAAGACTCTACAAACAAGGACTGACTACATCTAGTGGAGGTAATGTAAGTATGAAAAATAATGAAGGTTACATATTTATCACTGCCAGTCAAACAGATAAGTCAACTATTAAGTGGAAAGAAATAATTGTAATTGATGAAAATGGTCAGAATACTACACCCGAACTAAAACCTAGCATGGAATTGGGAATGCATCTAGCAATTTATAAAAGTCGTAAGGATATATTTGCAGTTGTCCACGCACATCCGGTATTTTCATCCACTTTGGCAGTAGCTGGGATTAAACCGATTTCTTCAGTGACAGGCGAATCAAGATTCATTTTAGGTGATATTTCTTTAACTGAGTATAAAACAATGGGCTCTGATGATCTGGCAGAAGCTTGTGCAAAATCATTGCAGAATTCTGAAGTTAGTATATTGAAGAATCATGGTGCAATCTGTGTCGGGAAAAACTTGGCAGAAGCATATAATAGGATGGAAGTACTCGAACTGACTTGCAGAATTCACTATAATTCTCTACTTATAAACAGTTGTAATGAAATAGATACAATTGGAATAGAAAAGATTGATAATATGAAAGGTTCAGCTTTTAATCAAATCTAATAAATTCATACTTTAAAGTGTCTGGATTTGAAATCACTTTTAAATAACCTGCATCTGAATATGAATCCTCCAAAGCGTCCAAAATAATAAATGTAGTATTGCCGATTTTTGCCACATCCTGCACATGATCATGCCCGGTAATAACTAGATTAACATTATATTTGGCAAACAAATCTATTAAACAAGCAACTTCTTCAACTAGTGGATTTGCACTAGAGGTACGCCTTGTTCGTAATATATTTACATGACAAGCAACAATACAATAGCGGCAGTTTTCCCTATTTTGCTCCAGAACTTCCTCCAACCATGCTAACTGACTTTTTCCTAATGTCCCACCTCCTATGTCTAAACAAATATACAAGTCAGAAGTGTCGGGAGTAGTAACATTAAAATAATATGTAGAACTACCAAAGAACTCATAAAAAGATTTCCAGCCATCAAAATACAGATCGTGATTTCCAGTAACCATTAATAAAGGTTTAGTTACTTCCTCTGCCAATTCTTTAAAGATTTCGTAATGTTCTCTCCGGCCCGAAACAATATCGCCTGCCAAAATTAAGGCAACTGCATCTGATGCATCGTAAAGATTCAATAATTTTTCCGTATTAACAGTTGGACCGACATGTAAGTCTGATGCAGCCAGCACCTCATATTCGGATGAATTAACGATTATTTGCTCTTTCGGGTTACTTTCATTGTATTCTATCGATTGAACAAACCTGTCTTCTACTCTGTCGGTTGAACGAATAAAACCACTAAAATCAACATCACAGGAATAAATTACTGCGCAGACCAATAATGCAATTAATATTTTTAATTTATTTCCCAATGTACACCAATTCTAGTAAACCAACCGAAATAATTAACTCTGATATTATTTAAGCCCGCTGTCTGATACCAGTGATCAATAAAGAACTGTGGCCAATTACTGTTTTTTTTCCATATAAAGCCGACATTAAACATGGGATTTATTTCCTGTTCAACTATGAATATTTCAAAATTCGAAATATTAATGTACAAATTCCACACATTGCCGGGTTGCATTATAAAGTACTTAACGGAATACATAATATTAGGTGATTCAACCAAATAGCGATTATCAGCAATATTATATGTTTCTGCTACATTATTCGTAAACTTGTAAATATTGAAATTATTTCCTAAAGTAAAATCCCATCGTTTTACTATATAGTTTATTTTCAAACCGGTATTATGTATATTCAACATCTGGCTAACAGGTTTGTTACAATAAAAAAGTGAAAACTTAAGAGGATTACTGCATAAGTTTAATTTGTAAGACAAACTTGTAGCAAATGCATTGAGAACTTTTTTGTCTCTGTGATTTAGATTAATATCCAAAGCATAGTCAATAGCGAAATTTTTGTACACATAACCAGGTGAAAATCCTGCTGAAATCATACAAGGTCTGTCAATTGGATTTACTGCAATTCCTGAAAAAACATCAATTTTGAACTGTGCATAAACTGAGTGAACCGTCAGGCTCATACCTGATATCAAAACAATTGTTATGAGTTTAAAAAACTTCACCGTGACCAAATAGATTATTGCAAATTTAATTATTTCATTAATCAAAACAAATAATTAATTGTTTTTCATATATTTGTACCAAAGATGAAAAAAATGGATAAAATATACGATATTACTACCTATAAGGGTGTAAGTACAGCAGTGGAATTATTAAAAAAATACGGATGGATTGTAAGTCCATTACCATGGCTGATATACAAAGCTATGACTCCTGAGATTTCAACGGAAAAGCAGATAGAAGCTGCTATACAATTAATAAAAGCCGGCAAAGAAAACAATGCAAAGAAAATGCGAATCCGTGTTAGTCATGATGCAGGAATTAAAATAAGTGCAATGCTAAAAGGTTTCCCGATGAATGTACAAGTTGGTAATAATGGTATGATGGAATTTGATATTGATTATGGAAATGCAAGTCCTGCAGATTTCTCACAATTAAGTAATATACCGGACAAATTTCAATCTTGAAGATTCATTTGTTTTAGCTTCCAATAAACTCCATCAGCAAATTTCTCATATCCTGCTGCTTTATGATGACCGTCAAATTCCCAGTAATAATTCAAATAGTTAGATCCATTCATACCTTTAATATTTATGTAATATTCAATCAAATCTAAATATTCTAAATTCTGGCTTTTACAAAAATCAATCAATCCATTCAAATAATCATAAGATTTATTTACAATTTCCTGACTTTTAGGATAAAAAACTATAAGAAGTTTGAACCCTTTTTCTGTTGAAAGTCTACCATAATCAAGAATCAGATTTTCTAGTAGCATCATGGCTCTATCCTTTTCCTTCTCAAATGAGGTTTTATTTAAAAAGAATGGATATTTATTATTATATAAACTAAATGCTAATCTAAACACAAATGAATACTGAAATGCAAATTCCCAATTCGGGGCAGCAATTTTAGTTTTTTTTCTATCAAATCTTTCCATGCCTCCTCTAATGATAATGTCTTCAAGGTCGTTTCCGATTGTTAAGATAACAAGATCAGGTTCATATTTCAACAACTTGTCAGTCAGTATTTTATAATCATAAAATGGATCAAGACCACATATTCCTGCATTTATAAACTCATAATTTATACTATCATCTGGCATTTTGTACTCCAAAAACTTCAACCAGGTTGAATCAGCATGGGTTCCATCACCTTCGGTAAACGAATCTCCCAAGCCTATTATTAAATAATCATTTTCTGAATACTTAAACTTTGGCTCTTTATCTGATAATCCAAGTGAATTTGTTTGTCTTTCGAATCTAAATTCTTCTGATTCTAAAAAATGAACGGTATTGGGTTCATAGAAAATGTTGTCAGTAACTATTCTCTGATCAAATTCAGACCTGTAATAACCAAAACGAGATTCGTAATATGTCTTATTTTTTCCGTATATTCTTAAAAACAATTCAGAAAATACAAAAACAAGAACTATAGTGTTTAAACTCAACAAAAGATTTATAAATAGTTTATTTCGGTTTTTCAGTTTAATAATTAATACTACCAGTATAAAAAACACAAACAAAAAAAGCCAAACTCCAGTCCATACTCCCTGATATTGATGTAATAATAACTCAGAGAAAAACAAATCTATGGAAGCTAAAGTGAATACCGCTAAAAAAATTTCTTTCCAACTTTTTTTGTTGAAAAATAAAGCTAAAATTATGACAATTGAATAGAATAATAAAAGAACAAAATATACTCTCTTTGCATAATATGATAATAGCACACCTGACTTGAAAAGCTTGTTATATACACCGACATTAAACAAATCGTCTTTTATTTCAACTGTTTTAGCATTCGAAGACAAGAGCTTTGTTTGTATTCGATTTTCATCTGAAATGAAAAGCATTTCAACATCTTCAATAAGATCACTAGTATTTATTAACTCTAAGCTCTGATAAAACCAATTGCCATAAGACACAAAACATGAATCTGACATTGGTATTTGTACTTTTTTCCCTGTAAAAGTAATTCCATAACATTCGAATTGTGAACTGATATTTTTCGAATCCTCCTTAACAATTACTGTAAATTTCCCATAAAATCTGATATTCTTAATATACCAAAATGCTGAGCAGATGAGGGCAATGTTTAAGACAACTAGTATAGATAGAATAATAATATGAATGGTTCTCTTTTTGCTCAAAATAACAATTTATTACAAATCTAAAAAAAAAGTCCATCTCAAAGACGGACTTTAAAATAAAACCTTTTTATTTATTTTCCGGGGCAGTTTTTTATTATTTCAGGTGCAATGTCATTACGTCCATAAGCTTTATCAAAATAGTCGGAAAACTCTTTTGCAAGATTTTTTGCTGTTTTCGTAAAGTCATCTTTATTTGCCCATGTATTAATAGGGAACAACATTTCAGAAGGTACAGCGAGACATGATTTAGGAATGTTAACATGGAACATTTCATCATGTACATATTCAACATTTGATAAGTCACCGTTAAGGGCAGCTTCCACCATCGCACGTGTATAAGTCAAGTCAATT
>ENA-UOWO01006344-UOWO01006344.1-activated-sludge-metagenome-genome-assembly--contig:-NODE-6344-length-12120-cov-15.821301_pt1 | contig 12120 bp, 3 predicted proteins | sample MGYA00238148_ERZ761564 | MGnify/ENA primary metagenome ERZ761564 (study PRJEB28885, sample SAMN05720194) | activated sludge metagenome | isolation source: Anaerobic digester | place: USA...
ACCAGGGATGTCAGCTTTTTCATGCCGGACAACTTTGCTGTTCGTGATGTCCTGGCCGACCTTCATCTCCGTCAGGATGTGGATCTGGTGAACAAGCGGCTGCTCGGCAATTCCGCCTTCAGGATCGCCACCCCGAGCAACGCCTTTATGGACTATATGGCCTACCGCGAGTATTATCACGGGCGGCTGCCGGGTTTTTCTCGCCTCCGCATCGGCCGGGTCGAGGTGATGGGGTATGCTGTGGAGGAGATCGATTTCGAGCTTTTGGCCGGTGAGGGCCGGCTGGAGGTCCCGGCGATGGCGGCCCGGATCTACGGCGGCAACATGGGGGGCAGGATGGCGCTGGATCTCGCCGCCGGCGATCTGAAAAAGGCCTCCTACGATATCAATCTCAGTTTCGCCAATATCAATTCGGACCTGATCCTGCCCAAAGGGCCGCGCGAGGGCAAGTATGGTATCATCAATGCCAATATGGATTTTCATGGCGTCGGCCTGGACATGGCTTCCGGCATCAAGCTCGAAGGCCAGGCCTATATCACCAGGATCGGGCCCAAGGTGGCGGACAATCTGCTGCGTTCGCTGGATCCCAAGGGCGTTGATTCGAGCATTCGTACGACCAGGCTGCTGATCGGCCAGGGTTTCAAGCCCAAACTGATGACCTTTGTGCTGCGTCACGGTTATCTCTATCCCGAGATCATTTTTGCGCAGCCCTGGTATTTTCCCATGCGCCTCAGCGGCGGCAAGGTGGAGCTGGCGCGCATCCCCCTCGACTTTTTCCTCAAAAGCTCCGGCCAGGGTCCGGCGGCGCGGTAAGCGCCGCGGGGCGGCTCCGGAGAATGGGAGGTTTTATGCAGCGACGCAAATTTATTCTGATGGTGTTCCTGCCCCTGACGCTGCTGCGCTGCAGCGTCAGGGCCCCGGAACTCAATGTGACCGGCGAAAAGACCGCCCTCGAGAATCAGGTGCTTGGCACCTATCAGCAGATCGAGAGCGATTCCTGGCTCATCGCCTCCTCGCGGGCGGTCGGCGCCACCTCCTCGGCGGTGGTCTCCGGCGGCAGGAAAGAGGTGATCGATGCGGTGCAAAACCGTAAATTCAACAAGGATGAGGTGGATGAACTCAAGGCCGACAAGGTGGCCGGCGAGAATAATCGCGGCCTGCTGCAGGCCCTCACCCATCCGCGCTATGACGGCGATCCGGAATACCGCCTCTATGTCGATCAGATCATCGAGGAAGAGAATAACGACCGCATGATCATCTATGATCGGGTGCTGACCATAAACCAGAGCAGCGCGGAGGCGGCCAGGGCCAACGAGGTTTTTGCCAGGCTGAATTTCGACAATTCGGCGCCCGGCACCATGATCCAGAACCCGGATGGCAGCTGGGTGGAAAAACCCAGGGCCGGGGGAAAATGAAGCGATGAAACGCCGCCTGTCTGCACATCCACAACTCCGCCTCTCCGCAGGGCTGGTACTGCTGTGGGCTCTGCTTTCCGCCCTCTCAATGACCGGCCTTTTCGCACAGCCGGCCCCCGCGGTGAACGCGACGGTGCAGACGTCTGTTCCAGCCTCGGGAGCAGCCGCGACTCAACCCCTCGACCTGAAGCAGGTGACCACTCATCCCGATATAGACCTCTCCCCGCGACTCTCTCCGGACGGAAAATACCTGGCCTACGTCTCCCGGCAGACCTATAATTTTGATATCTGGGTGCGCAGCACCTCCGGCACCAGCAACCGGCAGGTCACCTTCAACAAGGCTGACGATCTTTATCCGGTCTGGTATCCGGACAGCAGGTCCCTGGTTTTCGTCTCACAAAAGGAAGATGCCGCCGGCGATATCTGGCGCATCCGGTTTCGCGAGGTGGAGGGGCAGCTTATTCCCAGGGGCGAGCCCGAAAAGATCAGCACCTGGCAGGGGTATGACGGCTATCCGACCGTCTCGCCGGACGGCAAAAAAATCGCCTGGGTTTCCAATGCCTCCGGCCGGGACGAGATCTGGTTCCATAACGACAACACCGGCAAGACCAGCCAGCTCACATTTTTAGGCGGCACCCATCCGGCCTGGAGTTCAAAACAGGACCTCATCGCCTTCACCTCCTTCCGCGCCGGAGCTGCCGGCGGCGGCGATATTTGGCTGATCAATCTGCACGGTCCCCGACCCGCGGGCGAGGAGGGTACAGTTCTTTGGGATCCGCGCGAACCGCCGCTCTATCCGCTGACCATGGGTGAAGCGGCCGAGGGCTTTCCAACCTGGTCGCCGGATGCCAGCCGAATCATCTTCCTGCGTTTTGCACAGGACCATAACGGCGATTCCCTGCTCACGCCCGCCGACCGCGGCGCGCTCTGGGAGATCTCTCCCGTGCCGGCCCCGGCCGAGAGCCTCCTCTTCTCCTCGCCCCTCGCCCGCGTCTTCATGCCCGGCCTTAATCCCCGCATGGTGCGCAGCGCCATGCTGCTCACCAGCGACAGCGATAATATCATGCAGCCCTGGTGCGGCGGGGACCAGCGGGTCTATTTTTCATCGGACCGCGGCGGCAACCTCGATATCTGGTCCATCCCGCTCGAGGGCGCTGTGCCGAAACAGGCGAGTGCGGCCGCACAATACCGCTGGGCCGATACGGCTTTCCCCCTCCTCGAACGCGCTTCGCGCTGGTATCTGGGGCCGCTCTGCCTGGGCTACCGGGAGGTTGAGCCGGACGAAAAGGAGCAGCGGTTCCTCGGCGAGCGGCTCATCGCGCTTAGACGCCTGCTCGATTTCTTCCCGGACAGCAGCCGCTATGCAGCCCGCGCCCTCTACGACATGGGCATCACCGCCATGCTGCAGGGTGACGAGGAGGCGGCCCGCACCTTCCTCCAGCTCATCACCGGCCACTATGCGGGCGAGCGGGAGGCCGCTGCCGATGCCGAGCTCGCCCTGCTGGGTCTGAGCGTGCAGGGCCGGAGCAGCGGCAGCGCCAATCAGCTGCTGAAACAGGGGGCTGAAGCGGTCCTGCAGCGCTATGGCGATCAATCCGCGCCGGCCGCTGCCGCCCGCCTGGCCATCGGCGACCTCTATTTTAAGTCCGGGGACCATACCCGCGCCTTCCAGGAGTACGCTCGTGTGCAAAAGGAGTACCCGGGCGAGAGAGATGCCTGCGCGGCGAGCCAGCTCAAGATCGGCGACCTCTTCCGGCAGTTCGCCAGCCAGGAAGAGGTGGTTCAGGCCTATCTCCGCGTCGTCGACCTCTATCCCGACCAGCGCCAGTGGATGCTGCAGGCGCGCGACCGGATACTCGATCTGCTCATCACGGGCCGGAGAGGCGCAGAGGCGTTTATCACCCGCTACCGCGAAATCGTCGGCCAGTACAGCCGCTTTCCGGCTCTGGCGGCGGAGGCGCAGTTCCGCATCGGCAATATCCTGCTCCGCAACAAGGAGTACCGCGCCGCCATCAGGGAATTCGAGGCGATGGAGGAGCTCTTTCCCGGACTCGTCGATGAGCTATTCACGGCCCGGATGAGCCGCGCCGAGGCCTATCTCCGCCTGGGTGACAGCGGCAGCGCGCTCGCCCTCCTCGACCAGCTGGTCAGGGAACAGCAGCAGGAGCGCCCCGATCTGGCCGCACTCGCCTCCGACCGGCTGGTCATGGCCCTGCTTTCCTCCGCCGACAAACTTCGCGCCAGCGGCGACCTCCAGCTGGCGGCCATGCGCTACCGCAGCGCCTGGGAACGGGACCTGCATAACCTGCAGGCCCATCGCAGCTACCTGGAGTGCATGTACTATCAGAAAAAGATCGATCAGGCCATCGATGAGTACCGCCAGATCAATATCCTCCACCCCGGGGACAATATCCTCACCTATGCACTGGGCCTGGCCTACAGCTACAAGGGGACCGAAAGAGCCGAGCTCTTTAACGACCCGGACGGACTCGATCCGGTCTATCTGGTCAACCGTTCCAGCGCGGTCATCGCCCGCGCCCTCTCCTATGACTATACCATGGTTCCGGGCTATCTGACCATCGCCTTTAATTTTGAAATGATGGAAAACTATGAGGCCCGGCAGCGCGCGAAACCGACTCCCTTCCTGGCCAGGGCGTGGAATGCGGTCAAGGCCCCCTTCGTCGATCTCTATCACCGGCTCACCTTTTATCAGGAGCGCAAGCCCGCGCGCTATTACGAGCGCGCCATCCACGAGTTGAACAAGGCGATCGTCCTCAACGATGAAATCCAGGAGCCGCAGCTGGAGGCCAATCTCGCCCTCAATCTCGCCAACAACTATTACAGCCTGGGCGAATTCGGCTTTGGCAAGGCGTATGAATTCTATCAGGTGAAACTGATCTACGACTCTTCCTTCACCGACAAACAGCGCGAGGCGCTCATCTATGAGCGGATGGGCCACTGCGCCCTGGTGACCGAGGATCTGGAGAAGGGCCCCCGCTTCCTCCGCCACGCTATCGATCTCTATGTGGCCATGGACAAGGAGCCCCGGGTTCTGCTCAACACCAAGAGGCTGGCGCTGCTCTACGAGATCGGGGAGCAGTATGAGGCGGCGATCGACTGTTATCAGCAGGCGGTCGAGATCGAGAAGAAAAACAACGCCCTTCTCGACCTCATGCGCAGCTACCGCAGCATCGCTTACAACTATCTCCGCCTCGATGAGCCCGCTGATGCGATCGCCTACGCCCGCCGTGCGATGGAGCTGCTCGATAGTGGCAAGATCAAAAAAATCAAAGGGGAGTCGAGCCGGATGGAGATTGGCTTTCTCGGCTGGTATATTCCGGTTCCCTTTATCGATTTCAGCACCATGGGCGTGAATTCGCTCAGGAGCTTCACAACCGAGGATGAGCGCGCTCTGATCTTTTCCATCTTCGCCGACAGCTATCAGCAGAGCAAGGAGTACTCCACCGCCATCGCCTTCGTCGAGAAAAAGATCGCTCTCTTTCAAAGCCGTAAAGATCACCGCGCTGTGGCGACCTTTTACAACAATCTGGGGTACATCCATTTCCTCAAGGGCGATTATCTTCGCGCCTGGCGCTGCTACCAGAGCTCGCTGCGTCTCTGCGAAAAATACGCTCTCACCGACGGTGTGATCCGCAATACTCTGAACCTTGGGCGCATAGCCAGCGGTCTGAATCTGCAGCAGCAGCTCGGCCGCAGCCCGGCCGCGGAGCCGGCGCTCTATGCCGATTCCGCCGCCGTTGCCCTGATGAGCGCCCTCGACTTTCTCGAGACGACCCAGCTTTTTTATAATCGTGAGCGGGCGCAGCTTCTCCTCCATCTGGCCGAGGTGATGCTCATCGAGGCCCGTCCTGAGGGCGGCCAATCCGGCACGGGTGCCCTGGCCGGCACCATGGCCCGTCTGGAGCGGATGGCCCGGGTGAAGGGATATCTCGATGAAGCGCTCGAGCTCAGCCGCCGCTACGGTCTCGAGCGCGACGAACTGGCCGCCATGTTCGCCCTCGCCGAACTCTACCGCGCCGGCGGGGATTATGAGGAGGCCTGGGAGGAGTTCAATCGCTGCCGCAAGACCGCTCTGCGCCGGGGCGAGTACGCGCTGGCCTGGCGGATCGACGTGGCTCTCGGTGAGGTGCTCGAGCGGATGAGCCTCGAGAGCCGGCGCCGCTATGCGATCCAGAGCGTCCCGCTCGAATTCTATCTCGAAGCCGTGGAGCTGCTGGAGGCTCATCCATCAGTCACCCTGGGGGCGATGGCCCCTGAGATGCGCCGCATCCACCATCAGCCCTATCTGCGGGTGATCGCTGCGCTGGCCCGGATGGGCGATATCAAGGGCGCACTGACTTTCGCCGAGCGGCTGCGGGCCAAGACCTATCTGGACCTGATCGGCAGGGAGGAGATCATTTTCCGCAAGGAGCGTCACAAGATCTTTCTCGGCAATGCCCGTTTTGTGCAGGAAAAGATCGACAAGGCGAACAGCGACATCCTGCGCGCCCGCACCCAGGGCAAGCTCTCCTCAAGGGGGACCCGGGAGCGGAAGAAGCAGCTCGAAGGGTACCAGCATGAATATGAGGAGATCTTCAAACAACTCCGCGCCGAGGTACCCGAACTGGAGGGGCTGGTTCGTGTCCAGCCAGTCGATCTACTGCGGGTGCAGAAGAACCTGCACAACCGTGAAGCCCTGGTGCTCTATCAGCGCGTGCCGGACCGGCTGCTGGCCTGGACCATCGGTGCGCAAAAGGTTACGCTTGCGGAAATCCCTCTCTCCGGGGAAGCTGTGAGCCAAGCCCTCGACTCCTGGCGCCGCGCGGGGGGGCTGGAATCGGCCGCCGGGGATACGCTCTGGAGTTCGCTGCTGGAGCCGGTCCTGCGCCTGCCGGAAGAGATACAACGGCTCGTCATCATCCCGGATGAAGAGCTCTTCTACCTCCCCTGGAGCGCGGCGGTCCACTCCCTGCAGAGCAGGGAGCTGGCGGTCAGCGTAAGTTCGAGCCTGACCGCCTACTATTATGCCGGGCAGAAGCGCAAGCTGCAGGGAAGCAGAATCTTTGTCGCGGATGACCCGGTGCTCGCCGGCGCTTTGGCGGGGCAGGGCTTCCAGGTCACCGGACCCCAGCCGGGGGAGCAGCAGAACAGCTTCCCGGCCCAGGTCAACAGCCTGGGGCTGGCGGAACTGGTCCACCTCACGGCTGAGACCGCCTGGAATGGAATCGATCCTCTCGAATCCCGCATCGGCTTCAGGGTGCCCGGTTCCGCTGCGGCCCGCTTCCCGGTCAAGGAGATCTATGCCAATTCGCTCTCGGCCGGCCTGCTGACCATGAACGGAACGCAGCCTCTGCTGGGGCTCGCCAGCATCGAGCCCTATCTGGCGTGGGAACGCGGCCTGCATTATGCCGGTCTGCCCTCCTTTTTACTCACTCTGTGGCCAGGGGAGAGGAGCCGTGAACTGGAATTCTACGGCCTTTTTTACGCCAATCTCAGGAGCATGCCGCCGGCGGTCGCGCTCGCGCGCACGCAGCGGGGATTTTTCGAACGGGAACTCCCCTTCAGGGAGTGGGCGCGCTTTCAGCTTTACGGTTATGGCGGGATGACGGAGGCCGAGGAAGAGCAGTTTGCGGTCGAGGGCTACGCCGGCAAGGTCCGCCGGGGTCACGCCGCTTTCAAGCTGCAGGAGTGGAGCGATGCCATCGTCTTTTATGAAGAGGCGCTGCAGATGGCTGCGCGGCAGGGGGATGAGGAGAGCGTCGTCCGCCTGGAGGAGCGGGTGCTCGAAGCGGCCATCAATGGCGCGCTCTGGAGCAAGGCCATTGAACTCGAGCAGCGCCGCCTGGATGCGGCTGAACGGTCAGGCGATGTTGACGGCATCGTCACCGGTCTTAATAATCTGGCCTATTTCTATACCCAGAACGGCCAGTACGAGGAGGGGGTGGCCGCGAAGAAGAGATATGCCGGAATGGCCCAGCAGTACGGGATGGATGAGCAGGAGGCGGAATCACTGCGTGAGACCGGCCTGATCTTTGAGCGCGGCGGTCAATATGACAAGGCCATGGGCTTTTTCAACCAGGCCTATGAACGGTATCAGGCCATCGACGATTCCATGGGCATGGGGCGCTCCCTGCGCGATATGGGACGTATCGAATTTCTCTACCGGGACCACTACACGGCGGCCATCGAGCTGCAGGAGCGCGCGCTGGCTTTCTTCCGTCCGCTCGCGGCGCGTGTGGAGATCATTGACGCGCTCCACAATCTGGGCATCACCCACGAAAAGATGGGGAACTACCAGCCGGCCCTGCGCTGTCAGCAGGAGGCGCTCGAGCTCGCCGGGCAGGAGGGGCAGAGCAGGCTGATCGCCCTCTCCCGGCAGTATCTGGCCAACGTGCTCTGGAAGATGGGGGACTATCAGAAAGCCCTGCAGCATCAGAACGCCGCCCTGGAGACTTTTGCCGGCCTGGGCGACGACCAGCTTCTGCAAACGGCCTACTCCACGCGGGGATTGATCGCCCTGAGTCTGGGACAGCCGCAGCAGGCCCTCGAATTTGAACAGAAAGCGCTGGAGATCGCCGCCCGGAATGACGACCGTCTTGATCTGGCGACCATCCACAAGAACCTGGGGATGATCTATCGTTCCGACGGCCGTTTTGAACTCGCGCGCGCCAGCTTTGAACAGGCCCTGGTTCTGGATTCGTTGATGGCGGCCCGGAGCGGACTGGCCTACGACTATCGCAATCTCGGAGCGATCTATGGCCTGATCGGGCGGGGCAGCGAAGGGATGCTCCTGGCCCGCCGCGGCCTTGAGCTGAGCCGCACCATCCGCGACAGCCGCAATGAGGCGCAGAGTCTGCTTGTGCTCGGCACCCTGCAGCGCCGGTTCGGTACGCCGGACTCGGCGCGGGCAAGCCTGGAAGCGGCCGCTACGATGGCCGAGGCTCTCTACATGCCCGACATCGCCTGGCGGGCGCAGCGCCAGCTCGCCGATCTCCACGCTGCCACCAAAAACCAGCCTGGTCAGATCCGTGCGCTCTACGCCGCTCTGGCGACCATTGAGAGCATGCGCGCCCGCATCCGCGTCGAAGAATACGCGTCGGGTTTCATCGATGACAAGCTTGAGGTCTACAGCGCCCTGATCGATGTGCTCGCCGAGGCGGGGCAGGCCGGCGAGGCTCTGGAGGTGGCTGAACGCGCGCGGGCCCGCAGTTTTCTTGACCTGCTCGGGCAGCGTCCGCTTGCCTTCGGGTCTCCGGAAGCGAACCGGTTCGCGGCCGCCGGGGACAGTCTGCAGAGGGAACTCGGCCGGGCCCAGAGCGAGATACTTTATCTCCAGGCCGGCAGCGATGCCCTGCAGGCACAGCAGATTCGCCGGCTCGGGGAGAGGATCCAGGAGCTGCGCAGCCGGTATGCCGAGCATCTCGTCAAGGTGCGCGCAGCCGATCCGGAGCTTTCGGCGCTTTATCAGGTTGAACCTCTCGGCGAGGAGGAGATCCGCCGCCTCATCCCGGAAAAGGGGGCGATGCTGGTCTATCATCTTCACCGCGACCGCCTCACGATCTGGCTGGCCACCCGGGAGTCGGTCCGGCTGCAGCGGGTACAAGTCGGCGAGGCCGCGCTCGGAGAGGAGATCAGTCTGCTTCGCCGCAGTCTCTCACGGCAGCTCACCATTACCGAAAACGCGCGTCATCTCTACGACCTTCTGATCAAGCCCTTCGCGGAGGAGATCGGGCGCAGCGGGCACCTGATCATCCTTCCGCATGGCGCGCTCCATTACCTGCCCTTCGCTGTACTGCAGGATGAAGAGAAGCGCTATCTCGGCCTGGAGCACACCCTCTCGGTCGCGGCGAGCGCCTCCGTGCTCGGTCATTGTCTGGTTAAGGGGGAACAGTATGCCGGGCGGGAGAGGCGTCAGATGGGGGTGCTGGCCTTCGGCAATCCCGACCTGGGCGACAGCCGGTACGATCTGGCCTTTAGCGAGCGGGAGGTGAAGAGCCTGAAGCGTTACTATCCTTCAGTGACCGTTTTTACAGGCGCGGGCGCCAGCGAAAGCCGGCTGCGGGCTGAGACGCCCTCGCCGCCGCTGCTTCTTTTCAGCTGTCACGGGGAATTCGACGAAAGCAACCCGCTGCTCTCTGCTCTGCTGCTGGCGCCGGACGGCAAGTCGGACGGGCGGCTCGAGACCCATGAGATTTTTGGCCTCAGGATGGAGGCCTTTCTGGTGGCGATGAGCGCCTGCGAGACCGGCGTGGGGGCGCTCCGCAGCGGCGACGAGGTGATCGGACTCACCCGGGCTTTCACCTTCGCGGGCGCGGCAGCACAGCTGTCGAGTCTGTGGAAGGTGGACGATCTGGCTACCGCCGTGCTGATCAAACGGTTTTTCCGCTATCTGGCCGAGGGCGATTCGCGCCCGGAGGCCCTGCGCAAGGCGCAGAAGCTGGTCCTGGCGGAGATCAACCCCTATCCCGCCTTCTGGGCGGCCTTTCAGATCAGCGGGGATTATCGCTGACCCCCTGCTGCGGCGGTTCGGGGGCGCTTCCCTTTGCCAGCGGGCAAAATCTTGTTGACTAGTACTTAAAAACTTGATATCTTGTCGCGAAGCCGGATGGGCGGCGGATGTGCCCCTCTCCCGGCGGGTGATAAAATTTCACTACAGACACAAAACCTTTACCGGTGGAGGCCCATGAAAACAACCCTCGCTTTGATCCTGGCCGGCGGCCGGGTTGACGAACTTTCTGTGCTTACGCTCTACCGACCCAAATCAGCCCTGCCTTTCGGCGGGCTCTTTCGCGTCATCGATTTTCCCCTCAGTAATCTTCTTCATTCCGGCATCGAGCGCATCGGGATCCTCTCGCAATACCGCTCGGACTCTATCATCAACCATATCGGCTCGGGCGCGGGCTGGGATATGATCGGCAGCCAGCGCGGCATCACCATGCTGCCGCCGATGAAGGGGACGCAGAGCTCGGACTGGTACAAGGGCACGGCCGATGCGGTCTTTCAAAACCGCGATTACGTCATGCGTTATGATCCCGACTATGTCCTCATTCTTTCCGGTGACCATGTCTACAGCATGGATTACCAGAAGATGATCGCCTTTCATGAACGGATGGAGGCGGACGTGACCTGCGCTTTTGTCGAGGTGCCGGAGGACGGGAAGGAGCGATACGGGCAGGGACTGATCTCCGGCGACGATCCCGAGGGCGGGCGGCTGACACGCTACGTGGAAAAGCCGAGCGAATCGATCAGCGCCTGGGCCTCGATGACGATCTACCTTTTCAACCGCGACGCCCTGCGCTATATCATGGACGAGATGATGCGTCCCCCTTCAACCGAGCATTTCGGCCGCGATATTCTGCCGGTGCTGATCGACAAGAAAAAGGTCTGCGGCTACAAGTTTCGCGGTCCCTGGGCTTATACCCGCACCATCGATGAATACTATTCGGCGAGCATGGATCTGCTTACCGATGAGCCGGTTTTAGGCCTCGACGAATGGCCGGTTCGCACCAACCTCGACAATGAGCGCATCCGCGACCGCGCGCCGGCGCTGATCGGACCCGGCGCAAAATGCAGCCAGACCCTCCTCCATCACGGCTGTGAAATCCAGGGCACGGTGCAAAACTCGATTCTCTTCCCGGGGGTTCGCGTCAAGGCCGGGGCGACGGTGAAAAATTCAATCCTGATGTTCGATACGCTGGTCGAGCAGGGGGCCTCTTTGAACCGCGTCATCACCGACGTGGAGGTCACCATCGGCGCCAACGCTGTCGTGGGCACCGGCGAGGAGACGGGCGTCAACAAGGAGTACCCCAATCTGCTCAAATCGGGGATCACCCTCATCGGCCGCAATACGCGGCTTCCCGGCGGGATGCGCGTGGGAAGGAACTGCATCATCTATCCCAACAAGAAGGAAGCCGAATTCACGAGCCTGACTATTGCCAATGGAAGGACGATCAAATGAGAAATACCGTCGCGTTCTTGCTCGCGGGCGGCATGGGCAGCCGCCTCAATATCCTCGGCTGGATGCGCGCCAAACCGGCTGTTCCGTTCGGCGGTTGTTACCGGCTCATCGATTTTACCCTCAGCAATGCCATGTACTCGGGGGTCCAGCAGATCGGCATCCTCACCCAGTATCGTCCCTATTCCCTGATGGGCCATATCGGCTCGGGGGAGTCCTGGGATCTGGTCGGGCGCAGCCGCTGCGCCAAGATCCTCCCCCCCTCCACCGGCATCGACGACTATGACTGGTATCGCGGCACCGCCGATGCCGTGGCGCAGAATATGCAGTTTGTGCACCACTACAATGCGGAGCGCCTTTTAGTGCTCTCCGGCGATCATATCTATCGTATGAATTACGCCCCCATGGTCGAGTTTCACAAGGAGAAAAAAGCCCATATCACCATCGCCATGATGCGCGTGCCCTGGGAAGAGACCCGCCATTTCGGCATCGGTATCACCAACAAGGAACAGCGCATCATCGAATGGGAGGAAAAGCCGGAAAAGGCCAAGAGTAATCTCGCCTCGATGGGGGTTTACGTCTTTGATGTCGCCTATCTGGAAGAGGCCCTGGCCAACCGCACCGGGCACGATTTCGGCAAGAATATCATCCGCGATGCGATCAAGGCCAGAGATGTCTATGCCTATCCCTTCGAAGGCTACTGGGCGGATGTGGGGACGATCAAGGCCTACTGGCAGGCGAGCATGGAGA
>ENA-UOWO01006347-UOWO01006347.1-activated-sludge-metagenome-genome-assembly--contig:-NODE-6347-length-12115-cov-4.532587_pt1 | contig 12115 bp, 11 predicted proteins | sample MGYA00238148_ERZ761564 | MGnify/ENA primary metagenome ERZ761564 (study PRJEB28885, sample SAMN05720194) | activated sludge metagenome | isolation source: Anaerobic digester | place: USA...
ACTGACCGGCCCGCGCCAGTCCGGCACCGGCCCCAGATCGCGCGTCAAACCCCGCCCGGCATAAAAGGGCGCACCCAGACAAGTCACTGGAATCCCTCGCACAATCGCCTCGAACCCCAGCAAAGAGGTCATCGTCCAGACCTCATCCACCGCGCCCAACAGCGCCGCCGGATCGGCCCGTTCGACCACCAGATCGGCCAGCCCGCCGTCCACCCCCCCGGCCCGCAGGCCCGCCACGACGTCCGGATGCGGCTTGTAGATCACCACCGCCCCCGGGTTCGCCGCCCGCACCGCCTGCAACAGGCCAAGGTTCGTCCGCACCGCCCCCGCCCCCTTACGGATCGAGGCGTCGTCTTCCACCTGGCCCGGCACCAGAATGCGGTAACCCACTGGCAAATCTGGCAAATCTGGGGCCGAGAGGTTGTACTTCGACACCCCGCCCGCCCGCAGCCGGGCGATCAAAGCCCTCACCCGCGCCTCGCCCCCCGCTGGCATCGGCCTGGCCACCAGCCCATCCAGCCGCGACCGGCGCGACGGGTCGTAATAGATCCCCAGATCGTCAGTCACCAGGGACAAGGGCGGCACAAGGTCGGCCCCAAGCCCACGCGACCGCAGAAAGCCATCCTCTACGCGCAGGCAGGGGGCCTGCGGCTGGAACCCGGATGGTTCTTTTCCGGCCCAGATCAACAGGTTGCGGCCGGTTTCCGCGGCGGCTCGATCAGCCTCTGTCGGGTCGTCGCGAAAGCGCAACGGCCCGAAAAACCGTTGCAGGTGGGGGCGTTTCCACAACCGCATTCCGGTGGCGACATGGCCCTTTCGATCCTCACGCCAGGCGCGGGTCTCGGCCTCCAGTTGGTCGATCACCCGCTCCACCCCGCACAGCCGGTCGTCGCAAGGGTCGTACCACAGCGGCGCCAGGATCATCGCCCCGGCGAACAGGGCCTCGGCGGTCAGCTGGCGGGTTCGCCGGGGCAGGGGCCGGGTGTCCCGGGTCAGACCCCAGCCGGAATAGAAAGGCTGGCCAAAGACTTGCGGGCGGTGGCCATGCAGAATCGCCTCGAACCCCAGTTGCGACGAGACGACATAGACCGCCTTCGCCGCAGCCAGAAGGCGGTGCGGAGAGACGGGGTCGGACAGCAAGCTCACCCGGCCGCCAACATCCGCCGGTCCGAAATGGCCGGGCCGCAAGGCAAGCGCGGTCTCGGGGTGCGTGCGGATCACGATCCGGTCGTCGGGGTGAGCGCGCAGGGCAGCGTCCAGCATCTGCCGGAAGGTCGTCTCGTCCGCGCCAGAGTGCCGGATGGCGGCATCGCCACGGGTCTGGTCGATCACCAGGACAAAGCCAGGATCAGGTGCAGGCAGCGCTGGATCGCAATTGTTGTATTTTGATAGATGAAGCGCCTTGAGGCGGGCAGTCGCCACCCTTGTCGTTTCAAGAATGTTCGAATCCTGCAAGTCGCCGGTCTGCAGGATCTGCTCCAACCGCGAGGGTCCGCTGCTGTCGAAGTGCACGCCGACCGGGTCGATCAGGTAGCCGAGCGGTGCTTCGCGCTGGGACCGTCCGGGATGGATTGATCGCAGGAACGCATCCTCGACCCGAACCAGCGCAAGGCCCTTGCGGGCGGCCAGACGTTCCCCGCGCCAGGCGGTCGGGCTGCGGCCCCAGACCAGCACACCGTCGCGGGGACCGGGCAGGCCAAAGCGCAACTCGTGCCCCGCCAGCGCCAGCACGCGGTGCAAGCGCTGGTCGCGCAGCAACGACAGGTTCTGATGAAACAACCGCCGGGGGACCCCGGTCAGCGCAGCGGACCCGCCCGCGCCCGACACGGCGCGGTCAGTTGCCCGAGTTGGCGGCGTTGGCCAGGTTCGACGCGGCCCCCGTGGTGCCAGTGATCGCGCCCAGCGTCTTTTGCCACTGAACGAACGGCGCTTCGGTCACGTAAAGGGTGTCGCCATCGCGGACCTGGAAGTCGCGGGCCTCGAAAAGGCCGGTCGGCTCGGTCAGGTCAAGGACGTAGACGATGCGCTGGTCGCCCACCAGGTCGGGGCGGCCAAGGACGGCGCGGGCAATCGCTTCGGATTCGTCGCGCAGGATGAAGACCCCGGTCGGGTCGGCAGACTGGGTCGCAAGGCCGCCGACCGTGGCAATCGCCTCAAGCGCAGACAGGGTTTCGGTCGCGAAGGGAACCAGGTTCTGCGCGCCGGTTGCGCCCAGGGCGATGAAACTGCGGCTGTCTTCCTCGATCACGATCTTGTCGCCGGGGCGCAGCGCGATATCCAGCGCGGGGTTTTCATACAGGTCCTTCAGCCAGATCTTGCCGGTCTGGCTGCCGCGCGTCACGCGGACGATGGCGATGCCGGGGTCGATCGCCACGCCACCGGACCGGGCCAGCATGGTGGCCAGCGTGCGGGTCGGGGCCTCGATCGGGTAGACGCCGTTCGCCCCGGCCCCGCCCGAAATCGACACCGTCGCCCCGTTCCCGGCCAGCCGGGTCACGGTGATCTGCGGGTCCGGGGTCTGGTCTTCCAGCTGCCGGGTGATCGCCTGGCGCAGGCCTTCGGGCGTCTGGCCCGCCGCCTTGATCCGCCCGGCATAGGGAATGTAGATGAAGCCCTGCCCGTCGACCTGGATTTCCGACAGGGCCGACACGCGCTGCCCGGTGTTGCCCAGAAGCGGGTCATCCTTGACGTTTTCGAACACGGTCACGCCCAGGGTATCCCCGGCGCTGATCGTGTCCGACCCCATCAGCCCGGCATTCTGGAACGCATCGCTGAACCCGAAGCTGGGCTGCACGGCCGTCACCCGCGACACGGCCGGGGTCACGGTCACGATATGGGCGTCGCCGCGTTTTTCGACCGACCCGCGATAGATCTCGCGCTTGTTCGGACCCGAGCGGGGCAGGCCGCAAGACGCGACCATTGCAACGGTGGCCAACAGCGCCACTGCCTTGACCGTGTTCTTGCCGGTTATCCGCACTGCCTGAAACCCCTGCGTTCCGCTTTGCTTTGTTGGCGGCAAATCTATCGAACCGGCTGCGGATTGGCCAGCAGACAGTCCCGGCGGTTGTGCGGAAATCAGCGCACGAGGCGCAACTGTTGCCGTGGTGCCGCTCTGCCCGACAGAACTGCCACATAGGGATCGTCCGGCGACAGCATCATGTCCACCACCTGACGCAGCAGCGCCCGCCGCCCGACCGAGGAGTAGAATCCGCCCACAACCTGCGATGTTTCCAGCAAAAAGTGCCGATAATCGCGGTAGGACTTGGTGTCGGGACGCTCTGGCGCGGCAAAGAATGCCTCCAGCGGCTGTTCGGACACGAACTCGGGCTTGGCAAACACCGCCGCGCCGAAACTGCGCAGGGGCACGCCGCGCCACAGCGCCTGCTGTCCGGCGGTCGAGTTGACGGTCACCGCTGACCGCGCGTCGTTCAGAAGCTGTGCCAGCTTGCCGCCACGCACGAAATGCACCCGGTCGGTCAGCCCGTGCAAGGCCGCCAGACGCCGGATTTCAAAGGCCAGCGGCACGCGGCCATCCTCCAGCGGGTGGGCCTTGAAGACCAGGTGATGATGTCTTGGCGCGCCTCTGGCGAACCCGGCCATCACCAGGGCCAGAAAATCGGTCATGCTGGCAAAGGGCGAATGGTCGCGAAAGCTGGCGTCGTGTTCCAGCTGCAGGATCGCCAGATGATAGGGAAAACCGCCGCACCGGATGCGTCCGGTTGCAAGGCGACGCTCGACCCGGTGCAGCGGCATCATCAGGAAACGCTGCAGATACAGCCGGAACTCTTGCCCCACGGTCAGCGCGCGGTGCGGGCGAAAGTTGCGATAGCTCTGGCGGCCAAGCGCCACAAAGCCGTGGTACAGCGCGCCCCAGAACATGTGCTGGCGCATGTCGCCCCAGGTCGCGGGGGTATCGGGCAGATCGACGTCGATCCTGGCCAGGGCGGCCTGCATCTGCGGCACGCTCAGGTCCATCAGCCGGGAATGGCCGTTCGACCCGTCGCGTTCATAGGTCACCCAGTAGGGCCGCAGATACCCCTCTTCGAACACATGCACGGTCAGACCGCGCGCCTTGGCCTCGGCGACGGCTTTGGCGTGGATCGGTCGGGTGTCGCCATAAAGCACAAGATCGGTGATCTGGTGCTGGTCGATCAACCGGGCGCAGGTCGCGGGCCACTGGTCCTGCGGGGCGTCAAAGGCGATGTAGCCCGGGCCGGGCCAGAACGCCCGGTCGCCCAGGTTGAAGCCGACGCGCCAGACCTCGGCCCCGGCCGCCCGCAGCATCCGGCCCAGGCGGTGAAACCAGGGGCCGTGCGGGCCTTGCAGGAACAGGAAACGGCGGTCGGGGGTCACGGGGGATGCTCGTCAGGTCAGGCGATGTCTGACAGACAACTACAGCAGAATTCGTCAGAAAGCATGAATAGATCATGGCGCCAGCCGGGGCAGGCTTGCAAGGGCGGGACGGCGGGGCTACCTCCTTTGGGCAAGCTTGCAGGAGACCGTCATGTTCACCGGAATTGTCACCGATATCGGCAGGATCGTCGAAACCAGGGTCACCGGCGACCTGCGCGCGCGGATTGCGACGAAGTATGACGTCGCAGGGATCGACATCGGCGCGTCGATTGCCTGCGACGGGGTGTGCCTGACCGTGGTGGCCCTGGGGCCAGAGGGCTGGTTCGACGTCGAGATCAGTGGCGAGACGGTGTCGAAAACCAACCTTGGCGGCTGGGTTTCGGGCAAGCGGGTGAATCTGGAACGCGCGTTGAAGGTGGGGGATGAATTGGGCGGGCACATCGTGTCCGGCCATGTCGATGGGCTGGCCGAGGTGGTCGAAGTGCGACCCGAGGGCGGGTCGGTCCGGGTGACGTTTCGCGCGCCCGAGGCCTTGGCCCGGTTCATCGCGCCCAAGGGATCGGTCGCGCTGAACGGGACCTCGCTGACCGTGAACGAGGTCGCCGGGTCGGAGTTCGGGGTAAACTTCATCCCGCACACACAAAGTGCGACGACCTGGGGCGAGGTGGCGGTGGGGGACAAGGTGAATCTCGAGGTCGACACGATGGCCCGCTATGTGGCGCGGCTGCGGGAGTATGACTGAGCGCACGCCTATGGCAGGCCTTGGGGGCTTTGCGCCCCCAAACCCCCGCAGGATATTTGCGCCAGTATGAATGACAATTTTAGTCGAATTGTTCGGAGTTTCTGATGGGCGAGATCGGGCACAATGGCGGGCCGTCGCTGGAGGCCGGGGCAAGCTGGCGGCGGCATTGCTGGACCTCGGCGCGCGCGGCGCTTTTGCCGACCCTGCCGATCGAAGTGGTGCGGCTGCGGGTGAAGCGGGCCAAGGCGCTGGGGTTGGATTACAAGACCTACGCCGGGGTGCGGGCGGCCACCGGGCATGACGTGGTGGCGTTTCTGTTTTCGTCCAATGCCTTGCGGGTGTCTTTGGTGCGGCCCGCGATGCCGGAGGCGCGGGCGGCAAAGCTGGCCGAGGTCACTTGCGGGCGGCTGGCGCTGGTGGTGGCTCCGCTGACGCCGGGGATGGTAGAGGCGGCCAATCCGGTGCTGGATGGGGTTTCCCCCGCGCCCTATGCGCTGGCGGGGTTTGGCGAGATGCGCGACCGGCTGCGTGCGGCCTTGGGCAAGGTGGCTTCGGACCAGGTGATCCTGGTGGGTGATCTGGGGCTGGAGCGTGACTGGTGCGCGGCGGGGCGGCTGGCCGGGTATCTGCCGGCGGAGCGGTATTTCGGGTGAGGGCGCGCTACCGCTTTCGTCTGGCGACGGCCGCCGATCTTGATCTTCTGGACCTGTGGCTGCGCCAGCCGCAGGTGCGCGAATGGTGGGGCGAACCGGAGGCCTTTGCGGCCGAGGATCTTGCCGACCCTCGCGTCACCGTGATGATCGTGGAAGGCGACGGCAGGCCCTTCGCCTACATGCAGGACTATGACGTACATGGCTGGAAGGGGCATCATTTCGGCTATCTGCCCAAGGGCTCACGCGGGATCGACCAGTTCATCGGTGAGCCTGATATGATCGGGCTGGGGCATGGGACGGCTTTTATCGCCCAGCGGATGCGAGAGCTTTTTGCGGCCGGGGCGCCGGTGATCGGCACCGATCCGCATCCAAGGAACGCCCGCGCGATTGCGGTGTATCAGAAGGTCGGGTTCCGGATCGTGGGGCCAGAGGAGGAGACCGAATGGGGGCGGGTGGTCCGGATGGAGGCGGGACGCCCGTAAGCGCAAACGAAAACGGCGGCCCGGAAGGACCGCCGTTCTGTATTCTTCGGCAGGCAGATCAGGCTGCGACGCGACCCACGAGGACCGAGTCGACCTGCTTGGCCGCACCCGCCTCATCCACGCCCGACACAGCCGCGACTTCGCGGGTCAGGCGTTCCAGGGCGGCCTCGTAAAGCTGACGCTCGGAATAGGACTGTTCGCGCTGGTCGTCGGCGCGGTGGAGGTCGCGGACCACTTCGGCAATCGACAACAGGTCGCCCGAGTTGATCTTCTGTTCGTATTCCTGGGCGCGGCGCGACCACATCGCGCGCTTGACCTTGGCCTTGCCCTTCAGCGTGTCCAGCGCCTTGGTCACCACATCGGGGGCCGACAGGGCACGCATGCCGATGTCCAGCGCCTTGTGCGTGGGCACGCGCAGGGTCATCTTGTCCTTTTCGAACGAGATGACGAAAAGCTCCAGCTGGATGCCCGCGATCTGCTGCTCTTCGATGGAGATGATCTTGCCGACGCCATGCGCCGGATAGACCACGAAATCGTTCGGGCGGAACTCAGGCTTCTTCGATTTGGTCATTCACATTCCCCAGATCGGAGACCCGTTCCGCAACAAAATCCGCCCACCCGGGCACCCCAGCCCTGGTGTGTGGAGTCGATCTGTCGCAAAAATATCAGGCCCAGGCGAGGTGCGCTAAGCCGTGAAGCGGGCTTCCATGCTTGTTTGTAAACAAACCATAACACAAAACGCCGCTGATTCCAACTGCCGCAGAACCGGGCATTTGGCCGTCAACGTATTGAACTGGAACGAATTTTCCAGATGTAACTGATTCGTGCCCTTGTTAAGGACCGAATCGGGCGCGGTCAGCCCCCGGTGCCCGGCGCTTCGGAAAAGTACTTGTCGCGCTTGCCCTTTTCGCCGTCTCGGTCTTCGTAGCCGGGCAGCGGGTCCTTCTTGGTCACGATCACCGGCCACATCACCGCATACTTGCGGTTGAAGGTCACCCATTCGTCCATGTCCGGTTCGGTGTCCGGGCGGATCGCATCGGCGGGGCATTCGGGTTCGCAGACGCCGCAGTCGATGCATTCATCCGGGTGGATGACCAGCATGTTCTCGCCTTCGTAGAAGCAATCGACGGGGCAAACCTCGACGCAGTCGGTGTATTTGCAGGCGATGCAGTTGTCGATGACGACATAGGTCATGGGCGGGCCCCGGAAGCGGATCGTTTGGGTCTAGCTAGAGCAGGCAGCGGGATCATTCAAGCGGGGTCCGACAGATCGACGGCGTCCGCAGCATCGGGACGCGGGTCAAGATCAAGGTACAGCGCCTGCGCCTCGGTCGCGGGGCCGCGCCGCAGCCCAAGCGCCAGGATGCGGACCAGACGGATGCGCGCGCCTTGCGGAAAGGTCAGGGTGTCGCCCGGTGTCACGTCACGCCCCGGACGGCTGACGCGGGTCCCGTTCACGCGGACGGACCCCGCTTCGATCAGTTCGGCGGCCAGCCCGCGCGATTTGAAGAACCGCGCCTGCCAGAGCCATTTGTCCAGCCGCAGCCGTTCTGCAGCGGTCGGATCAGGTTTGCCCGAAGGCCCCGCCAATCAGACTTTGCCCTTCAGCGCCAGCAGGGCGGCGAAGGGGTTGTCCGGGTCAATGGGCTTTTCGGCGCGCGGCGGGCGGGCTTCGTAGATCGGCTTCTTGTCGTCACGCTGCGGCTTTCCGCCCTTGTAGTCGCCCTTGGGACGCTGGCCATCCTTTGGCCGGTCGCCGCGCGGGCGATCCCCGTGGGGTCGGTCGCCCTTGGGTCGGTCGCCTTTGGGCCGGTCGCCCTGAGGACGGTCGCCCTGAGGACGATCCCCCTGCGGACGATCCCCCTGAGGGCGGTCGCCACGCGGAGCGCGGGCTTCGCCTTCCTTGCGCTCGGGCCGCTGGAAGCGGGGCTTCGGGGCCCAGGTAAAGGTGTAGAACGACTCCATCTCCGGGGCCGCAGCCTCGGCCTCGGGTTCCGGCTCGACGACGGGGGCCAGGATCGACACTTCCTCGGGGATCGGCTGACCGGCCGCAATCGCTGCCGCCGCTTCTTCCGAGATTTCCGGGGCTTTCGGGGTCTCGGCCTTGACCTTGGGGCGTTCGGCCTTTTCGCCCTTGTACCCCAGCCCACCCATCAGGTCAGAGAACTGGTCCAGCGTCATCCCGGTGATCGACAGCATGTCGGGCGTGGCTTCAAACCCCGCACGGCTGTCCTTCTGGCGCAGGATGTCGGCCAGGCGTTCCAGCATGTCGATGCGGATCGCGCGGGTGCCTGCGGGGTGGTAGCCCGCCAGCGTGTAGTGCTGCTTTGGCACCTCGGCCACGTTCGGGATCGTCACCAGCCCGGGAGGCGGCGATTCGGGGAACTCTTGCAGCCCGTTCCACAAGGACCACAGCACCAGCCGCAGACGCGTCGGCGCGGGCTTCAGCAGGGCGGGCAGGAAGATGGTGAACTGACCGAAGCGGACGCCATGCTTGCGCAGGGCCCCACGGGCGTCCTGATCCAGTTCCTTGACCTCGGCGGCGACGGCGTCACGCGGCAGGACGCCCATTGCTTCGGACAGACGGAAGGCGAAACCGCGGGCAAGGCCGGTCAGAGCCTCGTCCCGGCCCATCGCCAGCAGGGGGTCGAACTGGGCGGCAACCTTGCGGTCGATGAAATGCTGCAACCGGCGGCGGACCTTTTCCACCACTTCCGGCCCGGCTTCTTCATCGACAAAGGCTTCGACAGCGGGTTTGGCGGGTTCGGCCCCCTTCACCAGCTTGCCCACCGCGTTGGTGCCCCACATGAGGCCGCCCTGTTCGGTGAAGTCCAGCTCGGTGTCCGGCGCGTTGTAAAAGCGGTCGGCGCGCAAGTGGAATTCCGGCTTCAGCGCCTGAAGCGCAGCCTGGGCCAGCGTCTTCGCCGCATCGGGGGTCGCACTGGCGTCCTGCTTGAAGCGGAAGCCCTCCAGCTTTCCGGCGAATTCGCCTTCGACCGTCACTTCGCCCTTGTCGTTCACTTCGGCCACGAGAGCCTCCTTCTGCTTCAACCGGCGGAGGAGAACCGAGGTCCGCCGGTCGACAAATCGTTGCGTCAGCGCCGCATGCAGCGCATCCGACAGGCGGTCTTCTACAGCGCGCGTTTCCTCGCGCCAATGGGTTTCGTCTTCGACCCAGTTTTTCCGCTGAGTGACGTAGGTCCAGGTGCGGATATAGGCCAACCTGCGCGACAAGGTGTCGATGTCGCCTTCGGTCTTGTCGATCCGCTTGATCGCGGTCGCCAGCCAGTCCGAGGGGATCCGCCCGCCGCCAAGGCCGCGACCGACAAGGAACTCGAAAATCCGGGTCAGCAGCGTCGTGTGCTCCGGCCCGGAGGAGGAGCGGAAGTCGGGGATGCGGCAGACATCCCACAGAAGCTGCACCCGCTTTGGTTCGGTCAACCGATCCTGCACTTCGGGCAGGGCGGAGAGGGCCTTCAGCGCCAGCACGTCGTCGGCATCGCGCGCGCGGGTGAGCCAGTCGTTGAAGGTGGGGGCCTCAAGGCTGCGGATCAGGCGGTCCGCTGATCCGAAATCCATCGAGTCGTTGCGCCAGTGCAGCTTTTTCACCGGGGCGAAGCGGTGGCTTTCGATGGCCTCGACCACGTCCTCGTCGAAGGGGCGTGCTTCGCCGGTGACGCCGAAGGTCCCGTCCTCGGTATGCCGCCCGGCGCGGCCCGCGATCTGGGCCAGCTCTTGCGGGTAAAGCGCCCGCATCCGCCGCCCGTCGAACTTGGCCGTGGCCGAAAATGCCACATGCTTGATGTCAAGGTTCAGGCCCATGCCGATGGCGTCGGTCGCGACCAGGTAATCCACGTCGCCGTTCTGATACAGTGCCACCTGAGCATTGCGCGTCCGGGGCGACAGGGCCCCCATCACCACCGCGCAGCCGCCCTTCTGCCGCCGGATCAGTTCCGCGATGGCATAGACGTTTTCCACCGAAAACCCGACCATGGCCGACCGTTCCGGCATCCGGCTGATCTTCTTCGACCCGGAGTAGGTCAGCGTCGACATCCGGTCACGCTTGAGGAAGGTCACATGCGGCACCAGCCCCGCGATGGCCCCGCGCATGGTGTCGGAGCCCAGGAACAGCGTCTCGTTCAGTCCCCGCGCGCGCAGCAGGCGGTCGGTGAACACATGTCCCCGGTCGGCATCGGCGCAAAGCTGGATCTCGTCCACCGCGACAAAATCCGCACCGATCTCCAGGGGCATCGCTTCGGTGGTGCAGACCCAGTACTGGGTGCGGTCCGGGACGATCCGTTCCTCGCCTGTCACCAGCGCCACGACGGACGGGCCGACCTTGGCGACGATCCGGTCATATACCTCGCGCGCCAAAAGCCGCAGCGGCAGGCCGATGACGCCGGTGCGGTGCGACAACATGCGGTCGATCGCATAATGGGTCTTGCCGGTGTTCGTCGGCCCAAGGACCGCCGTCACCCGCCGCTGGGCGTCCATGGCTTAAAGCTCCTGACCCTGCTCTAGGGTCTCAAGCCGTGTAACGGCTTCATCCACACCTTCAAGATGCGGATGGATGGCCAGGGCGGCCTTGTAGGCCTCCAGCGCCTTTTCCGGCCTGCCGCTTTCTTCCAGAATCATCGCAAGGCCGGTCAGCGCCCCGAAATGCCGAGGGTTCAAGGTCAGCACATGGCCGATGTCAGCCATCGACGGCCCGAACTCTCCGGCCGTGAAATAGGCGGTGGCCCGGGCGTTCCAGCCTTCGGCAAAGCCGGGATCATGGTCGATGATCGCGGTGAAATGCTCGATCGCCAGCGCGTTGTCGCCCAGTTCCATCGCGTCGCGGCCCCGGACCAGCAACAGGTCCAGCGCCGGAGAGCCGGATTTCGACCATTCGATCCAGATTTCCGTCTCGATCCGGCTGGCTTCCTCGGCCCCGGCGGATTTCAGCCGCGCGAACAGATCGTCCAGCTTGGCGGTATCCTCGGCCAGCGCCATGGCGCAAGTCAGGAAAAGCGGCACAAGTGCCGCAACGATACGATTGAGAAACGGGACCCGGACACTCATAACGTGAAGGTAACCGATCCGTGCCAGATTGCCAGTCCCGCCCGGGTCACGAAGGAGAGACTTGATGAGCACTATGATTGATGCAGCCGTCCAGGCGCTGTCGGCCAAACTGTCGGGCGGCTTTGACGGCGTGGCGAAATTCGTGATCGAAGGCGAAGGCGCGATCATGCTGGACGCGACCGGCGTGCGCGCCGGCGATGAAGAGGCGGACGTCACCCTGACCGCAGACGCGGACGTGTTCCGCGCGATCCTGGACGGCCAGATGAACGCGACGATGGCCTTCATGACCGGCAAGCTGAAGGTGGACGGGTCCATGGGCCAGGCGATGAAACTGGGCGCGGTGCTGGGGTGACACCGGCGCCGTTTCATGCCGCGCTGGCCGATGGCCCGCCGGGCGCGGTTGCGGTCTGGGTGCAATCGGGTGCTGCACGCATCCGGCTGGCCTGGTGGAAGGCGGGATCGAAAGGGACCGTCCTTCTGTTGCCCGGCCGGACGGAGTGCATCGAGAAATATGGCCGCGCCGCTGCGGACCTGACAGCGCGCGGCTATTCGGTGATCACCATCGACTGGCGCGGACAGGGGCTGGCCGACCGGTCGTTGCCCGACCGGCTGATGGGCCATGTCGGTGACTTTGCCGAATACCAGCAGGATCTTGACGCCCTGGTGGCCGAGGCGCGGCGGGCGGACCTGCCCGAACCTTTCCACATGATCGCCCATTCGATGGGCGGCTGCATCGGGCTGCGCGGCCTGATGCGCGGGGTGCCGGTGCGCTCGGCGGTATTTTCGGCCCCGATGTTCGGGATTTCCATGGCGGCCTGGCTGCGC
>ENA-UOWO01006348-UOWO01006348.1-activated-sludge-metagenome-genome-assembly--contig:-NODE-6348-length-12114-cov-4.480886_pt1 | contig 12114 bp, 11 predicted proteins | sample MGYA00238148_ERZ761564 | MGnify/ENA primary metagenome ERZ761564 (study PRJEB28885, sample SAMN05720194) | activated sludge metagenome | isolation source: Anaerobic digester | place: USA...
CGTCCAACGGCGGGTCATACAACGGGACTCCGGCAGTCCGGGTTCTCGCAACAGTTTTACGGTAATGCGTGCAAAAGGAGAACGTACACCGGTGAATCCCGATCCCGGCCATTTTTTCTGCGATGTACGCAAACCGTCCAGTATTATTTCTTCGGCCTTTATCCCAGAAAACCACGGGATCAAAGCGCCAGTTGACGCATCCCGGACCGTAACTCTCGGCCAGCGCCTTGCCCTGCGCCAACCGTTCCTTGAGGCTCGGGATGTTCGGCTCCAATTCCAGGCAGTCATTCAGGGTAAAATGAAAATAAAGGTTATAATCTTGGAATGCGTCTTTCCGGCTTAAGAAATGGCGGAAATTTTTTGACCAAAGCACAATGGCATGCACACGGTCAGGATGAAGGTCAACGCGCTTTTTCATCCCCCGGGGTGTCACGATATCCGCAAACCCCATTTGAATACTGTGGATCAACCAAGGCAAATAAAAAGCGGGGATATCAGTCCGGCGAGAAGCGGAAATAACGGTTTTCATGGATCTTCTTAAAAACAACGTTAACTCAGACAAGAGGCGACACCAAGAGAAGAAACCAGCCCCTCGCTTCCTTAAATATCACGGAGTCTGATCGGCCTTCTTAGATCAGACAAACTCCGCTGGTCTCGTAACCGGTCCTTGCGGCTTTCCAGAAGAAGTTTCTGCTTTTGCATGATGATCTTGGCCCTTTCTGATGATTGCTCGGCGATAGGGCGGCCCAAAAAATCTATTTTAGCCGTGTCGGAAGACGTCTTGTAAGCACCGGTGTTAAAAAAATAAAGAAAAAGATACAAAAGTAAAGAAACGACAAGCAAGACAAGGAGATACGGCAGGAACTCATCAAAAAAATCTGATTCATGATAGGACGGCATTGTTATTTCCTTTTCTTAAAAAACTTCTCGAAATTATCTGTTTCGCCCCACAACATGTTTCTTACACCTTTATTATACCGGGATCCCAAGGGATTGTCTAATGAAGATTATTCCTCCGGAGAAAACCTAGGCCGCTGCTTATTCCGCAGCTTGGTCATCCGTTCCTGAATCTCTTCTCTGATCCCAGGATAGTGGGGCTTCACAAAATCAAGCGCCTTTTGGTAAGCGGCGACGGCTTCTTCCATTCGGCCTAAATTTTCAAGGGAGAATCCTAAGTTTTCATATGTCACGGCCCGCTGGGGGTCAAGCGACAACGCTTTTGAGAAAAGAGCAATGGCTTCCGAATAATGACCGAGATGAGACAGCAACCACCCTTTATTATGATAGATGTTGGGATAATCAGGCTCCACGCTGATACCTTTATCAAAAAACAACAAGGCTTCCTGGATCATTCCCAGCTCCGTCAGGCACAAGGCCATATCATTAAAAGCCGCCCCGTCTTTTGTGTTGATCGAGACGGTTCGGGAAAGATAAATAATAGCCTGCGTGTAATTCTGCTCCAGCATTTCCAATTGCGCTTTAAAATAGAACATCTCCCCCAGGTTCTCGTGCTTTTCGGCTAAATGCAGAGCCAAATCCGCGATTTTCTCGGCCAAAGAAAAATCCTGGAATGTCAGCGCTTCATCAAGTTGTAAACGGTAATGAAGCAAATCTTTCTCTAAGCTCATGATAGTCTTATCCTTATAACCGAAAATGGCCCGGTTGTTTAACCGCATGGCATAACGATTACTTTTATTATAATGGGAATGCCAGTTAAAGTACAGGATAAATCCTCCCTAAAACCGAGGTTAAGCCTGAATAGGGCGGGGAGAATTCGCGGAGGACATCCGGTTATGGTGACTTTCGCAAACGGTCGATCTTCGTCTGGACATAATGTGAAAAGAATCCTGCGTAACGCTGCTGCAGGGCAGGGCTCTGCCAGTCTTGAGTCGTCACAATTTTACGGCAGCGGGGGGAACCGCAATGACATTCAAAAGAATAGTCTTCAAAATCCGCGTCGGTCATAACATAATCATACGTAATCTCCTCGCCCGGCTGGATATCCCGCAGAGCGACAAAAAGCAGGTGCCCTTGCATGCCGGCGTTAGGATCACAACTGTGGTTAAAATAATCACCGTCTTCCAAGGTGCCATCCTTGCTGCCGATGATAAAAAATCCGTCCGCCACCGCAATCACATAATTATCAATCTCCGGGAAAGTCGTGTTAGCCAAATCCTGCAATTCCTGAAAAGAAATAATATAACCACCCCAAATCGAAATCACTTCCCTAGCAGAGATATTTTCAATGGCAAAAACACCTTTGCGGTTAATCCCGGAACTGCGGACCTCCACTTTCTCGGACATGTACGAATGTTCAATCATTTCGGCAACCTTTCTTTATACGGGTTACACTCACCCCTCTGGCCTTCAGGCCTTTCATGAGCGCAGGCAGGACCGCCGGGTCCGCGCATAAATCTTCCAGAAACACTAAGCCCGCCTGAGGAATCCTCTTTTCCAAAAACAACTGCCCCATGGTAACGGCCACAGAAGCCGTAATCATTTGCATGGAGTTCAGCGGCGCGGCGCGGTGGGCATGGCTTTTTAAAATCCAGGCAACTTTTTCCTTGCGGGTATGGACCCGGACTTCGGCCAATGTGTAATTTGATTCTTTCCGTTTTTCTAAAATCTCCTTTGAGACAAGAAAATTTTCGCGCTCCAGGTATCCCATGCCTTCCAGGAACAGAAAAAACTCCCGGAACCCCCGGGGCCGGACAACCCGGCAGACAAGGGTTTTCACGTTCACATGATCCAGGATATTCTCAAACCCGCTCGCGCAATAATAACTCTCGGCCTGAATACCATCATAAACCTCTTCCCGGTACCCGGCAAAAGGGGCGAACTTTCTTTTTTCACCGGAAATAATCTGAAAAGACGGAATACGGTGTTCGTTGATCAGGTCTTCAAAACACCATAAGAAAGGGAAATAGTGGTCACGGTCAGACAGGGACCCGGCCAAAATTTCAACCTCTTGAACCTGGCCTGGCAAAGCCCGGATTTCCTGTGCCAACAAAAAATTAACGATTCCCGGGCAGAGTCCGCATCCCGGCATAACGAGAATTTCTTTTTGAGAAATAAGTTTCCTCTGGCGAATATAAAATGGCGGGTCAATATCAGAAATATCCAGAAACGGCACCCGGTATTTCAAGGCGAGTTTGAGCCCTTTCTCTCCAAGCTCGCCTGGCAAAGCGCCGATAAGCAAGTGGCTTTCTTTTAAGGAACGCTCATCGGAAAGGAACTCCGCCTTACCGATTCCAGGCGTCTTCTTAAAATAGTAGCGGACCGCCTGCCCGATACGCCCGTCCCCCAAGATGGAAACCTGATATCCTTTGGCCATGCTCAAAGCTGCCATAAACGGGGCATCACCAAGCTCGCGCTATGGACCTCCGGAGTATAATACTTCAATGTCTTGGCTTTCCTTCCCAAACGCGCCTTAAGCCGTTTATCAATAACGGAACTCTTGATTTTCTTGAGGTCCGTTTGTTTGGAAGCCGCCATAAAACAATATTCGGAACCACAACTGTAAGAGGGCATGCAAAGCCGGACAGGGTGAATGCTGGCGAAAAGCTTTTTGAGCTTTTTAGCGCTGTCTTCAACAAAAAGGTCAAAATCCAAAAACGGGCCGAGCTGGAACATAGCGATCCCGTCTTTTTTTAAAGCCGCAAAAAGTTTTTTGTAAAAATCCATCCCGAACAGAACTTTCCCCGGGCCGATCGGATCCGTGCAGTCCACGATGATGACATCAAAATAGTCCGAATATTGCTCTATAAACTTGATCCCGTCCTCAAAAAACAGCCGCAAACGTTTGTCAGAGAAACTTCCCGCCGAGACAAACGGAAGGTACTGTTTAGAGATGTCAACAACCCCTTTGTCCAGGTCGACCATAACGATCTCTTGGACAGGATGCTTGCTGATCTCACGCAGCGTTCCGCCATCCCCCCCGCCGATAATGAGAACCCGTTGCGCATTGCGGTGGGACAAAAGCGGGACATGCACGATCATCTCATGATAAATAAACTCATCGCATTCCGACAACTGCACGATCCCGTCCAGCGTCATGATCCGCCCGAAGCCGAGGCTCCTGAAAATATAAATATCCTGGAATTGCGTCTTCCCCCTGTAAATCTCCTCTTCAATCCGGAACCCGTCCCTTTTACACCGGCGGATCCCCGGGAAAGTGGTTTCAAAAAACCACTCTTTCGTATTGAAAGAAATCAGATTCTCCATTACCTCCATCTCCTTCTTGTGTGGTATTATAAAATGTTTCAAATAAAATCGTCAGACGGCACCGATCAAGGAGAAATCCCTCAAGGGAGAGCTCGTCTGCGAAGAAATAATAATATCATAAATTAAAAGGTAGACAAATATATTTTAACCCGCTCCAGAAGGCCGGGGCCCCGGGAAGCATCAGCCCCGGGCGCACCGGGGAGGGTTCATCGCGCAGACCATGAAATCATCCGACCATCCTCTTGTAGACTCCCTGGAAATCCTCCATTCTTTTTTTTTAGCGGTCTTTATCCCCTTTATCCTTGAAATTCCGGTCATAAGCCTTTTTTTCAGCGCACAATCTTTACAATTCCTGCTCCCGTTTATTTTTCTAATTTTATTACCCGTAAAAATCGCCGTATACGCCGGGATATACGGCGGCCTGGCTGTTTTGGCATCACAAAAAGAATATATTCTCACTGGCCCGCTGTTTCGGGTTCAAGTCAAGAAATTCTGGGGCCCCTACGCAGCCCTGCAATCTTTTCTGTTCCTCATTCAATTCCTCTCCTTCATACTCCTTCCCTCTCTGGATTACACCTATTGGAACATCTTTCTGGAGCCCGTTGGCGTCATGGCCCTCTGCGTCTTTATCCTCAAGCGGGATTACTTTACCGAAAAACAGCCGTCCCTTCTCAGGGTACAGGTTCCTATCCGTTCCGCCCTGTGGCTGCTGATCCTTGTCGCCATGCAGATATCCTGTCAATTATTATTGAAACAGTGGCATCTCAAGCCCCCGATGCCGGCCGTGTTCCTTTCTCTGGCATCAAAATATATTCATGCCCTGATGATCATATTTTTCTATTCCCTCATTTTCCAAGCAAGCTCCTACCGCGACCAGCACCCCCAACCCAAAAAAGAACTCTTGCTTATTAATCCCTTGGGGGGCGGGTCCATCCTCGAACTGCTGACATCTGTTATCCTGCGGTTTTATCCTCCGGTATTTGTCGTCCTCTCGGCCCTGACCCCGCCGGATTATACCGTCCGGAGTTTCTCGAGAGTTTTCTGGCGCTCCCGTTATGTCCGTTCCGGGCGTCTGGTGGCTATCACCTGTTTCACAAGCAACTGCTTTGAAGCGTACAAGATCGCCAAAGAATTCCGGGCCGCCGGCTCCACTGTCATCATGGGGGGCCCGCATGTTTCCTTTATCCCTCAGGAGGCCCTGGAATTCTGTGACAGCGTCGTGATCGGCGAAGTAGAAGGCATCTGGCGGGAGATCGTTGCCGACCATGAAAATAACCGCCTCCAGAAAATTTATCAAAGCCGCCCTGCGGATAAAACGGTCCACGAAGAAATTTATAAAAAACTCCTCACGGCCCCTCCGGAAATCATCCATAATTATCTGGAAGCCACCCACGGGTGCAAATTCCGCTGCTCTTTTTGTTGCGTGTCTGCGCTCTGCCAGGGCCAGGTGGGGCACAAGACCGTGGAACAGGTGATCGCCCTGATCAAAAGACTCCAGGCCAAATATAAGGTGATTACTTTTATTGACAACAACATTTATTCTGACCCCGCGTATGCCAAACAGCTTTTTACGGCCATAAAGCCCCTCAAGATTAAATGGATCGCAAACTGCAGCATTGATATCGCCGCCAATGAGCCCGTTTTAAAACTCGCCAGGGAAAGCGGATGCCAGGCGCTGCTGGTCGGATATGAAATCAGCAATTATTCACTCGAAAAAGCGCAGGGCGAAAAATTCGCCCTGGCTGAAAGGTATGTGGAATTGACAAGAAGGATCCATAAAACAGGGATCCGCGTGGAAGGGCACTTCATTATCGGCTTCGACTCTGACCGGCCGCAAGATCTCTTGAAATACTGGCGCTGCTGTTTCCGAATTTTCCCGCACTGGACCAGCCTGTCTGTGCTAACGCCACTGCCGGGCACCAGGCTCTACCGGGAACTCCTTGAGGAAGAACGTATCCTGAACCTGAACTGGAGGAACTACTCTTGTTACTGGCCCGTGTTCCAGGCCAAGCATTTTTCTCATACACTCTTAAGCTGGCTGCACCCGGTACTGTTTTTCATTTTTCTTTTCACGACCTGCCGGGCGGGGATGTTCCTTCTCCTTATCCTGGTGGCCACGGTCCTGGGAAGCAGGGTTTTCTAAGCTATCCCGTGCATCGACGGGAGCCGCTGGTGTCTTTTTCGGATCCCCTCATACACAACCGCCGTGTTCAGCCCGTACTTGCAGGAAAAATAAACCAGGCAGAAAACCAGCAAACTACGGGCGACATCGGGCCAAGGCAATAAATAGCCGACTAGAAATAATTTGCGAAGAAAATTATCCGACATGGATATCGCATCCACAAAGGAGAAGACTCCGTAACGGCGGGATAACTGCTCGGATATCTGAAAAAGGCTCATCGTCCTAAAATCTCCCGGAGAAAATTGGTACCGGAGCAACGCGGAAGACAAAAAAACTAAACGCTTTTTTTGGACGCTGCCAATATATTGAAACGCCAAAAACATTAAGAAACTCACCGCATAGAGAAAAAAACTCCCCCGCACCCAGGCGACAGCGGAAAAAACAACGGCCACAAGGAAGACCGAATCGGCCAACCGGGTCCAATTCCGGTAGGCCGCATATTGCCCCGCGTGGATGGCCAGGTCGCCGCCAAAAACCTTCTGCATCCCGGTTGACCTGATAAAATAATGGAACCAGCGTCCCGCATAAAAATCGTAACGGATCGATTTCTGCAGGGTTTCAAGACTGCTGATGGGTTCTAAAGACATAATGGGAACCTTATCAAATCACGCACACCCAGGCCCTCCCCATAATTTCATTGTGAACGCCCCAGATTCCTTTTCAACAACAAACCTCATGGAAACGCACAATGGTACTCGTTTTTTTCCGTAATTTTCATGGAGGGCATCCCCGGGACAGCCTCCGGGGCCGCGACTTCAATAATTTTCTGGCTGATTTCCGAATGAATCATCATCGTGTCCGGCTCCAGGACCCTGGACCCGAACCCCCTGATTTTTAGCCCCGGCCTCGCCTCATCCTTGTCAATCAGGGCCGAAGGTTTTCGTGTCACCGTCTGGCCGGGCGCTTCCAAATCACCCGCTTCAGTGGAATACCGGAACACGATCTTGACGCAATCCCGTCCTCCGCAGGGCTGCTTGCTTTCAATCTTCGTGCGGGCGTAATACACCACGGTTTCGCCTGTGGGGAGATGATACTCCCGGGCATCAATCCAGGCATCCCCAAGCCGCGAATCCGTCCCCACCAGTCCTTCCATGCGGGATTCCCACTCTGCCGCGGCCTTGCTGGAAAGTTCCTGCACCTTGATCAGGGCTGTCAACGCCTGCACTTTTTCAGCTGGAATTTTTTCGCGGATATTCTTTTCTAAATTCTCATATCCTGACAGCGAAACAACCTTTCCCTCCCGGTCCGCTTCAACCGAGACAACGCTCTCCTGAATCAACTGCGTTAAGGGATCCCGGATGACATCCCCGTTGCGTTTAATCACAACAGACACCGGTTCCGTGACAAACAGATATCCCCCCTCTGTCTTGGATATTTTAATATTGGATACAACCGTGCCCTCACTGCTCTGCTGGCCGGCCATTCCCATATCCATAGTGATATGGGAATACGCCGTGGACTGGTACAGCACGTCCACCGGGGGGTTGAACTGAAAACGGATCCCTTCTGCCGGGGCGTCAGCAGCCCAAGCCTGTCCTGGCCAGGACTGCAAAGCCGCCCAAAGAAATAGAACCGGCATTAAATGTGTATTGTTCACGGCGCACACCCTCCTTATCTTAAAAAGCGGCACCTCTCGTCCACGTTTTGCGCCTGCGGGCCACACCGCCTACAACCACTTCTTATTCTTAAAAAACATGATCATGCCCACCGTGATGCCGACCATCAGGCCCAGCACTCCGAAATACCCCCACCGCCAGTTCAGCTCCGGCATATATTTAAAATTCATCCCATACACTCCGGCCAAAAATGTCATCGGGATAAAAATCGCGGAAAACATGGTCAACATCTTCATGATTTCATTCAGGCGGTTGCTGATACTGGAGAGGTAAATGTCATGCATGCCCGTTATCATATCGCGGAAAGACTCGATCGAGTCTATCACCTGAATCGTGTGGTCGTAAACGTTGCGCAAGTAAACCTGTGTCGGGGCCGTGATCAAAGAGGATTCGCTCCTCTGAAGTGCGCTGACCACTTCACGCAACGGCCAGACCTGCTTTCTTAAATAAATGATTTCTTTCTTAAACTGGTGGATGTCCTGCAAGACGCCCGAACCGGACTCGTCCAGGATACCCTCCTCCAGTCTCTCCAGGTCTTCCCCGCGCTTTTCCAGGACCAGGAAATAATTGTCAACAATGGCATCCAGCAAGGAATACGCCAAATAATCAGCACCCTCTCCCCGGATTCTTCCCTTGCCTTCCCGGATCCGCCTCCGGATCGGGCCGAACACATCCCCCGGTTTTTCCTGGAAGGACATGACGTACCCCGGCCCCAAAATCAGGCTGACCTGTTCGTCGGTAATCTCATCCGTTCCATCCTGGAAATAAATCATTTTTAATACAATAAAAATATACTGGTCATACACTTCCATCTTGGGGCGCTGACCGCTGTGCATAATATCTTCCGAAACCAACGGATGGATCTGAAAATGCCCATTCAGGCTTTTGATAACGGACGGGTTCACCCCTTCAAGATTAATCCACGTCACCGAAGGAGACTGCTGAAAGGGGAGGCATTCTTCAATATGCTGGACCAACTTTTCGTGGCAATGTTGAAGGCTGTAATCCGTTAACGTGATCTCGACGGTTCGGGAAGACGCCGCGGTTTCCCGGACCGTTCCCGGCGGCAGCCCTATGTTTTCTGATTGGTTATAAATGAATCTCCGCATCACACCCTCCGGGGACACCCCCGTTCGTGGCCCATCCCCTCCCTGAATTTCTTATATCCGAGACACCCGCACACAATCAAAATACAGCACCCCTTGGCCAACGCTTTTCGGTTCCCACTGAAAACTCTTGACCGGGAAATCCAACTTCTTATTCCCGTCCGCTGACTGCGGCTGCCAGTCCTCCCGGGCTTTAAACTGCGAAAACGGGATCACAATCTCCTTCCATCCTGAAAAATCATCCTGGATTAAATACCGATGGAGTTCCCCCCCGGCATCTTTAATGTCAAAAGCCACGGTCCCGGTCTGATTTCCATACATCTGAAACCCTATCGCGTTATATTGATCCCAGGGGATTGTCTGAAAATCCTTTTCCCAGACCGCATTTAAGACGTCCAAGCCGTACCCGCGCGCACACCACATATAGCCCCCGGCTTCCAGGGTATATTGAAGCTTGAGGGACTGTGCACCACACATTTTTATGTCTTGGGCAGCATCCACTGCTAAGAGGGAATTATCTGAAGATCCGTAATCGACAGTCTTATGGTCGAGACGGCCCTCAAAACTATCCAGCGTCACAAACCCGGCGGCCCTCTTTGACGCAATAAAATAATAACTCAACACACCTGAAACGACGAGGACAACCCCCATGATGAATACACCTTTTTTATTCACTGATGACTCCTTTCATAAAAATAAACCGTCAAGGGACCCGGCAATATCCTCACAGCCGGCATCCCCGATTCCAAAGCCCTTTTCCTTTTAAACACGCACGCCGGCCCTGGGCCCCATCCCTATCCCTGCTCCAAAGATAAAGACAGCTTGTTATAAACCTGCAAGGCATCTTCATAAAATTGGGTTGTTGCCAAACCATCCTGGCGCAGCGCCCAAAGGAAAAGCTCAAATTTTCTTATTACTGTTCTTATAAGAACCCGGTCTTCAAGGGGTAAATACGTGTCCCCGGGAAACTGGTCTCCAAGATGCATCAGGAAATCATGCGCCTTCTTGAAATTCCTCTGGTCCTGCACATAAAGGGTTGCCAGCTCCACATAAGAATTGGCCAGCTGATAGCGTTCATTCACCGACAAAACAGGGGCCTGTTCCCAAATTTTAACCGCCTGTTCATAACTTTGAATGGCTGGTTGAATGCTGCCGCGGATTTTATGCCCGCGGGCCATCCCGGCTAAAAGTCGGGCACGGATCCGCAACAGATCTTCAGGGTCCTGATCTGTTATAAGCTGGAGTCCCCGCTGATAAAGGTCCAAACTCAGCGCAAACCCACGGCTTTCCTTCCATCCAGACAAAGGTGCCGAAACACTGGGCAGACGTGCGAAAAGGTCGGAAAACAGGTACTCCTCCAAGAGCACGTCCGCACTTTCGGCATAATATTCCACCGCGATTCTCTTATTCTTGACCGCATGAGCGTCAGCCCATTCCACCAAAGCCGTCGCATACAGCGCTGCCAAACGGTACTGCCGCAAAGACGCATAGGTATTGACCAAAAAACGGAGATGTTCTTGTTGATCCGGAGCGCCTTCCCCGGAAGCCTGTTGCAGGTTTCGAAAAGCCAGCAGCTGATTGACGCGAGCAACAGGCGGCCAAAGAACCGCCCGGACATTATCCCGTGTTATAACCGGGCGGACAACTGTTCGGGCCGGTTCAGGCTTGGGCGTGGGGACAACAGCTTCCGTTATTTCAAACGGGACAGCCTTGTGAGAAAACTGTCTTCGAAGAAAATTCTCTGACAACGCCAAGGCCAATAAAACCAGTAAGCCGGCAAGCCAATAAAGGGCGGCTGGTTTTTTCCCTGGGATCAGAGCTGTGGCGAGTTGTTCCAATGCGGCGTTGGGATCCTCCCGGGAAACAAGACAGGCAGAAGGATCCCCGTAAAGGATATACGTTGCCCAGAAAACCGTGTCCTCGGACGGCTGGAGTAATCTTAACCGGGCCTCCCGGACGGCTGCGCCGACCGGTTTCCCGTTGCTGATTTGCAGATAAAATTCCAGAGAAAATTCAGCGGCCACCTGATCCGGGATTTCCAGCAGAGTTCCCAGGAAATGCTTGACCCCCGTGTATAAAAAAGCATTGGCGATGCTGCAGAACGCCCGTTCCGTATCCGCGATAACCATCTTCGCGGGGGAAAGACTGGCGGACTGGCAGGCATTAGCAAAGACCAAAAGCGGCAAAGGCGCACCACCGCGCATCTGAATAACATCCACGGCGCGCAAAACCCCGTCATCGAGTTTCCATCCGCTTTTAACCGGCTCCTCATAATTGTATTCATTATGTCCGGCCAAATGAAGGATATCATAATCCCTGATATTTTTGACCACATAATCCGTTGTGATGTGTTTGATCTTCGTCGTGACTTGAAAAGAATTCTCCGCCTGGTCAAGGGCTTGGCGGATGTTATACGCTTCCGTCCGGGCCTCTGGGAGGTCCCCCACCGGATCCGCCAGGACCAGCATCTTCAAAGGCAACTCGGCCCTCCGCGAAATCGCCGAGAAAGACGGGTGCTTGGTCCGCACCGATCGTCCGATATTGTACTTTAAGGCCAAAAATTCCTTACCGTCATGCAGAATTTCCCAAGGAATCTGGATCAGGGCCTCATCCAGAAGAATGATGAGATTCTGAATCTCTTCTTCCCCAAGCCGGGCCTTCACCTCCTCGCTTAAAAGCTGGTCGAAAAGCGCCCGCCCCACCTTTTTCAATTCCACGGCCAAACCAGAAGCCAGCGGGCCCGCCTCCAGGCTCTTATTCATCAAACGAACGGCATCGCTGCATAACCGTTCCACCATCATCTTATTTAAAGAAACCTCATCAAAATGATGCATGGTGGAACCGCTCTCGTAGAGGCTGACCGTCAACGAATTGCGGGTGAGGATAACTTCCAAAACATGAGTTACGTTGGCCATGAAACGTTTTCCAAACAGAGAGCAATGCCAGCCCGCTGCGTATGATCCTCTGAAATAATGACGTCATATTT
>ENA-UOWO01006349-UOWO01006349.1-activated-sludge-metagenome-genome-assembly--contig:-NODE-6349-length-12113-cov-4.095704_pt1 | contig 12113 bp, 13 predicted proteins | sample MGYA00238148_ERZ761564 | MGnify/ENA primary metagenome ERZ761564 (study PRJEB28885, sample SAMN05720194) | activated sludge metagenome | isolation source: Anaerobic digester | place: USA...
TACTCCCAAACCAATCAGTAAGTCAGTAGAAGAGGTGGTGTAGCCCATAAAGTTTCGGTGCAACTTCCCTTCGCTTCTTGCCTTTGTGAGCGAATCGTTTGGTAAGGCAAAATGGTCCATTCCAATATCAAGGTATCCTGCTTCCAGAAATAATTTTCTACCGGTTTCATACAGGGAACGCTTCAGTACATCACCCGGTAAATTTGAATCTTCATAACCTCGTTGCCCCGGTCGCATCCAGGGTACATGAGCGTAGCTATAAAATGCAATTCGATCGGGTCTGAGCGTAATCGTTTTTTTGACCGTATCCTCAACGGTGTCTTTCGTCTGATACGGTAATCCATAAATCAAATCAAAACTTATCGATTCATGTCCAGACTCCCGACTCTGGTGCGTAACACGTTCCAGATTTTCAAAAGGTTGGATACGGTTAATGGCCTTTTGAACTTTTTCGTTAAGATCTTGCACACCATAGCTTACGCGTCTGAAGCCTAGATCCGAAAGCGTTTTTAAATGTTCCAGCGTGGTATTGTTGGGATGGCCCTCAAAACTGAACTCTGCCAGTGGATGAATCTGTGCGGATTGCAGAATAGTTTGGATTAGCAAATGCAGCTTCTCCGGGGCAAAAAAAGTTGGAGTGCCACCACCCAGATGGAGTTCACGGATCACCGGGCGTTCCGGAAATAACGAAAGGTATTGTTGCCACTCCTTTACCACAGAATGAATGTATTGATCTTCTACTTTGTGATTTTTAGTAATGCGTGTGTTGCAGGCACAGTACGTACACAAGCTTTCGCAAAATGGTAAATGGATGTATACACTGATGCCTTTGCTTTGATTCGTCTCCGTGAATGTCCTTTTCACAGCGCGTAACCATTGATTCATATTAAAGTGATCTGTATTCCAAAACGGAACCGATGGATAACTGGTGTACCGCGGTACCGGCACATCGTATTTTTTAACTAGCTGTTCGTAAGTCACAAGATCGATTTTATCCGGTAAATTTAGATGAATTGATATTCCTCATGTATGATCCTACGCATATCGGAGGGGGCACCTCAAAGTCGGAAGGGGCAAATTGAAAACCGGAAGATCTTTATTTTATTTGATAAAAAAGGATAAAAAAGTCTTTTAATATTATCGTTGACCTGATTTTATCAGATCAGAACATGAATGAAGCATCACGCGAAGCGAAACCCTTGGTTTATTCCTGCTCAGGTTGCTCCAGCGCTGCTCAAATGGCCAATGACCTGGCGATACAATTAGATAGGAGTGGACTGGCGGAAATGTCCTGTATAGCAGGTGTGGGAGGGAACGTGAAAAAATTGGTTCGATTGGCAAAGTCCGGCAGGAAACTGATTACCATTGACGGCTGCCCACTAGCATGCTCCAAAGCTTGTTTGCGTAATCATGAACTGATTCCCGATTTGCATTTTGAGCTAACGAGCTTTGGCGTTGCTAAAACATTGCGTCAGGATTTTGATGAAGTCCAGTCCCGGGAAATATTGGGGCAAATTGAAAAAGTTATTAAAAGAAGATGTGCCGTAAGCGAATCTAAATCCGTCACCCAAGGTGATACTTTTAATCAGGATAAGGATGACGATGAAGTATCGGCCAGGAAGATTTGAAACTGTAAAGATTGAATACCGATGAATATGAAACGATCGACCTTGCACCCTGCATTTTTAGTATTTGGAATGTTTGTATTCGTGCTCCTGAGTTTTAAGGAAGAACAAAAGGAACCCTGGACAGTTCAACAATTGCTCGCACCTGCGGATCTTGCGAAAACAATCAACAACCCGGATTTACATCAACCCCTTATTTTATGTGTGGGGCCTGCAGCCCCGATTAAGAACTCAATTGATATTGGTCCAACCCGCGATCAGATTAATCTGGATTCTTTGAAACAGCAATTGAGGAATACGCCAAAAGATGAACTCGTTGTACTGTATTGCGGATGCTGTCCTTTTGATAAATGCCCCAACATACGACCTGCCTTTGAACTGCTAAATCAGCTGCAATTTAAAAATCACAAACTTCTAAACCTGCCTCATAACATAAAGGTAGACTGGATCGATCATGGTTATCCGGTGAATAATTGAAACCGATGAAACGAAAATCACTTCTGACATTTCTGTTCGGCCTGTGTGTTTTAGTATCCTTTTCTCAAACGCAAGGTTTGGAGATTGGAGACAGCGTACCGGAGATCAGACTACCCAACCCAGTGGGTGACACCATAGCATTGTCCTCTTTTCAGGGAAAACTTGTGCTATTGGATTTCTGGGCATCCTGGTGTGGACCATGCGTTGAAGAACAATCCGAATTGTCCGCTCTTTACGAAAAATACAGTCAGGCCCAATTCTCCAATGGCAATGGATTTGAAATCTATGGTGTTTCATTGGATCATAAAAAAGCATCGTGGCTCAACATGATCGACAAAAGGAAAATAGTTTGGATACAAGTCAGCGACCTTCAATATTGGAATTCACCGATTGCCCGACAATTTAATATACAAGAACTCCCCTATAATCTATTGATTGATCGAGATGGAACTATCATCGCGAAAGATGTACATGGTGCAGCATTGGATAAAGTGCTTGCTGACATTAAGAAGCAGGACAACTAAAATGCAGAGCGAAGTAGGGATGGGCCTCGCGGGTTTAGATTGTTTAGGAATGGAGAAGCCAACACGATATATAAGACTTTGGTTGTGGACTGGCATAGCATTAGTAAGTGCAATGGTGGTTATCGGGGGGATCACTCGTTTAACCGGATCTGGCTTATCCATCGTGGAGTGGAAATTGATTTCAGGAATTTTGCCACCGCTTAATGCGGAACAATGGCAAGTCTCGTTTGATGCTTATAAGCAATTCCCTCAATACCAAAAGGTAAATCAGTCCATTACTCTTTCTGATTTTAAACAAATTTATTTCTGGGAATACATGCATCGGTTGCTTGGCCGCATTATTGGTGTTTTATTCCTTTTCCCATTCCTCTTCTTTTATCATCAGGGTTGGCTTACAAGGCCACTCAGGATAAAATTAATGGTCATTTTTTTATTGGGTGCGCTTCAGGGCTTTATAGGTTGGTACATGGTGAAAAGCGGATTGATTGATATTCCCCATGTCAGCCATTTTCGTCTCGCACTTCATCAAAGTCTGGCGGTATTGCTGATAGCATTTATTCTATGGACAGTGTTATCACTCGAAAGAACAGAAAATCAAACTAGCCCTCGTTTTACAGTAAACATGCTCGCGCCCATTGCTTGCTTAATACTTCTTTTTTTTCAGATTGTGTTAGGTGCCTTTGTTGCCGGACTAAAAGCTGGTTTTTCCTATACCAATTTTCCACTCATGGAGGATTCCTTTTTTCCGCTAACAGGTGTGGTAAAATCTACTCCGATTTTGTTTAATGGCGTTGTGCTTCAATTCCTTCATCGATGGCTTGCCTTTGTTGTTGTGATTTCCTTTTTTGTGCTCGGCTATTTTTCCAAAGCTGTTCCGGAAGTCCAGCGATACATCCGGATGCTTATTATCCTGGGCATTCTTCAGCTTCTACTGGGGATCGCCACGTTGATGCTAAGGGTGCCTGTAGTGCTGGGCGTGGCGCATCAATTTTTAGCGATCTTGATCCTGATGGTCATCGTTGCGATACTTTATAAATTCTCTAATCAAGTCTTCGAAAGGTAATGTACGTATGAAATCTGCTACTCGTGATGTGGAAGTATTGGCACCTGCCGGATCGTTTGAAGCGATTACAGCCGCGATCCAGGCGGGGGCAGATGCAGTTTATTTTGGTATTGAACAATTGAACATGCGTGCTCGTTCAACGAATAATTTTACCATTGATAATTTGTCCCTCATTGAAGCTCAATGTAAGGTATCAAATGTAAAAACCTGTCTTACCCTTAACACGATTCTGTATGACCACGATATGCAGTTGATGCGAAAAATTATTTCGACTGCAAAAGAAGCTGGTATTGATGCCGTGATAGCGTCAGACTATGCTGCAATGGCCTATGCAAAATTAATTGGTTTACCGCTGCACATATCAACGCAGGCTAATGTGAGTAATATTGAGACCGTAGAATTTTTATCTTCTTATGCAGACGTGATGGTGCTGGCGCGGGAGTTAAGCCTCAAACAAGTAGCAGAAATTGTTCAGGAAATTAAACGAAGGAAAATCACAGGCCCTTCTGGTAACCTTGTAAAAATAGAGGTGTTTGTCCACGGAGCACTTTGTATGGCTGTATCAGGCAAGTGTTATCTCAGTCTTCACTCGCAATATGCATCGGCCAACCGGGGTGCCTGTCTGCAAAATTGCCGAAGGCCTTATGTGGTAACGGATAAGGAAGAGGGTATTGAATTTGAAATTGATAACGAATATATCATGAGCGCTAAGGACTTGTGCACCATTGATATTCTTGACCGTGTCCTGGATACCGGAGTTTCTGTTTTAAAAATTGAAGGCAGAGGGCGGGCACCAGACTATGTATATACGGTTACAAAATGCTATAAAGAGGCGCAAGAATCTATTCTGCAAGGGCAGTTCAATACAGAAAAAATTGAAGCGTGGAAGAAAGCGTTGTCAACGGTGTATAACCGCGGATTCTGGGAAGGATATTATCTCGGACGAAAGTTAGGGGAGTGGGCCGACCAGCCCGGGTCAGTGGCAGTGGAGAAAAAGATTTGTATCGGAAGAGGGAATCGATATTACCCCAAGATACAAATAGGGGAATTTGTACTGGAGAGTGGTACATTAAAAATTGGAGATACGCTGATGGTGATTGGTCGTTCGGAAGGAGTGAGTAAAAATGTTGTGCACACATTAAAGGTCAACGGTGTGGAAGCAACCCAGGCAACAAAGGGAGATATCATTACACTGCCCTGGGCGAATAAAGTTTCGAAGGACGATAAGCTGTACAAAATTGTGGAGACTGGTGATGCATAAGATTATTCATTATCGCCATAAATGTATTGGCTGCAATATCTGCTTTGAACTTCAACCTGCCTTATGGCGTATGTCCAGAAAGGATGGAAAGGCCACCTTGATTCACGCAGTAGAAAAAAAAGGAATTTATAGTCTGACTTCTCATGCTCCACCTCGTGACACTGAATTTGTAGCAAAGGCTTGCCCCGTAAAAGCGATTCAGGTAGTCTCCTGAAATTGTTCACCACGCAAAAATAGTTTCCTGATGCGGAAGAAATGTTCGCTTAACTAATGGATGTGTTATTAACTCTTTCGGAGCCGGTAGCGGTAAGCTCAACTCTTACTTCTTTTTAGAAAACTGCTCTTCAATTATTCCGAGCATGGCCATCATAGTAGGAAAGCCAATAGTCGGCAATAGGAGTAAAGCGACATGCTCAATCTCCTCCCGACTTACGCCAGCAGATATTGCTTTTCGAATGTGTGACTTTAGTGCACTGTGAAATAAATGACTTCCGGAAATGGCCAGCTTTACCAGCGCTCGCTCACGTCCGTTCAGTGGGCCTTGGGTATGAACGGCATCTCCCAGCCTCTCATATTGCAAGCCTACCTCTGGGTATTTCTTTAAAAAGTCCGTGTAAAACTTTGGAGGCTTGGTTGAACTTTTCTTTTTCGCCATTTTCATTTGGTTTGTTGATATCGAAGTGAACCGGTCTCTATGGAAATAACAACCTTAGCAAGCACTGTAAAAATAAAAGCGCCCATAGACCAGATACCAAACGTCACGCCTATTTCAATCCAGGAGGGTGAGTACTCGTGAATATTTCCCCAGGCACCAGGAATAAACCCGGGAATAATAAGTCCCATCCCCTTGTCAATCCATATCCCGACAAACAACATAACACAGGCCACATATAGCCACGTTTTGTTGTTACGAAGTTTATGTATGCTAAGAATAATGGTGGCGACTACACTCAGCCCTATGGCTGTCCAGATATACGGAACAAGGGCGTGCTTTCCATGCAAGCCGAAAAACAAATAGATCGCACTGCTGCTGTGATGCGTGGGCGAATAGAATTCTTTGAATATTTCAGAAACTAACATGATCAGGTTTATCTGTGCGGCAACCACAATGACCAGCGCTAATTTTCGAAAGGTATTGGTAGCGATCTTATAATCCGTGAACTTGTCGATAATGGCCAACGCAATAATAATTAACGATGGTCCTGCTGCAAATGCAGTCGCTAAAAATCGGGGACCCAATAACGCATTGTTCCAATGGGGACGAGAAGGTAATCCGGCATACAGAAACGCGGTGACCAAGTGAATACCCACAGCCCAGAAAACGGAAATCAGAACTCCGGGTAAGTAGAATTTCTTATTCGGTTCTTTACCCTGAAACTTGCACATCAAAATATAGAGAGGCACCGTGATGTTGATAAATAAATATCCGTTAAGAACAATTACATCCCAGGCCAGCATCGAACTCGGCCAGTTAAATACGCCAACAAATGGAATTAAATGCCAGGCGCGAATGGGGCCTCCTAAATCAACTGTAACAAAGGCCAGGCACATAATCAAGGCCGATACCGCTAGTCCTTCTCCGATTAAGACCGCTTTCGAAAAATCAATTTCCTTCAGCACGTAGGTGGGTAACACCAGCATCACGGCTGCTGCTGCAACACCAACTAAAAAAGTGAAATTCGAAATGTACAATCCCCAGCTAACGTAATCGCTCATCCCCGTTGCCGACAAACCTTGATCGAGCTGAATTCCAAAACAGTACGCACCGAGCAACATAAAAAAAGTCAGAAAGGCCATCCATAAATGGTAGGTAGTATTTCCCTGTGTGGCGATCTTAACACCACTGAATACCAATGAACGAAATATCTTTAGTTGTTGCATCCGCTTTTCTTTAATCCATGAAGTACCAGAATTTGGGTTCCGTACCTAAATCTTCCTTTAACCTGAATACTTTTTTGTTGGCCAATACCCAACGAATTTCACTTTTCGGATCCAGCAGGTTTCCGAAGATGCGAGCGCCAGTAGGACACGCTTCTACGCAGGCAGGATTTTTTCCATTACGTGTGCGTTGAATACAAAACGTACACTTTTCCATCACTCCTTTTTTTCGTAACCGGTTACCAAGATAATGCTGTTCATTGTTTACCTCTTCCTTCGGTACTTCGGGTGTTGCCCAATTGAACCTCCTTCCATCGTAAGGACAGGCCGCCATACAATACCGACAGCCAATACACCAGTCATAATCAATAACGACAATTCCGTCTTTCTCTTTCCAGGTTGCTTTAACGGGACAAACATCAACGCATGGCGGATTCTCACAATGGAAACATTGTGTGCCGATGTAGAAGTGACCGACTGCCGGAACTTCATGGTAATAGTTGTCATCGGCTAATTCAAAATCCATTGATCCATTTTGATGTTCATGGATGCGTATATATTGCATTTGTGAAGTACGGTCCTGATTGTTTTCTTTCACGCAGGCATTTACACAATCCATGTATCCCTGGCATTTTGAGATGTTGAAGGCGTAGCCATACAAAACATCTTCCAACGGACCCGTTGCGGTTACGTTTATTTTCCGTCCGGCATTGAGTTCGTACAATCGCTCCAGTCGGTTTACAGTGGATTGTTTCTCATCGTCAGACATTAATTGATAATTTCCTTTGAAGAATTCTTCCCAGTCCAGTTGGGTCTTCTCTTTTTTGTCATCGCTGGCCGTTGGACTACAGGAAGCGGCAACAAAACCAGTACCGGCCAGGAATCCCGCAGTGAGTTTCTTAAGTGCCTCGCGTCTGTCCGTAGGTTTATTCATTACCTGTTGAACACCATTATCCTTTTTTCCACAGGAACAATTTCCGGATTGGCACCCTGATTCTTTACCTGTTTGGTCAGCAGGCATGTCGTCATTTTTTTTGTTGTTAAAAAAAAGCATAATGATTATTCCGGATTTGTTTTCGATTTGGAAACCGTGTTTAACCGCGAAGGCCAACGTGATTCAAATGCTGGTTGATGGGGATTGTGACAATTCACACACGTGTTAATTGTTCTGGGGGGTGCCCATCCATTGAGACGTTTGCCATGACTGCCACCCACCCAATCCTTATATTGAGTTGAGTGACACTGGCTGCATAGTTTAAAGCTTTGATTAAAAACAATGGGTGTTCCGGTTAGTGAGGTCAGTTCGTTTAGATTAGAATCGGTATGACAGGTACTACAATTCATGACGTCTGTATTGCCATGAATAATTTTAATATCCCAATGTGCTTTTTTCTCATTTTCTTTTCTTCCCAACGCCAGTTGATCAATGGGTTTAGAATGACAATTGGTACAGGGGAAAGATTTTATTTGCATCGTGCGTTCCGGGATAAGGAAGGATACAGTATCATGTATTTCTGCCAATACGGTTTTTACCTGTTCCAAAGCATTTGCCGTTGTTACCGTGTAGGTTATGCTATCGTTATATTTTTTTACCCGTTGACTAACGGAAGTGTGTTCCATAATGGAGTGGTTGCCGTCTTCATGTTGAGCAGGCGTGCAGCTATAATACACCACCAGAATGCCAATCAGGATTGCAATTTTGAATATCGTTTTTGAATTGATCATTCTTTTGTTTCGGTTGTTGGCCGGGTCCATTCAATATTTAAGGTAGGTTTTGCAGCATGGCATTGCCGGCAGTTGACACGTTCAGGATGCGTTACACGTATTTCTTTTGGTGCCGCTGGCCCGGCATGACATGCCAGGCAATTTTCGCGCATTTGCAACGCGTGGGGAATCATCGGTGGACTTCCGGGTAATGCCTGATTGTTTATTTCCGGCTCTTCTAATCTGGTGAAACTGGATTCCTTGAAAAAAGTATTTGATTTAACCGGCACATGGCATTGCTTACAGTTGATTAATTCCGGATGCGGTGTTACCGGTGCGTTGGCATTGAACTGCGCCACATACCCTCCGTTTTGGTGACACTGCAAGCACGATTTTCCACCCATACCACTTTCACTTAATATAATATGAGGAATGGTGGGAGGTGCCCCCGAATATGCACGATTCTTATAGTATGTATCTAATGATCGCTGATGTTGCGGGTCATCGGGCATGTTGTTATAATCCATTGCAAATTCGGAACGTCTGAAGACACCCGCTTCTGAAGGGATGGGTTCGGGAGTAGTGTAAAGTTCTCCTTCAACACGAGCGGCCTCCTGTTCCTGAATCATACTAAGATCAAGGATGACAATAGCCGAGACCATCAGGCTGATGAAAAGTAAAATTAGATATTTACGTTTTGGTTTAACGGTCATGATGTTGCGCTTAAGCTTTCATAACTTGTATAGCACACTTTTTATAATCCGGTTGCCGGGAGATCGGGCAGAACGCATCAAGTGTCAATTCGTTTATCAGCAATGACTCATCAAAGAAAGGAACGAAGACTTGTCCTTTAGGCGGCTGACCACGCTCATTCACGGAAGCAGGCAATACGATTTGGCCTCTTCTGGAAATTAATTTCACCTTGTCGCCAGTGCGAATGTTCATGGAGGCCGCGTCTTGCGGATTCAATTCAACATACGAATGCGGAACAGCCTGGTGTAAAACCGAAATTCTTCGGGTTAATGAACCGGTATGCCAATGCTCCAGTACCCTACCCGTGTTTAGCCAGAAAGGAAATTCACTATCCGGCACCTCGGGTGCAGGCTCAAAAGGTCTTGCCCAAATCCATGCTTTGCCTTCCGGCTTCCCATAAAAGTCAAATGATTCGCCTTTTGCGGCCGGATCATACTTACTATGATACCGCCACTTTGTTTCCTTTCCATTTACATAAGGCCACTGAATGCCTGGATTAGCTTTCAACACCTCGTAAGGTGCGATGCCGTGTTTATTGCCTTCATGGAATAAACTATACTCTTTCCATATTTCTTCAATGTGATTTTCTTTTGTCCACGGAAATAATTTTCCATGTCCCATTCGTTTCGCTACTTCGATGATCTGCCAGGTGTCACTCATACATTCACCTTGTGGCTCAATCATTTTCTCGAAATGCTGGGTGCGTCTTTCCGAATTGCCAAACATGCCTTCTCTTTCTATCCACATCGCTGAAGGAAGAATAACATCAGCAATGTCTGTAGTAGGTGTTGGATACACATCGGAAACAACAATAAAGCGATCCTCTTTCTTTGCACCATCGCGGTACCGTTTTAGATTGGGCATGGTCACCATTGGGTTAGTGACTTGTATCCACATGAATTTTATTTCACCGCGATCTAATGCGCGAAACATTTCAACCGTGTGGTATGTAGGCTTAGCCGGAATTTTTTCTACCGGTACTTTCCAGATATGAGCAGCATGCTTGCGATCCTCTTCGTTTGTTACTGTGCCATGCGGCAGTAAGTGTGTCAGCGTACCTACTTCCCGAACGGTTCCGCAAGCACTAGGCTGCCCGGTAAGCGAGAAGGGACTATTGCCCGGTGTTGAAATTTTTCCAGTCAGAAGGTGAATGTTGTAAATCAAATTATTCATCCAGGTGCCACGGGTATGCTGATTCGGTCCCATGCACCAGAGCGACATGATTTTTTTATTGGCATTGCCGTAGAGTGACGCCAGATATTTGATATCCTTCACCGATACTCCACTGATTTCTGCAGTTTTAATGGGTGTATAGTCGGAAAGAAAATTTTCGTACTCCTTCCAGTCAATGGATGTTGGCTCATCGGTAAATTGAAAATTATCTTCCAGGCCATAGCCGATATCGGTCTTTCCTTTTTTTAATGCACAATGCTTTTCTACAAACGAGTGATTTACCCAATCATTTTTTACAAGTTCATAACAGATTGCATTGGCAATGGCCAAATCAGATTGTGGCTTAAACTGAATGGTTTTATCTGCGGCCAGACTGGTTCGTGTCGTGCGGGTACTCAGATCAATAATGATGCATCCCCTTTTCAAGCGTTGATCCAGAAGTCTTGAGAATAATACCGGGTGCATCTCCGCCATGTTGTTTCCCCAAAGCACGAATACATCGGCATGGTTAATATCTTCATAACAACCCATGGGTTCATCCATGCCAAAAGAAGTCACCAGTCCGGTAGCTGCACTCGACATGCATAGGCGTGCATTGGCTTCAATATTATTTGAGCCGATGCCTGCCCTCATAAATTTTGTCGCCACATAACCATCCGGGATAGTCCATTGACCAGATCCATAAATTGAAACGGAATCCTTTCCGCTTTTCGCGATGGTCTCCTTCATCTTTGAGGCGACAAGGTCCAGCGCTTCCTGCATGGTTACTTCAACCCACTTCCCGTTTCTTTTTATCAAAGGCTTGCGAAGCCGGTCTTTTCCATAGAGGGCCATGACCGAATGATAACCCTTTACACAACACAATCCTTTATTCACAGAGCTGGCAGGATCGCCTTTGACCGCCACTGCTTTTCCATCTTTCAAACCAATCAGCAAACCACAACCAACACCACAAAAACGACACGGTGATTTTTTCCACTGAAGTTCTCCCGATTGCAATGTCTCTTTACTTTTTGCAAAAGTAATATCGGGTAACAGGGCGGAAGCGGCCGTCATGGCTGATGCTGCAGCCATACGCTTAATGAAACTTCTGCGCGATTGCTCTTCAATATTATAAGCTTCCCTTTTCATATCGCTCCGTGGTAAATCCTGAAATTAAATTGATGTGGTGAAGACCTTCCTCCAATTGAAGTGCAAGAAACAACGCATCATCTTCCTGTTCAGATGATGTGTCGGTTACCAGCACGAGTACATCTTTGTTATCGGCTGGATAAACATCACAACCCTTTCGTGTTGAAAGTGACTCCCGTAACATCGATGATTTGCCGATGTGAGGAAATAGAAGATAACTCTTAATTGGCATAATACTGCTAAGTAAGCGAACGGGAATAATTCAAAACATGATCTTAGTCATATCTGAGTACGAATTCTCAAAATATCTTTCAGAATATTTCGAACGATACAGTCTGCCGGTATGAGCCCCAAAATCTGTTTACTTGTGAGTTGTCTTGCAACCCTCACATTGTCTTCTTTTGCGCAGGTTAAATTTTCATTCAATGGACAGTATATGAACCGGGCAGAGTATCGGCACGGTTACTCTACTTTAGCCGAACCCGATCAGGATGCTGCTTTTTTTATAAGTCAACGCGCACGGA
>ENA-UOWO01006350-UOWO01006350.1-activated-sludge-metagenome-genome-assembly--contig:-NODE-6350-length-12110-cov-5.166819_pt1 | contig 12110 bp, 4 predicted proteins | sample MGYA00238148_ERZ761564 | MGnify/ENA primary metagenome ERZ761564 (study PRJEB28885, sample SAMN05720194) | activated sludge metagenome | isolation source: Anaerobic digester | place: USA...
CGCCACCTTGTTGATCAGCCCGATACGCTCTGCCTCATTTGCTCCGATCGGTTCAACCCAATTCCAGCCAAATTCTTTGCTGCCTAATGCTTCAAATAATCCCACAGATAACCTTCTGTTGTTTTCCGTCTTACCCATGAACTTGATTTTCACAAACAACCTAGGGTGCTCGTCCTCCCACCAAGAGGCAAGGCCAAAACCAATAGCAAACTCACGCCCATAATTGTAGTAAAAACCATATTCTTTACCCCCAATCCTAGGCAAGTAAGTATTCGATTTACTTAATCTCTTCTCTCTTACAAAATAGCTGCCTATATCATCCTGTATGATGCTGTTTATCTTTTCCGCTGTTGAAAAAAAGACGTTGATTGCTGCAAGGTCTTGATAGTCAAACTTTTTCATCATTAAATGTTCATTTTTAAGGTAAACTTTCATTTCGCTGGCGAAATCGCCACATTTTGACTCTGGCGTTATCATTTCGCCGATTTTTTGCCAGCGAATCTGGATAAAATCTACTTCTTTATCTGTAAAAATATAAGTCTTCTCATCTCGATGTGCTGTCAAATAAACGAGCAGTTTATTTGGTACCTCTTTTCGGCTTAAGATATTAGCGTAATCACTCAACTGCCCTTCGCCCTCTCTGCTATCAATTTTGTTTTCGATAATGATTGCCATTTCCGGCAGGTTAATTTCAATATCTGGGCGTCGAGAAGCGTAAACTTTCTGGGTTTCTACCTGTGGAACCCCTTGTTTTTGATATTTTTCAGGCAATTGTAACAAGAAAAGCCTCCAAAAAGCGAAATCGGTTTTGAGGGTGTGTGCCAATAACTCGGTTAAAAAATCTTCCTTATTATTATCCGACAATTTTCTAAGTTTCTGAAAGACAGACATAAAAATAGGCTTTGGTTTTAAACAAACGTCTCAATTGAGTAAATAAGGATTGGAGGTTATCGTCGACGCCTGCTTTTCTAATCTCGGTTTCCCAAATTCGTGCTACTTTCAGGCTCTTCAGGTAAAAGTTTGATTGCCGCGTTGTCTTTAGTACGCGCCAAAAGCACTTCCGCAATAACAATTACCCCAATCACCCACCCCCAAACACCGCCCGCACCGCCTCCTTCCCTTCCGCCGCTTTCTTCGACGGCGCCAACACATACCGCATCGCGCTCGCTCCGGCCAATGCCTCGGCATACTTCGCCTTTGCCTGGGTAATCTCATCATCGATCAGGTTTTCTCCCTTCACTTCCACAATCACGTAGGACCCATCCTGAAGTTGGAGCACAAAATCCGGGTAGTAAGACCGCAGGGTATGGGAGATCGGGTCGATGTATTCGATGCGGAAATCAGACTGGCCGTGGGTGAGCATACCTGTGAACCAGATATGATTTACCCGGCTGTCGTGCAGGAGGTGGAGAAAAAACCTTCGTTCAGGATCGGAATCGAAGCAATAATGGTCGAGGTGGAAGGATTTGTCTTTGAGCAACTGCATATCCGGCTCTTCCACACTAATCGCCAGCAATGGATTGGCACGTACCTGGTAGTAACCTGGATCCACAGGCGCTTCCTTCACAAGGATCACTTGCTCGTCATCTTCGCGGGTGTACTCCTGAATGTCGAATAAGAGGGTGAAAAGACGCGGTATGATCCAGTCGTGCAATAATTGGTTGTGCTCATTGACCGCTTCCAGCGTTTTGGACAAGCCCTCGGCAGTGGATTCCAGCACGGTGCGAATGAGCAAGGGCGATCTATTGAGATAGCGGGCAACTTCCGCTACAAGCGTGAGTTCCGACCAGGTACGTTTTTCACGTAGTTCTGTGTAGTCTTTTTCGGTACCACGTTTTACCGACAAATCAGACAAGTTGAGTTCTGCACCGACGACCCGGTACCGGCTGGTATCGGCCTGTTCCAGGTGCAGACTTTCTCCCGGCTTGATGGCCTTTTCCTGTAGGTTGTAAAGTTTTCGGATGCGTTTGAGGTGGATCGTCACCGGCGGAGGCATCACTTTGATCTGGTAATTGACCTTGCCGTCTGTATCGCTCATCAGATCGGCGATGGAAACGCGGAAGTTTTCCTGGAGCTCGTTTTCCAGAATCTGACCGCATTCGGCGGAGAGAAAGACATGGCCAACTTGCTGAACTTCTGTGATAGAACGCAGGCAACGCATGGTGGCCTGGAGTACAAATATTTTCGACTTGGGCTCACGGTGCATAGCGACGCCAAACAGAGAACGGCAATTCCAACCCTCTTTGCCTTTGTTCACCAGCAGGATGAATTGTTTCTCGGAAGCGGGCGAGTCCAGCATTTTGAACTCGCGGAGGTCGTCGTTATTGGTGATGGTTTCATCGCCGACATTGACCAAAATCTTAGAAATCGCAATGTTGTGATCGGCAAGTACCTGTTCGACAGCAGGCCTGAGTTCGCGTTGTAGTTCGTCGATAGAAGAAGCAAAAAAGGCTATTTTAGGCAGTAGACCTTCGTAACGCTGGTCCCGGTGCGTTGCCCAGAATTCCTGAATAGCAATACGCACAAACGTGAGGGTATCTTCCCGCACGTTCTGGATACGTTCAAGTTTGGGCTTTTTCAGGTAGGAATTTTCAACGGCGTCTTTGAGGCCGTAGGTATAAACGACTTCGGGTAGCACACGGTTATTCGCGTAAGGCGTACCCGTATAGTTGTAACAACCCACGACAGAGGTGCCGGCCTTCTTTAAGTTATAGGCCACTTCGTCGATGGTGAGTCGCAGGCTGGATCGTTTGTCGGAGCCACCGAGGTCAGCCGCCAGGGCATTGCCGAAAAGGTGGTGGGCCTCGTCGACGTAGATACCGAGGCGCTCCAGGCGTAACAATTTGGCAAAACGCTGGTTGGGAATCAGTTCTTCTTCCGATTCCGCTTCGGCTTCCAGGTCTCCATATAGATCAGCATAGGCCTGGTTGTGGGTCTTCGCCTTGTAGAGCGCAGATTCACCCTGGAACAACAACTCGGCAGGCTTACGCGCTTTGTGCTGTTTTTTCAGGATAATTTTCTGCGTATTGGAGATGATGATGTTGAAACGGGATTTGTCGAGCGTGTTCAGGGACGAGCCGGACTCCTCCAAAAAGTGGAAACGCAGATTGGTATCCAGCCAGTTGACGTATTCGGGCGGCACCACAAGGGATTTGTCAAAAGTTTGAATTTCGCGTAGCGAATGCAGTACTGTTTTGTCCGGCGCGAAAACGAGTGCATTGTGGCAGAATCGGCCATCCTTTGGGTATTTGTTGGCCAGCAAAAACTCATAAAAAATGGATGTCGCCATGAGCACCGTTTTGCCCAGGCCCATCGTGAGAGCGAAAATATAGTTGGGGTATCCTTGCTGTATACGTTCCAATTGGGAAAAGACGGCCTGAAATTTTGCAGGGTCTTCCGAGTCAAATTCAGCAGGGCCGAACAACATGCCCTGCCCCGTGCCTTGCCGGATGCCCGCAGTGGCACGCCCTTCAAAGTGGCCGGACCGCTCGTACCATTCGCGGAAAACGGCGGAAAAAAACTGGTTGTTGCAGTATTCTTTCAGGAAGACGTACATCTCCAATGCCTCGAATTGAGGCGCCCGCAGGAAAGCCCTGGCATTCTGCGGGTCATTGAAGTCGAGGAACTTCTGCGTCAGCGACGTGTAGGAGCGCCGGATGGCCTTGCGATTTTCCCGGTAGTAAAACCAGAGGTACTGGTAGAATGGGAAATCTATGTCGCGGGTGCTGCGTTTGGCCATGGTCAGTTCTTTAAGGTGATTTCCAGGGATTCGGAAAGCAGATCCGTGATTTTCACCCGTATCGTTCCGGCGCCCTCGGGGATGGGATATTCACCCAATACAAGGTCTTTGCTATCGGGAATGTCCACTACGGAAGGCTCCAGCACTGCGCCGTCGTAGTTAAAGTCGATCATGACAGATTCCACCAGTTCGCGCCACTCCTCCACATTTTCTTTCATGAGGGAAAGTTTCTGGAGCAGGTTCATCGGGTAGAACTGCCGGATAACCACCTTGCCTTTTTGAATTACCACATCCGCTTCGGCATCGCGTTTGAATTCCAGGTTGGCTTTGTCGCGCAGAATATCCACTACTTCTATGTCGAGTTTGTATTGCACTTGTTCTTTCAAGGCAGCGGCCAGATCGGGTTCGTGGCCCATGCATACAAGGGTGATATACTCCACCGGTTTGCCCGGATGTTTGGACGAGCGTTCCTCGAACTCGCGGTAGTTGAATCCCGTAATTAGTGCGTTCAGGTCCACACGGGTGGCGATACGGTTGACCGGCATGATTTTGACCTGACGCCCGTCTTTTTCGCCGTCATAGAGCGAACCCGCCGGGTAGGGCTGCACTTCGAGCGCCTGGAGCAGCAGGTCGCGGGCTTCCAGCGGGTTGCGGAATACATCGTAATGGTTGACGTTGTACATCGAAAAGCCGGTGTAATACGTCTTGATCTGCTCCGAAGTACTTTCCTTTTCAGTGTTGCCGTATGCTACTTCCGGCTCAGCTGCCATCGGCATGGCAAGTTGTTTGGGTACGGCGGCTTCTTTTGCAATCTTAACCTGTTTTTCCCGTAAATCGGCTGCTATGCCGAGCAGGCGTTTGGTGGTGGTTTGTACGGCACCGAGGTTGATGTCAGCCCCGATGAAGCGACGGCCGAGTTTCATGGCGACGGCTTGGGTGGTGCCGGAGCCCATGAAGCAGTCGAAGACGATGTCACCAGGGTTAGACGATGCAGTGATAATTCGTTCCAACAGTGACTCTGGTTTTTGTGTAGGGTAACGGAGGTTTTCAGTATTATCTGCCGGCTGAAGCATGGATAATCTCCAAACATCATCGATTGTTCTATGGGTTGATTCAATATAAATTACATTTCCATGTTCGTTTTTTGCATTGACTAGTTTTTGGGTCGCTTTATCCCAAACTCTTTTAATTTGCTGTATTGGCTCCTTTCTCTCCTCATATATTTTGTTAAAAGTGAAGTTGCTCCCTTTTTTATAAACTAAAATGTTATCATGATTTGAAGCAAACCGGTTGATATTCCCCTGCATCTTATTATAGTAATACCATATTATCTCATTTGTGAAACTATTTACTCCAAAAACTTCATCACAAATAGAACGAATATAATGGCTCTTATGCCAATCACAATGAATAAATAACAATCCATCATCTGATAGTAGTTCTCTGATCAAGATAGATCTTTCATACATAAATTGTAAGTATTCATCATTGGTCCATATATCTGTATATTGTTTTTCCTCAAAGACATTTCCATCATTGGATATTTCTTTCCCTTTTAATTGTATCTTCTTTTTGTAATCTGCCTTTGAATCAAACGGCGGGTCGATATACACCAGTTTCACCTTTCCCCGATATTTTTTCAGTAAGTGGCTCATCACCTGTAAGTTGTCCCCCCAAAAAATCTCGTTCAGCCAACCTTCAACCGGTCGGCCATAGGTTTCCTTCAGTTGGGCGGGGTAGTATTGGGTACCAGTAAAGGGGCGCTTGCCCTGCCAGTGCAGGACAGGGAAGCCCTTAATGGGTCGGGGCGCGTCGAAGGAGAAGAGTGTGGTGTCCTGCTGTTGGTCGGGTGTCATCAATAATTGCTTTCTAAGTCGAATATGAGGGATTAGAACGGATGGGGCGAAAGTAGGAAATTCAGCGTTACTCCTGCTTTATTCCGGCCTTATAGATGGTCTTTTTGAGTAACTTTCCATTCCGATCATATTTTTGGGTGGGTCCGTCCCGCAGTCCTTTTTTGATTTTAATTACCAAATAGTTTTCCTCCGGGAGTTGGATAGTTAATTTTCCCGAGTACGGTTTTGAAGAATCGATCCTGACGTATTGCTCTCCTTTCCTTTCACCTTCTTCAAACTGCATCACTATGACCACATTTTGATCGTGGAAATAGTGTTTCCATTCGCCTTGTAGTGTTCCATTGTGATAGTCACCAGTTTCTAATACTTTGCCATTTGTTAGTTTCGAAGAATGCGGACCTTCGAATACTATGTTCCCAGGGTCCTTCTTGTATAAGAAATCATACGTGTGGACAAAGAAAAATGGATCATCCTCCGGTTCCTTATAGCCGGGAGAATACATGATTCGGGAAGTCGTAGTAGTGTCACTGAACTGAGTTAAATCCAGGGAATACTTACCATCTTTGAAAGTTAAAATGTTGAAAATAGCCGACATTTGGTTTTTCCCCGTGTTGTATTCCTCTATTTTGGTCATGAAACCGTCCTTGTAGGTGGCATACAGGTATAACTCTCCACCATAGGTATAGTTTCTTTCTGTGGATTTTTGCCCGTTCTCATAAACCGTGATGATGTTTACCTTTTTTCCATCCGGGTGGTATTCCTTCCAAATTCCTGCTTTTTGCCCCTGCACATAATTTCCATCGGTCAAAATAGCACTGGTCAATGCATCGTACTTTTCAAAACGGCCGTTCAATTTGCCATCTGAAAAATTTGCTTCAACACGATAAGACCGGGTAGTGTCTAATAGATCCAGTTCAATTTGAGTCCATGTACCAGATACCTGTCCATTTCTGAACTCACCTTTCTGAACGAGTTTTCCATCGGCATCTTGCCATTCAAAGAGACCATGCAATTCTCCGTTTTTGTAATATGTTACCTCATGCACTTTTCGATACTGTAGTTGAAAACATGTGTCGAGTGGATTGACAGTTCCAATGGACGTGTCGCACATGACGGGGATCAAATTGAGGTAGGCAGTACGCTCAGTCTTGCCGTTCAATTTTCCGTTGACATAATTTTCTTTCAAATACAGCTGGCTGGAATAGGATAGTGGCTGGAATTTTTCATCTACGTATTGCTCAAAATAGTATTTCCATTCTCCTTGTTTCTGATCATTTTGATAGTCTCCTTCGGAAATTAAGGTACCTGCTGCACTAAAAGATTTCCACGTACCAGTTTTTTGACCATTATAGTACTTGCCTGAACATAAGATGCTTTCATCTTCCAGGTTTTTAGGTGGTATCCCCAACCACCACAAGGAGAGAGGTCTGTATATGCTAAATTCGCCTTCCCGTACCCCGTTCTTGTAAGTGCCGACGAGAATAGAATCGTTATGAATCTCCTTGAAAGGGCCATTCAAAGTACCATTGTTAAATGTAAGCCACTGGGCGACATAGTAATCTTTAGCGTCTTTCCAGTAGTAGTCCCAGCGGCCGTGTTTATATCCCCACAGGAAAGTGCCTGAGACCATGGTTTTGCCATCTTCAAATGTTTTAAAAGGCCCCTGTAGTTTGCCAAAATCATAGGTTTCAATGCAAAAAATGGTCCCTTTATCGTCATAATAATAAACTTCTCCATTCAGTTGGGTATTAACCAAATTTCCTTTTTTAATAAGAAAACCTGCATCATTGTATATCTCAAATGGGCCATTGAGCACATCATTAAAGTAGGTGTATTTTTGCGAAAGGCTGCCATTCGGGTTGAAAAAGCGAGTTTCTCCATTTTGGATGCCGTTTTTATAATTTGCTACTTCTTTTAATGTCTGTCCGTCAGGTTGGTAGCGACGCAGTGTTCCATGCAATTGGTCTCCCAGTAAGGTGTATTCGAGCAGTTTATGGTGAGAGGTCAGGTCATATTCAATGTGCTTTTCGAGGTCATTTCCGATAGTTTCTACGTTTTTGAATAGAGCGCCCTGTTTATGGAGTTGAAGTTTCGTACCTACTTTTTTTAGTTCTCCGAATATTTCAAAAGTGGTTCCTTCTTCTGTTGTGAATTTTCGATAAGTTGGTCGGCCTGAGGAATACTGTGCTTTGTCAGTGATCACGCCGTTTTCATCATAGGTTGCAGATGCGCCGTGTTTCAACCCGTTGCGGTAGTTTTCCTCTTTTTGCAGAGTGCCCACCTTGTCATAAAAACGATAAGTACCATCCAGCAATAATTTGCTGTCAGCGCCACCAGTAGTTTCCTTAATTTCATTATTGTAAGGATCGAAAGAAAAGTAGGTCAGGCTTTTATTGAAGACTGGTTTAGTGAGAATGGTGACGTTGAACTCCTCACGACCATCTAAATAGTTAACAACCCGTCTTCCGGCGCTCCAATTTAATGTACGATAAGATGGGGGCGAGGTATTTGTGTAACTTGAATTTGTGGAAGCGGGTGTACTTCGGAACGTGGGATACTCATCATCAATGACTATTTTATCTAAAGTGGGGGAGGTATTCTTCTGGTTTGATGGAGGTTTGTTAAAACTTGTGTAGGTCGATGGCGTATAGGAAGGGATGTAATTGGAAGGGGAAGGTTTGTTATCTGGTGGAATCCATCCCTGCTGACCTGTCCAAGGGTTTGTATTGCCAAGGGTTGAATAATTGTCCCGATTGGTGCTGTTAGGATTAGTACGCATGTGCCCTTTGACAATAGTTCCGTCACTACGTTGATGTGGTTGAACGTAATGATAGTTTGGGTTAACTCTTCCTTGTGCGCACAGCGTCAAAAATGTAAATACGACGAATAATCCTGTACTAAGTAGTTTTCTCATGTTATATCAATTTACTATTTTGAATAGTACCGTGGGTTACAGTGGTATCGCATATCACAATCCCCACATAGTTTTTCGGATTTCAGAGTGCCCGACATATCGAAGTCCTTCGCTTCAATTTTACGGACGATGGCCTCGAAAGACTCTACGGTTTGATGGATGGCCCTCGGATCGTAACGGAAGGTGATCTGCGGGTTGCCTTGTTCCTCTTTGGGGAAGTACAAGTGCATGCGTGAAACTTTTTGACTGGTACGTTCCTCTACCAGGTGTGCATATACTTCAAGCTGCCGACGGTGTTGTGCCAGGCGTTTTTGTACGATGGGATCACTTGAGTTTACATCCGGTTTGTCGCCGGATTTGAAGTCGACAAGTTCCACCGTACCTCTTTCACCCTCGATCAGGTCGATAGTGCCTTTCAGAATAAAATCCTCTTTGACAAGCGATACATCTACTTCCGCTTCCAGTATAAGGTGCCAGCGTTCCGAATTTCGGTCGCGGTAGCGAAGTGCCTGCGTGTACAAAGACTCCAATTGCGCACGGTGGAGATAGGCTCGTTGTTGCTTGGACAACAGATAGTAATTGAGGTCGAACCACTCCCGGATAATTTCATTGCTGAGCAGGTGCTCTTCCTGGCGCAACACGCAGCGGTGAATATCCTCTATGGTCTGGTGAAGCAAACTGCCGCCCAAAACGCCACCAGTGCGCACCTCGGTAAACTGGAGTTCTTTGTAGAATTTATATTGTAAGGGGCAGTTTTCATATAGTAGAATATGCGACGTGAAAGCGTATTCGTATTTAAGATTGACCGGTTTAACATCCTCCAGTTGTAACTGACTCATATCAAATGCCGGATCGCGCCAATTGGGCAAAGGGCTATAGGACGGTTCGAAATATTTGGATGGGCATTTACCCAAACCTTTGCCTTCGCGTTCGTGCGCCGTCAGTACCAGCAGGTTTTGAGGTCGGGAAAAGGCCGTGTAATAGAGTCGCCAGAAGTCGTAGTTTTTGACATTTTCAATAGGCTCGAAAGGTGGTTTATGATAGTATTTCCGTTCAAGTAACTCATCGATGTCGTCGAACTGTTTACGCGGCACGAGATTGAGTGAGCCTACTAACGTAATTGGGAATTCAAGGCCTTTCGATTGGTGTATGGTCATAAAGGACACACAGCCCGAAGGAGCATATTCATCAAAATCTTCAAACTCTTCGATTCCGCCGTCAATCAGGAACCGTAAAAAAGTGTTGAACAGATCTCGTAGATTTTTCTGGAAATATTTCGGGGTGAGGACGCTGATGTTATACAGGTACTCGAATTTAAAAAGTAACTGGGTAAGGAGAGCGATATTGTAAACAGCACGCAAATCCGTTCTGTGCCCATTCAGGTCGACGTCCAAATAACGTGCAAACATGGGAAATTCCAGTAACTGATAAAGCAGCGCAGCAAACGCATAAGTGGTGGGGGATTCCGGCGCGATATGGGCACGGGCGCGGCGTTGACACCATTTAAGCAAGTCAGCATGCAGAGCCGGGTCTTGCCGGATGGTATCTGCAAAATGGCTTTTCCATGCTTCATATTTTTCCCAAACGGGAAGAAAAGCGTCCTCTTTCCATTTAAGTTCTTCGAACAAGTTGGGGAAAATAAAAACCAGGGCGCCCAGTAATAACTGTACTTCTTCACGGTCAAAAAAGAGGGCTGAGCGGGGTGAAAACACCCGGATATCATGCTCTTCAAGAAATTGGGCCAGTGCAATGACCTGTTCGTTTTTGACGGATTTGAACAGAAAAGCGATCTGGTTATGATCGCGTAACACACCGCCTTTTTCAAGATGCCGGATAAAAGCCAGCACTTCGTTGCAATAGTCGGTGTGCAATCCTGCGGAACTGACCTTAATCACAGCAGGATACTGGCCGAATTCGGCATTTCGGGGCTGGATTGTTTTGTCGTATCTAAAAACCTCTCCATCATATGTCCAGTCCAATCGATTCATCCAGTTGTTGTAAAAATCGATAATGCCGGGATGTGAGCGGAAGTTCGTCGTCAGCGTGACCATGCGGCAGGCGCCAGCCGGAAAGTTTTGTTCAAACTGGAGGATATTCCGGATGGAAGCGCCCCGGAAACGATAAAGTCCCTGGTCGTCGTCTCCCACTACGCAGAGGTTATGGTTTCGGTTGGCAAGTAACAGTAGAATGCGTTCTTGCACAGTATTGGTATCCTGGTATTCATCCACCATGTAGAACAATACCTTATCCTGAATTTTGGCAAGCACCGATGGATTGTTTTCGAGCAAGTGCAGGCACTCTGTCTGAATGGTAGCGAAGTCGAGTGCGTTTTCGTCGGCGAGTTGTTGCGCATAAATCTTGTAGCATTCTCCAATGGCTCTAATCTCTGCCTCTTCCGCTTCACACAGCAATTCCGGGTCGAGGCATTCTTCGCTCACCTTATTGAGGTAATAAATCAGGTTTTTGACCTTTTCCCATGCAGCAATTTTATGCTCACCAAGGATTAATTCACTGTTTTCGATACTGCTATATGCAGGGAGGTTTCTGAAGATGAAAAACTTTTGATCGAAATCATCGAGCAAGCGATAATTGCGGCGTAACCGGGAGTGCTCGCGGTGTTCTTCAATGAAACGCAGGAAAATGGAGTGGAGCGTGCCTATGTACATCTCATTGAGATTCACCCGGATATTTTCGCGCAGCAGACGATTCGATACTCGGGTGATGAGTTCTTTGGCGGCCTTTTCGGTAAAGGTGGCAACCAGTAAGGATTCAGCCGGATAACCCTGTCGGATAAGGTAGACGATACGCTCTACAAGGGTATGGGTTTTGCCGGAACCAGGCCCGGCAATGATCAGTAGCGGGCCATGGACATGGTGGATCGCTGTCTGGCGCTGAAAATTATCGAGTGGAGCGGTGGTGGTTGCGGGCATTGTCATTTAGTTTGAGGAATACCTAATGGAAGGTAGAATAGGCAAAAATGAGGCCATAGTAGAAAAGCCGTTGAATCATAAAAAATAGAAATAAATAGGGAGACCTGAATACATGAAATCATCTAAACTGGCTTTAACCCCATGTCCCCTCATATCGATGCCGGATTTCAAACTGTAATCCGGCTTTACAACATCCACCTGCACGTATAAAATAATTCGCCTAATCCGGCCGCTTTTGCATACTAAATCCGGCTAACGGAGTCTAAACCCAAAATGCATCCACTGAATAGATAAAAATCCGACCCTATTCTGCTAATCTTCATTTTTCAAAAAAACTGATTGAACACCTAACTATATATATATGCCGGAAGTTAAAATAGTATACTCTGTAGAATCCGGTTGCAATGTTACCGGAAATAGCACTCAAATCCGGCTCAAAAAAATCATCATAATTCTGAAAATATCTGCCAGGTCATATCCGGTTAAATTTCCAAGTTCATCTCGTGTATGCCGGATTCATTCACAGTAATCCGGCTCAATTTTCTGCTCAATATTAAGCGGATAGGGGAGTGGGGTTTGGTTGAAAATTTAGAAGAGCCTTCCTATCGTTTTTTGGCCGGATTCTCATCCGAAATCCGGCTAAATTGCTCATAATATTTGATTTGCTACCT
>ENA-UOWO01006358-UOWO01006358.1-activated-sludge-metagenome-genome-assembly--contig:-NODE-6358-length-12098-cov-5.825293_pt1 | contig 12098 bp, 13 predicted proteins | sample MGYA00238148_ERZ761564 | MGnify/ENA primary metagenome ERZ761564 (study PRJEB28885, sample SAMN05720194) | activated sludge metagenome | isolation source: Anaerobic digester | place: USA...
GTTGCTTATTATAGTTATACTTTATGGCGTCGTAGTGCAACTACTACTTACAGTTGTCCTAGTGGTTATACAAAAGATGGTACTAAATGTTATATTTATACAGCACCTACGACTTCAACAACTAATGGTTCTTACTCTTGTCCAAGCGGTGGATCATTAAGTGGTTCGACTTGTACACTGACTAAAACTCCAACAACTTCAACAACTAATGGTTCTTACTCTTGTCCAAGTGGCGGATCACTAAGTGGTTCGACTTGTACACTGACTAAAACTCCAACAACTTCAACGGGCACTGGTTCTTACTCTTGTCCTAATGGCGGATCACTAAGTGGTTCAACTTGTACACTAACAACTGGAGCTACGTATACGGGTGGTGAATTAACATATAGTTGTCCTGCTGGTTATACAAGAATTGGTACAACATGTACCATCTACACAACAGCAACCGTAATAACTTTAGATGGTTCTTACTCTTGCCCAAGTGATTACAGTTTAAGTGGTGCTACCTGCTATAAATATGCAAGTGCTACTGCAAATAATATTTACGAATACAGTTGTTCAAATGGTTATACGAAAAACGGTAGTGGTTCTAGTATTACTTGTTCAAAAGTAGTAACTGGAAGTAATTCCTATTTCTGTAAGAATGCCGCTGATAAATTAGTTGGTGACAAATGCCAATCAACTGTTAAAGGCAGTATCAAAGGTTATAGTTGTCCAAGTGGTTACATTCAAAGCGGTCAAGTATGTATTAAGCATACAACTGAAAAAATAAATGCAACTTGTACAACAAGTAATAGTACTCATGATATTTATAAATGGAGTACCGCTTCAAGTCTTGAAGGTTGGACCGCAACAGGTAAAACGAGAACGGTTGAGGCTGAAGAAACTACAGGTTCAATAAAATAAAAAAAGCTCATCAATTGATGAGTTTTTTTATTCGCTAATATCGAAGCCTTGGGTTTTAACGTGGTTAATAAATTGAGCTTTGAAATCATTTAGTTCCTCCTGTTCAAGAGTTTTATCTTCTGAACCAACGGTGTATCTAATTGTATATTTATTCTCATAATTATCAGTATATAAGTCAATAAACTCGACACTCTTAATAATTGGGCTTTTAAAGCCATCAATAATTAATGCTATATCACGATATTTATTTTCCTTACCAGTAATAATGGTGTAATCCAAACTTACTTGCGGATATTTACTTACTGGTTGATATATATTATAAGTCTTCTCAATTTCATAGAAAGTATCAAAATCAATTGTTGCCATAACGAAACTCTTTTTCTTGGCAATCTTTTTTGCAATCTCATATTTAACAATGTTTATTTCACCAATTAGACGGTTACAGCAATATATAAAGTAACCATAGTTATGATCATATATTTCTTGTGCATTTGTGTTTTTTACAAAAACTACCTCTTGATTCTTCAGTACTAAAAATAAGTTACTAACCATTGTCTTAATTTCATAATATTGTTTTTCTAAATTTTTCTCGTCATCGCTTATTAGAATCCCTAATTGTCTTTGATTAATACTCTCTTTGATAATTGTTCCGATTTCAAAAATTTGACACTTAGGAACATATTTCAAATTATTTTGAGCAAGTTCCAACAATGATAAATCCATATTTTCACGTAAAATATTATCTTCGCTCTTATTTAATAACTGAACATTCTTCTTCTTTAAGCCTAGTTGATTTAAGAAGGCTGTTTTATACCATAAGTAAGAGTGAACCTCATGAGCACTATATTTAGTTGCCAATAATCTTTTAGCATCATATTCTAGTTCAAATAGTGTCTCATGTTGGTTAAAAGTTAGATCTAATTTTAATGGTTCGAGATTTATGTTTTCGTAACCAATCATCCTTGCAATCTCTTCAATTAAGTCAACTTCAATCGTAACATCTTTTGTTGCTCTAAAAGTTGGCACTATGACTTGATATGAATCTTTAGCTATTGTCACCTTGAAAGCTAATGCTTCAAGAATATCTTTAACAGCTTGTTCTTCAATATCCCGGCCCATATATTTATTAATTATGGCTTTTGATAAGATAATTTTCTTTTCTTTAAATGGTTGCAGATAAACATCGGTAATGTTTGATTCAAGAGTTATTTCAGAATCAATACTATGCAGTAACCAGATAAAATAACGAGCTGCTGTCATTGCTAAATTAGGATCTAGACTCTTCTCATAACGAGCACTAGCTTCGGTTCTTAATCCTAAATAGGTAGCTGTTTTTCTAATGCTTGTTGCATCAAAGGTAGCACTTTCTAATATTATGGTATTGGTTTCAGAATTAATACCACCTTCTAGACCTCCCATAACCCCAGCAATGGCAAAATACTTATCATTTTTCTTAATCATTAAACAGTCTTTATTTAATTTGCGATTAATGCCATCTAAAGTAGTAAATTGATCATTATCTTGGGCACAAGCAATTTCAATTTCTTTTACTAAACCGGCATCAAATGCATGCATTGGTTGACCAAGAACTAACATTAGATAATTAGTTAAATCAACAATTAAAGAGATGCTGCGCATTCCTGTGTAATATAGAGCAATTTTAATATCATAAGGGGTTTTCTTTTGTTTAATATTAGTAATTTTCGTACCAATATATCTTAAACACAGATCACTTTCGATTTTGATGTTTAAATTTGGTTTTTTATCATTTGTTTGGTATTCATCAATAGCGATTAATTCATGATTAGTAATTGCTGCTATTTCTCTAGCAATTCCGTAGTGACCCCATAAGTCAGGGCGATTAGTTAAAGATTTGTTATCAATTTCCACAATAATATCTTCAATTTCCGGAATGTATTCTTTTAAGTCTTTACCAATTTGATAATCATCAGGTAATTCCATAATCCCCTCATGATTATCTGAGATTCCTAGTTCGCTTTCACTGCAAAGCATGCCTTGGCTATTTACCCCAGCGATAGTTTTTTCAGTAATTTCAAAACCAGAAACCATCCCCCCAACATTAACTAGCGGAACTTTTAAACCAACTCTCACATTTGGGGCCCCACAAAGAATATCAACAATCCTAGTACCATTATTTACTTTTAAAATATGATACTTTTCTTTTTTAGGATGAGCTTGACATTCAACTATTTGCGCAACAACTACATTACGTAGGTCTTGACCCTTTAGTTCAATTCCTTCAACTTCAGCTGTTCTAATGGTAAATAGTTGCCAAATGTTCTGCCAATCGATAGTACCACTATTTTTAATATGTTTTTTTAGAATATTACATGATATTTTCATTTCTCATCACCTACTCTATATTAAAGTCTTTCAATTTTCGAATGTCCCCTTGATTTAAATTACGAATATCATCGATTTTATATTTCATCATCGCTAACCTAGTTAAACCCATACCTAAAGCAAAACCAGAATATTCTTTGGTATCTACCCCACATTCGGCTAATACATTGGGGTGGATCATGCCACAAGGACATAATTCTATCCAGCCACTGTTCTTACAAGTTGGACAGCCTTTACCACCACAAATCAAACAGCTGCAATCTAATTCAAAACCAGGTTCCACAAAAGGGAAAAAACCTGGACGCAATCTAACTTTTACATCTTGCTTAAATACTTCTTTAAGTAGTTCTTTCATTACGTAAATCAAATTATTTATTGAAATATTTTTATCAACTACCATTCCTTCAAGTTGAAAGAAAGTATTTTCGTGGGAAGCATCTAAATCTTCATTACGGAAACATCTTCCTGGAGCACAAATTCTAATTGGCACGCCATATTTTTTTAATGCTCTAATTTGGTTTGGCGATGTATGGGTTCTTAGCAGTAAACCATTATCTAACCAATAAGTATCTTGCATATCTCTTGCCGGATGATTTTTAGGAATATTTAAGGCTTCAAAGTTATAATATTCACTTTCCATTTCCGGACCACTAACAATCGTAAAACCCATTCTTTTTAAAATATCGGTTACTTCTTTAGCAATTATTGTTACAGGGTGAAGAGAGCCATGCTCTTGATCATAAGGTTTGGTTTCATCAAACTCATAATGAAAATCGTTATTAAAACTTTGAGCTTGATTCGTAATTGCTTCTTCCAGTTCAATTTTAATTTTGTTTAGTAATTGACCCGCTGTTTTCCGCTCTTCAACAGTCATTTCTTTAAGTTCGCTTAACATGGTATTAAGTTGGCTTTTTTTACCAAGATATTGCGCTTTCACTTGCATTAGTTCAGCTTCATTTTTAGTTTGTTTAATATCTCTTAAAGCATTACTAACTAGTTTTTTTAGTTCTTCTTTCATATTTCCTCCAATAAAAAAATTCTAAAATTGGGACGAATATTATTCCGCGGTACCACCCAAATTCTAGAAATTCTAGCCCTTATTGATTTAACGCATCATACGATAAAACTCCTACAATGAAATTCCTAACTATTTTTATCCTTAAATGTTTTCAGCTATGGCATTTAATCTCTTTGTGGAAAAATAGTTCCTACTTAATTTGTATTCTTCGTTTCATAGGTTAATTCTAGCACACTATTAGTTTTCCTGCAATAAAAAAGCAGTTAATAATTAACTGCTCTTAATTCCATAAAACTTTCTGGATGATTACATACCGGACATACTTTTAGAGCATCTTTACCATAGTAAACATGGCCACAATTACGGCAGATCCAAATTACTTCTTCTTGTTTATGAAAAACAGCATTATCTTCAATGTTTTTTAATAACTTAAGATAACGTTCTTCATGATTTTTTTCAATTTTACTAACTTCGTCAAATAATCTAGCAATCTCGCTAAAACCTTCTTCTTCAGCAGTTTTAGCAAACTCATTATACATTTGAGTCCATTCATAATTTTCTCCTTGAGCAGCATCTTTCAAGTTTTCAACCGTATTTGGTACATCCCCATTATGTAGTTGTTTAAACCATAATTTAGCATGTTCCCTTTCGTTACCGGCTGTTTCATCAAAGATAGCAGCAATTTGCTCATAACCATCTTTTCTTGCTTTTGAGGCATAGTAATCATACTTATTACGAGCTTGACTTTCCCCTGCAAAAGCGGTTTTTAAGTTTGCTTCGGTTTTACTTCCAATTAATTCCATTTTTTCCTCCTTTATTTATAATTGATTTTTTAATAATCTAGTTAATACAACAATTAAGTCGGGATCAGTAACTTTATTTATATAAGTTTCTTCCCCCTCTACCAACTCTTCAATTATTGCAACTTTATTGGGAATTACATCTTTGTCGGTATTAACTCCCATTACCAAGAAATATTTTTTTTCATTATACAAGGCTTCACTTAGAATAACATATTGTTCAGCGTTAGCTAAACTAATAATGGTATTAACTTTTAAGCCCATGTTATGCAGCCTTTTCTAAAGTAAGAGTTTTATTTTCTTGGCCTGAATTAAAATTTAAATAGTTATCAATATCCGTAATTTCTTCGTTTTCTATGTTACTAATATTACTCTTGTAAAAAGCTTCGGGAAGAATATTTGGATCCTTAACTTCATAGGTTGTTGGTTGGGCACTTGTTGGCTGCTCGGCCACACTCAAAGTTGGAGTAAAAGCTGGTAATACTTCCTCTTTGCTTGCTTCAACTTCTTGAATATTAGCAACTTCTGTTGGCTGTTCTTGATTTTGGGCTATGGGTTGAACATCGGTGACAGCAGTTACTTTAATGTGATTTAATTCTTGATTTTTATCAGTAGTAGGTTGAATATCACTAGAATTTACGACTGCTGGTTCAGCACTTGCAATTAACTCAGTTGGTTCAGCATTGCCTTCAGGAATAACTAATTCTTGATTTTTTACTTCAGAAGTAGCATCTGCTGTTATTTCAACAACCTCTGGTTCTTCTTTAGCAAATAATTCAGCAACTGTTGTTTCAATCATTGGCGGTAATTCAGTTAGCGGCTGAGCACTACCTTCAATAACTGGCGCTGAGGGATTAGTCAATGGCTGTGTTTCGGCAATAGTTGGTTGGTTAGATTCAACCGCAGTAATTTCCGGTTGAACTTGAGGAATAACCTCTGGTTCAGCAGTAGTTACTGGTTCTGCTACTACGGCTTGAGGAAAGAGAACTTGCTCTTCACCTTCAGCAATAACTGGCTGTGTTGCCTCTAATACCGGTTGATTGTTTTCAACTTCAGGGCTTTCTTCAACAATTGGTAAATTAGGTTCAACTGCCATTGCTTCTTTAGAAACTTCTACAGGTTGAACTATTTGGATATCGTTAGTAACTTCAGGGTTAATGATTGTTCCTAGACCGGTTTCGATATCTTTAAGAATATTATCTGGCGAATTGGGGAAAGCTTGACGATGTTTAATATCATTAACAACTTGGCTTTTAGCAACCAACTCAGCTTTATCAGCTTCTTCAGCAATAATATCACGGCTTTGATTTGAAGTGTTTAATAAACTAGTTTCAATATTTTTGATTTCAGTTTTTGCTTCTTCTATTTGGGTTAATACTTTTTGTACATCTTCATTTTGAAGACGACCGGCCATAACAATATCTTTAGCTTGTTCGTTACGATATTGGGAAAGAATTTCATTAGCTCTTCTAATTTGTTCTTTTTTACTCTCGACCATAGCCGTTAGAGCGGTTTTTCTTGCTAAACCTTTTTCCGCATCAGCAAGTTTTTGAACTTTTTGTAAGTCCGTATTCATTTGACTAATTTCAACTAGTAAATTGGCGATTTCTTGATCGATACCAAATATCCGATCTTCATCAACATCCGTTATTTTTACTTGTAAGACACGAAGTGTTTCTTCGTTTTTGGTAATTCTTTTTTGTAAATAATTGATGCGATTTGTTTCTACGTTACTTTGTTTCAGTTCATAAGTTTTATTATTAATACTAGCAGCTAGTTCATCTCTTGCAGCTTCCGCTCTTGCTAATTCTCCGGTAAGAATGGTTTGTAAGTTTTCATCACTTGGTAAATCCATATAGGGAATTTTCTTGACAATCGTAGTTAATAATCTAATCTTAGTTAATGCACCGGTAATATCGCTAGCTAGAATTAATTCTTTAGCATCTTTACCTAACATAACAGGATCTTCTTGAATTTCTCTAATGCGGTTTGTTCCTTGTTCAATAATGCCATTTAATTCAGCAACTTTTGCTTCGTCTTTGGCTTTTTGTTCTAGGTCTAAATAAGCATCTGCTTTTTCTAAACTACTTTTAACTTCTGCTAATTGTTCTTGATTTACTTTTATCTGTTCAACAATTTGTTTAATTTGTTCTTCGATTTTACTTAATTCAGTTTCAAGGCCAGCAATTTGTTCACCTAAAATGCTATACGAATCATTTAAGTCATTACGAGCCGTTTGCAGTGAAGCAATTTTTTGATTGAATTTGTCATTTTCGCTTTCGCTATTACCATTAATTCTTACTTTAACGGCAGCAATCGATTCATCAATATCTTTGATTTGTTGTTGCATGTTATCATAATCGGTTTTTAGTGATGTTACTTCAGTTTGTTTTTGATCTTTTGCGGTTTTTAATTCTTTTTCGGTTTCTTGCAGTTTTTTAATTTTTTTAGTTAATCCTAAGGCAATGTTGCGATCAACCACTTCACTACTCGCATCAAAGTATTTCTCATTCGAAATAGTATTAGTAAATTCTGCTAATTCTTGTTTTGCGGCCTCGATACTTTTATTTAATTTAACAAGTTCGTTTTCTAAATCTTCAATATTACTTTTCGATCTTGCCATTGCAACTAACGTATCAATTCGTGAATATATTTCACTTTTTTCCATAAGCCACTTCCTTTATTCTACACTGCTTTTATCATACCATACGGCTTTTGCTTTTGCAACTTTATGTACCAACAAAAAAGAACTATTTAATTAGTTCTAATTTTACAGTTAAAGCATCGTCGCCGATTCTTTCCTTAAGTTTAATTATTCTCGTATATCCGCCTTCACGATCGGCATAACGGGTAGCTAATTCAGTAAAAGCTTTAGCTACTACGTCTTTATCATTATGGAGAAAAGCAAGTGCTTTTCTTCTTGAAACTAATGTGCCACTTTTGCCATAGGTGATTATTTTTTCAACAAACTTACGTACTTCTTTAGCACGAGCTTCGGTGGTAACAACAGCTTCTTTCATAATAACATCTTTAGTTAATCCGGCTAAGATACTACGACGAATTCTGGTTTCTCTATTTAATTTTCGATATGTCATATTTATCTCCTCTTATTCATGAAACTTAAGTTCCAATTCCTTAACTTTATCTAATACCTCTTTTAGCGATTTTTTACCAAGGTTTCTAATTTTAGCTACCTCGGTTTCTTTTTTAGAAATTAAATCTTGAACAGTATGAACATTGGCTCTTTTTAAACAGTTATAGGCACGAACTGAAAATTCAATTTCTTCAATTGGAGTTTCTAAGGTTTTAGTAATCGTATCTACTTCTTTTTCTGACATAATTCCTGAAACATTGCTAATTGCATTTAGATCAGTAATTATATTTAAATGTTCAATCAAAATTTTAGCTGATAGAGCGATAGCTTCTTCAGGGCTTACCGAACCATTCGTATAAACTTCCAAAATTAATTTATCAAAGTTTTCATTTTGGCCGACACGAGCACTTTCAACTTCATAACTTACTCTTTCAACTGGTGAATATAAAGAGTCAATAGCAATTACTCCCATGACTTTTTCATCAAGTAATTGTTGGTTAGCTTTGGCATCAACATAACCACGACCAACACCAACTGTCATTTCCATATCTAGTTTGCCACCTTTAACAAGATTGGCAATTACTAATTCCGGATTAACAATTTCAATATCAGCATCCCGCTCAATATCACCAGCGGTTACTGCTCCTTCTTTATTAGCAGTTAGTCGAATTATTTTGTTTTCTTTGGAATAGTTTTTAATGATTACTGCTTTAAGAGCAAGGATAATACTTGTTACATCTTCAACTACACCATCGATTTTTTGAAACTCATGCATTACCCCATCGATTTTTACAGAAGTAATCGCACTTCCTGGTAAACTTGATAACATTACTCGACGTAGTGCATTACCAAGAGTTGTTCCAAAACCTCTTTCTAGTGGTTCAAGCACAAACTTACCATAGTGATTGCTTTCAATATATTCGGCAATTTTATATTCCGGTTTCTCAAATTTTAACATATTTTTCCCCTCTCCTATATTAATTTCTTGGTCTCTTTGATGGTCGACAACCGTTATGTGGAATCGGTGTTACATCATTGATTGAAGTAACTTCTAAACCAGCAGTTTGCAAAGAACGAATTGCATTTTCACGACCTGGTCCTAAACCAGTAACAAATACTTCTACTTTAACAACGCCATTTTCTTTGGCAGCTTGTCCAGCAGCTTCAGCACTTAATCCAGCGGCAAAAGGAGTTTTCTTCTTTGAGCCTTTATAGCCGATAGTTCCTGCTGATGCCCAACTAATAACATTTCCTTCTTTATCAGTAATTGATACTACCGTATTGTTATATGTTGAATGAATATGTGCTTGAGCTTCAGGAATATTTTTCTTAACTTTTCTTTTTCGTTTATTATATGCCATAATCTACCTCCTATTTACCTACTTTTTTCTTATTTGCTACGACTTTACCACGGCCTTTTCTGGTACGTGCATTACGTGATGTACTTTGACCTCTAACCGGTAAGCCTTTTTTATGTCTTGTTCCTTGGTAACAATTGATTTCCATTTTGGTTTTGATATTCATTTGCACATCACGACGAAGTTCACCTTCAACAGTATTCTTATCAACTTCATTTCTTAAAGCAGTTATTTCATCGTTAGTTAAATCTTTTACCTTTTTCGTACGTGCTACTTTAGCAGCGTCACAGATAGTAGCTGCTAAACTACGACCAATTCCATAAATTGCGGTTAAACCAATTACAACGTGTTTTTCGTTTGGTAACTCAATATTTTTTATACGTGCCATTTTTTCCTCCTCTTAACCTTGGGTTTGTTTGTGTTTCGGATTTTCACAAATAACCATTATCTTTCCGTTACGTTTTATGATTTTACATTTATCACAAATTTTTTTAACTGATGCTCTTACTTTCATCTTTTTCCTCCATTATCTTTTATTCCATGTTATGCGCCCACGTGTTAAATCATATGGCGATAATTCAATGGTTACTGTATCACCTGGTAAGATACGAATCATATTAACGCGCATTTTACCAGAAACGTAGGCTTCCACAGTATGACCATTTGTTAACTGAACAATATAATCTCCGCCTTTTAAAACTTCAACTACTTTTCCTTCAATTTCAATTTTATCTTCTTTTGCCAATTTCTCATTCTCCTGTCAAATTTATATACCCATCTTTGGTAACTAATATAGTATGCTCAAAATGGGCTGATGGTCGATTATCAGCTGTGACTATAGTCCAGCCGTCTTCAAGTAAATATACTTTTCGCGAGCCAAGATTTAGCATTGGTTCAATGGCAATTGTCATGCCTTCTTCTAAAATTAATCCTTTATTCTTTGCTCCATAATTAGGAACATCAGGATCTTCATGAATTTCTTTACCAACACCATGACCAACTAATTCTCTAATTACCCCGAGATGATTTTTTTTAGCATGGGTTTCAATCGCATTACTAACATTACCCAATCGGACACCAGCTTTAACTTCGGCCATCCCTAGCTCAAGCGCTTGCTTTGTACTACTTATTAAGTTTCTAAGAGCGCTGCTAATATTACCAACTGGATAAGTATTAGCTGAATCTGAGTGGTAGCCTTGATAACAAACTCCGATATCGATGGATACAATATCACCTTCCTTAAGCTTTCGCTCACTGGGTATACCATGAACTACTTCTTCATTTATTGAAATACATATCGCTCCAGGATAACCTTGGTAATTTAAGAAAGAAGGTTCACAACCGTTATCTCTTATAAATTGTAATGCTGCTCTAGCCAATTCTTTAGTTGTAATTCCTGGCTTTATTTTTGCTTCAACAAGGCGATGACACAAATAATTAATGTGCCCCGCCTTTTTCATTAAAGCAATTTCAATTTCATTTTTAATTATAACCATTAATTAATCACTACTTAGTAACTTCTCAATTCGAGCAAATATTTCAGGAGCATCAGCATCTACTTTTATTTTTTGCAGTTTGCCAATCTCTTGATAATAATCAACTACATCTTTACAAGACATTGCTTCAAACCTAACTTTAAATGTTTCTTCATTATCATCGCTTCTTTGAATTAATGCGGCTTGACAATTATCACAAACATTATCAACTTTAGGTTTAAGTTGATCAAAGAAAATATTATAAATAGCATTACAGCTAGGGCAACTTCTACGCCCTAACGTTCTTTGCATTGCTTGATCATAATCGATATCTAAGAAAATTACGACATAATCTTTGCTCCCAATTTCAGCTAGCATATCCGTTAATATTTTAGCTTGCGCTAGTGTTCTAGGATAACCATCTAAGATATATCCTTTTTCCGCAACATCGTGCTTTAATAATCTTTCTTTTAATAAATCAACAACAATCTCATCAGGCACTAAAATGCCCTTGTCTTGATATTCAATAATTGTTTGAGCACGCTCTGTTCCTTCACTTCGAACTTCTCTTAAAAGTTCTCCGGTAGAAATATGAGCGTAACCATATTTGGCTACCAACATTTCACTTTGAGTTCCTTTGCCCGCAGCAGGTGGGGCAACAAAAATAACATTTTTCATAATCTTAATCCTCTCCTATGACTTCTAGCAGTCAGACTGCTTTCGATTTGTTTGTAAGTTTCAATTGCTACCCCCACAACGATTAATAATCCAGTTCCCCCAACCCGAACATTACTTGGTAATTGGGAAAACTTTGAAAACAATATCGGTAAAGCGGCTATTATTACTAAAAATAATGAACCCACAATTGTTAAGCGGCCAATTGTTTTAGCTAGAAAATCAGCTGTCTCTTTACCCGGTCTAACAGCAGGAATATACGCCCCACTTTTATTTAAATTTTTTGACATCTCTTCCGGATTCATTTGCAAGAATGTATAGAAATAACCAAAGAGGAATATTAATATAACATAAATAATAAAACCGGTTAACGATGTATACATAATATACTTGTTAACAAAAGCAATA
>ENA-UOWO01006364-UOWO01006364.1-activated-sludge-metagenome-genome-assembly--contig:-NODE-6364-length-12091-cov-4.254403_pt1 | contig 12091 bp, 11 predicted proteins | sample MGYA00238148_ERZ761564 | MGnify/ENA primary metagenome ERZ761564 (study PRJEB28885, sample SAMN05720194) | activated sludge metagenome | isolation source: Anaerobic digester | place: USA...
CGGCTCTTTATCCAGTTGCATGTCCCGGTTATAGGTCATGGGGAGCCCTTTCATAACGACAAGAACGCTGACCAGGTTGCCGTACAGCCGGCCGGTGTATCCGCGGATGAGCTCCAGCACGTCCGGATTTTTTTTCTGGGGCATCAGCGAGCTTCCGGTACAGAAGGCGTCGGATAATTCGGCGAACCCGAATTCCGTTGTGGCCCACAGGATCAGGTCTTCTGATAAGCGGGACAAATGCATGCCGATGATGGCCAGGCCGGATAAAGTTTCTATGATAAAATCCCGGTCGCTCACGGTATCCATGGAATTTGTCGCCGGGGAAATATCTTTCTCCCATTCCGGATGGATTGTCTGGCTGTAAAACGCCGCGGGAAGGAATGTCCCGGCCAGCGCTCCGGACCCCATTGTTAATTGGATATTGTTGTAAATTCTCAGCAAACGGTCCTCGTCGCGTTCCGCCATTTGAATAAAAGCGTCACAATAAAGCGGGAACGCGACCGGAATCGCGTGCTGCATATGGGTAAATCCGGGCATAATGACCCGGGCGTACCGCTGCCCTAATTGGTGCAGGCCTTTCATGTACGCCAGCAGATTTTTCTCGGTCATTAAAAGTTGTTCCAGGCAATACCATTTTGTGTCCAGCACCACCTGGTCATTGCGAGACCGGCATGTATGCAACTTTAAGGCTGCGCTTCCCGCGAATCCGGGTTTCTCCAGGAGGCTCTGGATATAGGAATGGATATCCTCAAAAGCCGGCTCAGGCTTGAACGTCCCTTTCTCAATCATCTCCAGGATTTTATTCAACCCTGTTTGCAGTTGATGGAATTCCTGCTGTTTCAGGAGCCCGGCTTGTTTTAACACGTGAATATGAGCGAGGGATCCCCAACAGTCGAACTTAGCGAGCTGTTGGTCATAATGGATGGACCGGGTGAACTGTTCCACGGTCGCGTCGGTGGCCTTAGAAAAACGTCCTCCCCATAATTTGCTCATGCGAACCTCTCTTGATTTAGCGCTGGTATGGCAGGCTCCATAGCCGGTTAAAGCCTTCCGCGAGTTGTTGGTTAAAGACGTCTTTGTCCCCGTAAGTGGCCAATTCAATCTTGTAGCGTGAGAACGGGGATTTCCGGCCCGTCACTGTGCAGTTCCCCTTGTACAGTTTGAGGCGGATGGTTCCGGTTAACTCTTCCTGGGTTTGGGAGATCAGCGCATCAAGCTGTTTTTTCATCGGAGTTTCCCATAATCCGTAGTAGACTATTTCGGCATATTTATAAGCCAGCACATGCTTAAAATGAAGCGTTTCCCTGTCTAGGACCAGGTATTCCAGCTCCTGGTGGGCTAAATGTAACATGGTGCCTGCGGGATTTTCGTAAATTTCCCTTGATTTAATCCCCACCAGACGGTTTTCAACCGCATCCACCCGCCCTATCCCGTGGCGGCCGCCGATGGCGTTCAGGGTTTGGATCATGGCGACCGGGGTAAGTGATTTCCCGTTGAGTTTGGCCGGAAGCCCTTTCACAAAACTGATTTCAATCTGTTCCGGCTTTTGCGGTGCTGCCTGCGGGCTCTTGGTCATCTGGTAAATCTCTTCCGGAGGTTCCGTCCATGGGTCTTCGAGCACCCCGCATTCAATGCTGCGTCCGTAAAGGTTTTTATCGATACTGTAGGGGCTTTTTTTTGTAACATCAACGGGAATTTTCTGACGGAGCGCGTATTCGATCTCCTGTTCCCGTGTTTTGAATTCCCAAATACGCAATGGCGCGATCTGTTCAAGTTTGGGATTAAGAATAGACACCGTGGTTTCAAACCGGACCTGGTCATTGCCTTTGCCGGTGCACCCGTGGGCGACCGCCGTCGCGTTTTCTTTTTGGGCGATCTCAACGAGGTGTTTGGCGATGAGCGGCCGGGACAGGGCTGTCGCCAACAGGTATTTATTTTCATAGATCGCCCCGGCTTTTAAAGCGGGGAACACATAATCCTGCACGAATTCTTTCTGGAGATTTAAAACGTAAATTTTGGAAGCCCCTGTTTTGAGGGCCCGTTGTTTGATCATCTGGAAATCTTCATTTTGCCCTATGTCGGCAATGAACGCGATGACCTTATAATCGCGGTCGGTTAGCCATTTGATCGCGCAGGACGTGTCCAGGCCTCCTGAATAGGCCAATACGACTTTCTTCATTGTGTCTTCTCCCGGGTTTAATTAAGAAAAAATAAATAATAAAATCGCTTTTTGTATATGCAACCTGTTTTCCGCCTGGTCAAACACGATGGATCGCGGGCCGTCGATCACCTCGGCCGTCACTTCTTCGCCTCGGTGCGCCGGCAGGCAGTGCATAAAAACGCAGTGATCGTGCGCTTTTGAAATCAGCGCGGTGTTGACCTGAAAATCGTGGAATATTTTCAATCGGGCGGCGTGTTCTTCCTCCTGCCCCATGCTGGTCCACACATCCGTATAGATCACATGGGCGCCTTGGGCCGCCTCCTGCGGGCAATGGGTCAAGGTGACAGAGGCGTTAAACTGCCGTGATTCGTTTTGCGCCATGGCGAGGATCCCTGAATCCGGTTCATATCCCGGCGGGGTTGCCACGCTGACGTTCATCCCGACTTTCGCGCACCCCAATATCAAGGAGTGGCACACGTTGTTGCCGTCACCAATATAAGCCAGTTTTAATCCTTGAAGTTCGGAGAATTTTTCCTGGATGGACATAAGATCCGCGAGGGCCTGGCAAGGGTGATATAAATCCGATAACCCGTTTATGATGGGGATGCTCGCCGTCCGGCTTAACTCCACGATATCGTCATGTTTGAACGTCCTGGCCACGATGCCGTCTAAGTAACGGGATAACGTTGCGGCCACGTCCGACGTTGATTCTCTTTTTCCAAGGTTGATCTCGCCCGGGCCAAGGTAAAGGCATTTCCCGCCCAATTGGTGAATCCCGACCTCAAAAGAGACGCGGGTACGGTTGGACGGTTTTTGAAAAATGAGGGCCACGGTTTTATCCTTCAAGATGGACGATCCGCCATGACGGTCCGCTTTCAGCCGGACCGCCTCTTTGAGCAAATAATGGATCTCCTCGTTTTTAAGGTCATGGATACTTAAAAGGTCTTTTTTCATGACGCCCCTCCGCCGAGTTCGCAAAAGGCTTTATCAAGGATAGCGATCGCTTTTTTAGCTTGTTTTTCGGTGACATTAAGAGCTGGCATCAGCCGTAGAACATTTTGATGGGTGCAGTTGATCAGGAGTCCTTTTTCAAAACATGATTGGACAATGGCTTGCCCGGGCACGGAAAGTTCAACTCCTATCATGAGGCCAAGGCCACGCACGTCACGAATGATCGCATATTTCTCTTTAAGCAGGGATAATTCACGCAATATGAATTTTCCCATTTTTTTGGTGTTTTGCAACATTTTTTGCGAATAAATGGCTTTAAATACTCCCAGGGCGGCTTTGCACACCAGAGGGCTGCCCCCGAAGGTGGACGCGTGCATCCCGGGTTTAAACGTATCCGCGATGCCGCTTTGGATGACCAGCGCGCCGATGGGTAATCCGCCCCCCAAGGCTTTAGCCAGCATCATGCCATCCGGCCGCACATTGTAATGTTTAAAGGCGTACATTTCTCCCGTGCGGCCTATTCCCGTTTGGACTTCATCAAAGAAAAGCAGGATATCTTTTTCATCGCAGAGTTTGCGGAGTCCCTGAATATAGTCTTTGCTGGCGATGTTGATCCCGCCTTCCCCCTGGACCAACTCCAGGATCACGGCGATTGTTTTTTCCGTGAGGGCCTCGGCAACGGCTTGAAGATCGTTAAAGGGGACAGTCTTAAACCCTTCGGGCAAAGGGGCAAACCCATCCTGGTATTTTGTCTGCCCGGTCGCGGTTAAGGCGCCCAGCGTCCGGCCGTGAAAGGAATTTTTCATTGTGATGATTTCAAAACGTTTTTTCTGTCCATAGGCCCGGGCGAATTTAATGGCGGCTTCACAGGCTTCCGCCCCGGAATTGCAAAAGAACACTTTCCCGGCGAAAGACGTCCGGATAATTTCTCGGGCGCACTGGGCTTGCGCGGGATGGTAGAGGTTGTTGGGGATATGGATCAGTTTGCCGATTTGGTCCCGGACCGCGGCCATCACTTTGGGATGGCAGTGTCCAACGCTGTTGACCCCCCATCCAGGGAAAAAATCGAGATATTTTTTCCCGGAGAGATCTTCTAACATCATCCCTTTGCCTTTAACAAAAATGACAGGCATCCGGGTGTACGTGTTCAGAATGCATTGCTCGTAAGTTTGAAAGATTTCGTTTTTTTTCATCGCGCGCCTTTATTTCTTTATGATTTGGGTTCCGATACCACGGTCAGTAAAGATTTCCAGCAGTAACGCATGCCGCAGCCTTGCGTCGATAATATGGGTTTTCTTGACGCCGCCTAGAAGCGCTTTGAGGCCGGATTCCACTTTGGGGATCATCCCGCCCTCGATAATTTTTTCCTTAATCAGGTTTTCAATTTCATCGGCTTGCAGGGTGGAGATCAGGGATTCCGGGTTATCGGCTTTCCGCATCACGCCTGTCACGTTCGTCAAGAGGACAAGTTTTTCCGCCTTCATGGAAGACGCGATCGCACTGGCGACTTCATCGGCATTCACGTTATGGGTCTGGCGCTGAACGCTGATACCCATCGGCGAAATCACGGTGATCCGGCCGCGCCGGAGGTGTTCCTGGATCGCTTTTTTTTCAATCGTTTTTATCGTTCCAACGAACCCCAGTTCCTGTGCCGCCCGTTTCTTTTCAACGTGAATAATGTTCTCCTGGCCCTTCAGTCCCGTGGCGTCGCCCTTTAATTCTTTGATCTCCGATACGATTTTTTTATTAAGTTTATCAAGCTCCTCGGAAACGATGTTAAGGGTGTGGCGGTCCGTGACGCGGATCCCGTCGTGAAACACCGGCTTGATCCCGCTTTCTTTCAGCCGCGTACTGATAAACGGCCCCCCGCCGTGCACAAGGATAATGCGGATGCCCACGTAACTGAGGAAAACGATGTCTTCCAGCACGTATTTCCGGATCGCGTCGTTATCAAGGATGCTCCCGCCGTATTTAATGACAAAAACTTTTCGCCGGAAGGCGTGGATATAAGGGATGGCCTCAACCAAAACTCCGGCTTTTCGAATGATGGATTCCATGGTCTGTTCCAGGTTTGATGGGTTTAAGTGTAGTCCCCATTTATGCGGACATACTCGTAAGACAAGTCAGACGTGTAAACCGTCGCTGAGTGCTTGCCCAGTTGGAGGTCGACAGAAATGCGGATATCTTTCTTTTTAAAAGAGCTGAATTTGATTTTTAAACTTTGTTCGGTGACCGGGATGCTCAGAGAGCCCACGGCGGCGGCGACGCGCCCCCAGTTCGGGTTGTTCCCGAACGCCGCGGTCTTGACGAGGTTGGAATTGGCGATCTTCAGCGCGGTCGTTTTCGCCATCCGCTCGTTGCGGGCCCCGGTCACCGTGATCTCGATGAACTTCGTTGCCCCCTCGCCGTCTTTGACAATCATTTTTGCCAGATGGAGGCAGACATGGTTCAGCGCCTGGGCGAATACCCGGAAATCTTGGCCCCCTGTGGAAATCGTCCGGTTCCCGGCCAGGCCGTTCGCGAGGACCAGGCACATGTCATTGGTGCTCATGCATCCATCCACGGTGATGGAGTTGAAGCTGATATCAGCGGCGTTTTTAAGCGCGGTTCTTAAGCATGCCGGATTGATAGCAGCGTCTGTTGTAATAAAAGCCAGCATGGTGGCCATATTAGGTTCAATCATGCCCGACCCCTTAGCGCAGGCCCCGATGGTCACCGTTTTCCCCCCGACAGAAACGGACACAGCTATTTCTTTCGTGAACGTGTCGGTCGTTAGGATTCCCTTCGCCGCCAGAGCTCCGTTTTTAGCGGATAACCCATCAATCAGGGCCGGGATGGCGGGCAGAATTTTCTTGATGGGCAAAGGCTTGCCGATGATACCGGTTGAGGCCACAAGCACGTCCGTGTTCAAAAGCCCGAGCTTCTTTGCCGAGAAATCGGCCATCTGTTCGGCGTGGACATAACCTAAATGCCCGGTAAAGCAGTTCGCGTTCCCGCTGTTGATGATGATCGCCTGGGCCTTGGCGTTCCGAAGGTGGTTTTTCGTGACGACGAGGGGCGCAGCTATGATAGAGTTCCGTGTGTAGATGCCAGCGGCGCTGCATGGCGTTTCACTCGCGATGAGTGCCAAGTCGGGTTTCCCGGACCGCTTGATCCCGCAATTCAGCCCGTTGGCTTTAAATCCCCGCGGCTTGGTCACGCCACCTTTCAGTATTTTCATAGTGAATCCTTTTTGAGTTATATTAGAGAAAGCTCTTCTTCGAAACCGCACATAATATTCATGTTTTGAACCGCCTGGCCGGCCGCCCCCTTGACCAGATTATCGATCGTGCTGGTGATGATCACCATGTCTTTGGCCCGGTTTAAGGCCAGGCTGATATCACAGAAATTGGTGCCGCGGACCTGCTGTGTTTCCGCTTGCGCTCCCAAAGGGAGAATCCGGATAAAAGGTTCAGTTTTGTAAAAACGCTGATAGAGGGCATGGATTTCGGGTAAAGAAATTTTTGCCGTTAATTTCACATAAATGGTTTCCAGGATGCCCCGGAAAATAGGCAATATATGCGGGACAAACGTGACGCCCATTGGTTTATCAGCGATCCGGGATAAAAATTGCTCAATTTCAGGCGTGTGCTGGTGCTGGGCGACCTTGTAGGCCCGGAAGTTTTCATGGATTTCGCCAAACATCATGGCCGGGCTTAATTTTTTTCCAGCCCCACTGGTCCCGGATTTCGCATCAATGATGATTTGTTCTATATCTTTTGTGTAAATCGCCACCATGGGCGCCAAACTTAAAATAGCCGCAGTCGGATAGCATCCGGGGTTGGAAACCAGGTCCGCGTCCCTGATGGCCACCCGGAAGAGTTCCGGAAGCCCATAGACGGCTTTTTTCAAATTCATCTTGTCTTTATGCGCGGTCCCATACCAGGCCTTATAATCGGCGGGCGAATTCAGACGGTAATCCCCGCTTAAATCAATGACACGGAGCCCGGCTTTTAATAACGGCGGCGCCAGTGTGAACGCTGTTGTGTGCGGGACAGCCAGAAAAATCAGATCGCAATGCTCGGCCGCTTCATCATAATTGTATTTATGGCAGTGGAGCCGTGTCCGCTGCCGGAGGTGCGGCCATAAATCCTCGATCTTGCCTTCCGTATTGTTTGCTGAAACATATGTGACCCGGACAAGTGGGTGCCTCAGCAATAATTCCAAAACGGAACACCCAGAATATCCGCTGACTCCGACAATCCCTGCCCGTATGATATGATTTTCCATTGGCTCAACTCCATTAGAAAGATGATAATCTCTTGTAGAATAATGGCTTATATTAAAATAAAAAACCTATCTCGTCAACTCTTTTCTCGAGGGAGATAGGTTTTTTGGGTACATCTTAATAATAAAATTTAACGCTTAACCCACTGGAACTTTTTCCTTGCCCCCTTCTGTCCGGGTTTCTTTCTTTCCTTCATCCTGGGGTCACGTCTCAAGCAATCCGCTTTTTTCAAGACACTTTTATTTTCCTGATCAAACTTGACCAGGGCGCGGGATAATCCCAAACGAAAGGCTCCGGCTTGTCCGCTTGTGCCGCCGCCAACAATTTTAACCGCGATATCGAATTTTTTTAAAGTGTTGGTTAATTTGAGGGGTTCAATAACCAGTAACCGGTCTGTTTCCCTCTGAAAGTACGTATCAAATTCTTTATTATTGACTTGGATGTTTCCCTGCCCAGGGGAAAGTTCAACACGGGCGACAGAACTTTTGCGCCTTCCTGTTGCTCCGTATTTTACTAACTCGACCATAGATCATCCCTCCGCTATTAAATCTCGATTGGTATCGGTTTCTGTGCTTGTTGACAATGCTTGTCGCCGGCGTAAATGCGTAGATGCGTACGGACCTTGTTCCCCAGGGGGCCGCTCGGAATCATCCGGTTGATGGCAAGGCGTAGAACCTGGGTCGGCTTCTGTTTGAGCATGTTTTCCAATGTCACGCTTTTTTGTCCCGAAGGATACCCGGAATAACGCTGGTATGATTTCTGTGTCGCCTTTTTGCCGGTAACCCGGACCTTGTCGGCATTAATGATCACAACCATATCTCCGGTGTCAAGATACGGGGTAAAGATCGCCTTATGTTTTCCTCTTAAGAGGACCGCCGCTTTGGTGGCCACCCGTCCGAGGATTTTGTCTTTGGCGTCGATCACATAGCATTTTTTCTGTAATTGCTCTTTTTTCGGGAAAAATGTCTTATTCATAGTAGGACTCCATATTCAGTCTAATATTAGAAATTAAAGTATATCACTTTATGATTTATTGTCAATAAATTCTTTTCCGTCATAGTTTACATGGATCAGCGTCAATCCCTGCGCTGGGGCGGTCGGGCCGGCCAGGTTCCGGTTTCCCCGTTTCAGAAGCTTTGTTATGCCGCTTTCTTCAAAACGCCCGCTGCCGACTTCAACCAATGTCCCCACGATATTACGGACCATTTTGTAAAGAAATCCGTCCGCTTCAAAGTCACACGTTAAAATAGTCCCTGTTCTTTTGATCTGGACCTGCAACATCGTGCGACGCGTGTCATATATCCCTTGAACGGGTTTCCGGCTTGGATCCGAGGCCATAAACGAACGGAAATCATGGCGGCCCAACAATTCCTCCCCGGCTGTTTTCATGGCTTTGAGATTTAGGGGATACGGGTAATGCCAGACATATTTTCGCGCAAGCGCCGGACGGACAGGCCGGTTTGAAATCTGGTACCGGTACAGTTTGCTTGTCGCTCCATATTGAGCGTGGAAGCTTTCCGGAACGTCCTGGGCGTTTATAATTGAAATATCCCGGGGAAGGTTCCCGTTTAACGCCCGTAATATTTCAGGGGCCGGCATCAGGCTGTTTGTCTTGAAATGGGCCACTTGCCCCAGAGCATGAACCCCGGCATCGGTCCGCCCGGCGCCCCGGACAGGAATGTGTTTGTCAAAAATCCGCGTCAGGGCGTTTTCAATATCTCCCTGAACAGTGCGGCCGGCATGTTTTTTCTGAATCTGCCAACCGTTTAACTCTGTCCCGTCATATTCAATCGTGAGTTTGACCGTTCTCATGAAACGCCAGCCTGGCTGGGTCACGCCTTCGCTTTGATCAATTCTTCCGCGATTTGAATTGCGTTCAAGGCCGCCCCTTTGCGTAAATTGTCCGAAACAATCCACAGATTAAGGCCAAATTGAACCGTGTCGTCTTCCCGGATGCGGCCGACAAATGTGTCGTCTTTCCCTTCTGCCATCAATGGGACCGGGTAGACGTTATTGGGCAAGTCATCCAGGACCTGGACCCCGGGGGCCTTCTTCATCAATTCAATGGCTTTCTCCCTGGTGATCTTCTTTTCGGTCTCGATGTTCACGGATTCCGAATGAGCCCGAATAATGGGGACGCGCACGCAGGTCGCGGTGACCTTGATCGATGGGTCACCCATAATCTTTTTCGTTTCCAGGGACATTTTCATCTCTTCTTTGGTGTAGAGCTTGTCTTGCGGGATATCGATATGGGGGATGAGGTTATGGAATATCTGGTAAGGAAATTTTTGAATAACCATTTTCCCTTGCTCCTGGCTTTCCAGTTCGGCTATGGCTTCGGATCCTGCCCCGGAAACCGCCTGGTACGTGGACACGACAATCCTTTTAATGCGCGTGAAATCATGAAGGGGCTTCAGGGCCACGACCATTTGGATCGTGGAACAGTTGGGGTTGGCGATGATTCCGTGATGTTTAAAAATATCCTGGGGATTCACTTCCGGGACCACCAGCGGGACATCGGCGTCCATTCGGAACTGGCTCGTGTTGTCAATAACGACGGCGCCGGCCTTGACTGCGGACGGGGCGTATTCTTTGCTGACGGCCGCTCCGGGGGAAAAAAGCCCGATTTCTATCCCTTCGAAAGCACTGTGAGTCAACTCCGTCGCCTTGATTTTCCGCCCGAGGAAATCATATTCCGGGCATTCCGCCGGGTGAAATGACATCAAGCGTAGTTCATTAACAGGGAACCGGCGTTGCTCGAGGATCTTGAGCATTTCCTGCCCGACCGCACCCCGGATTCCAACAATGGCAACATTATATTTTTTCATCCCTAGGTCCTTTTTAATCAAATTATCTTAAAGATGTTTAACCACAAGATCGCCCACTTCAGAGGTCGAATACCCCATCTTCCCCGCCGCCAGGTCTTTTAATTTGGTTTTAACGACCGTGATGACCGCGTCTTCGATCATACGGGCGGCTTTCTCCTCCTTGATTTCCTTCAGCAGCATCGCGCCGGCGCAAATCGCGGCCAGCGGGTTGATAATGTTCTTCCCCGTGTATTTTGGCGCTGACCCGCCGATCGGCTCAAACATGGAAACCCCTTGAGGGTTGATGTTGCCGCCGGCGGCGATCCCCATGCCACCCTGGATCATGGCTCCCAAATCGGTAATAATGTCCCCGAACATATTATCCGTCACGATCACGTCAAACCATTCCGGGTTTTTGATAAACCACATGGTCGTGGCGTCAACATGCGCGTAATCCGTCTGGATGTCCGGGTAATCCCGGGCCACGTCATAGAACGTCCTCTCCCATAGATCAAAGGCGTACGTCAGCACATTCGTTTTGCCGCAAAGCGTGAGCCGTTTTTTCTTGCCGTATTTGCGCGTGTATTCAAACGCGTAACGGATGCAGCGTTCAACGCCTTTGCGGGTGTTGTGGGAAATTTGAACCGCCACCTCCTCTGCGGTGTCTTTCTTTTCAAAAGACCCCAGGCCTTTATAAAGCCCTTCGGAGTTCTCCCTCACGACCACGAAATCAATGTCCTCGGGTTTTTTGTTCTTGACCGGGCAGAAACGGTCATCGTATAGCTGGACCGGCCGCAGGTTGATATACTGGTCCAGGTCAAACCTCAGCCGCAGGAGGATCCCTTTTTCCAGAATGCCTGGTTTAACGTCGGGATGCCCGATGGCCCCCAGATAAATCGCATCAAAAGTCTTTAATTCCCTGACCGCGGATTCGGGCAGGACTTCCCCTGTCCGCAGATAACGGGCCCCGCCGAAATCAAAATGAACGGTTTCGAATTTGAACTCGCACGCATGAGCCGCCACCTTAAGAACCTTTAATCCTTCCGCGATGACTTCCGGGCCGGTTCCGTCTCCTGGGATAATAGCAATTTTGTATGTTTTCATGGGATCCCCTTCCTTTTATAGAGTCTTGCTTCATCTCATCACTTCAAAATAAACAAGCACACATTATAACACAATTTTATCGCTGGGGAATAGAAATTACATGGGGCTTAATCCAGGAATCTCCGGACAATTAGCGAAGCATTATGCCCGCCAAAACCCAGGGAGTTGGACATGACGATGTGAACCGGGGTTTTCCTTGACTGATTGGGGACGTAGTCTAGGTCGCAGTCCGGGTCAGGGGTTTCATAGTTGATTGTGGGAGGGACGATATTATCTTTGATCGCAAGCACAGAAATGGCGAACTCTATGCCTCCCGCGGCTCCGAGCAGGTGCCCTGTCATTGATTTTGTTGAAGAAACCGGAATTTTGTAGGCGTGTCCGCCCATCGCGGTTTTAATGGCCAGGGTTTCCACCTTGTCGTTGAGCTTGGTGGATGTCCCGTGGGCGTTGATATAAGAAATTTCTTCCGGATTCACGCCGGCGTCTTTCATGGCAAGGGTCATGGCCCTCGCGGCCCCGTTTCCGCTTGGTTCGGGAGCCGTGACATGGTAGGCGTCCGATGTCCGGCCGTACCCCACGAGTTCAGCTAAGATAGGGGCTTTTCTGGCTTTTGCGTGCTCCAGGGTCTCCAGGACGGCCACGCCGGCCCCTTCCGCCATGATAAAGCCGTCCCGGTTTAAGTCAAACGGACGGCTGGCCTGGGTGGGGTTATCATTATTTTTGGATAAGGCCTTCAAAGCGCAAAACCCGCCGACACCCAGAACGGTGGTCGCGCTTTCTGTCCCACCGGCCACGACAACA
>ENA-UOWO01006367-UOWO01006367.1-activated-sludge-metagenome-genome-assembly--contig:-NODE-6367-length-12082-cov-4.226657_pt1 | contig 12082 bp, 7 predicted proteins | sample MGYA00238148_ERZ761564 | MGnify/ENA primary metagenome ERZ761564 (study PRJEB28885, sample SAMN05720194) | activated sludge metagenome | isolation source: Anaerobic digester | place: USA...
GAGGGCGGCACCGGTGGTCACGTCCCAGAGCCGGGCGTGCATCGCGTTGCAGGCGGCGAGCAGGAAGCGGCCATCGGGGCTGAAGCCGAGGGAGAAGGCCTTGTGTTCGCCTTGGCTGGCTGGACGCTCGCACTCGAGCCGCCACCGGCGCCTGCCATTGGCCGTTTCGCAAACGTGAATGACCGGTCCGTCCCCGACGGCGACGCGCGTGCCGTCAGGACTGAAGGCATGGGCAAAGGTCGAGGGGGAAGCGACGCCGGAAAGCGGCACTGACCGCCCCGAAGCGAGGTCCAGGACCGACGCCTTCGAGTTCGTCTCGGCGATAAGGACACGGCGGGCGGCGGGATCGAAGGTGGCCCAACTGCAGTCCCCGAGCGGTTCCCGGATGGTGCGCCGGAGTGTCCCGGTGGCGGGGTCCCACGCGCGCACGGCGCCCTGATCGGAGACGGTGAACAGCTCGACTGGCGGAGGGGTGAAGGCGACGACGCGGACCGGTTCGCGGTCGCGGATGATGGCCGGGAGGGCGGCCCCGGGGCGCAGGTCCCAGAGGTGAGCGGCAGTCTTGAATGAGGCGGTGAGGAGGCGTTGGCCATCCGGGCTGAAGTCAACGGTCATCGCGAAGGTCTCGTGGGCGATTGGATCACAGACGAGGTCGCCGGAATGGGCGTCGCGAACCTGCACCGTGGTGTCGCCGCTGGCGCTGGCCACAAGCTGGGAGTCGGGGCTGAACGCGAGGCCATAGATCGTCCCCGTGTGGGCGGAACGGCGGACTTGCTCGCTGCCCGTCTCGGCGTCGAGCAGCCGGATGCTGCCGTCTCGAGTGCCGATGGCTATCCGAGCGCTATCAGGCGAAAAAGCGACCGCCTCGGCATTGCTGGGCAAGACGATATTCGTGATGGATTGCCCGGAAGGCAGAACCCACAGAGAGACGTTTGCATTCCCATGGACGGTCACCAACCGGCCCCCATCCGGGCTGGGGCGCGCCTGGTTGACCGGCGCCGCGTTGGTGACCTGAGCGACAAGGGTTGGATTGCCTTCCACCGCCCAAATCCGGGCCAGACCATCGGCGTAGCCCGCGGCGAGCAGGCGCCCGTCCCGGCCAAATTCAAGGTGGGTCACAGGGCTGGTGTGGGGCGGCAACTCACGGCGGGCAGCGGGGTCTTGTCGGTCGAGGAGCAGCACCGTACCCGGGCCATTGGTGACCCAGGCCGCGATGGTGCGACCGTCGGGGCTGAGGGCGACGTGAGCGGACAAACCGGGGACCGGCCGGCTTTCGAGGATCTCGCCCCCCAGGGGATTTCTAAAGACCAGCGCGCCGCCCTGGTGGGGCGCCAGCAGGACTTGGCCGTCTTCGCTGAAGAGGGGCTCCCCCATCTCGCCGGCGTGCCGCAAGGGGGGCGAGACGGGTTCGCCTGTGGCCGGGTCCCAGAGCCGGAGGTCGTTGTTCCAGGACATGGTCAAGATGCGCCTGCCGCCAGGGCTAAAGCCGGCCCAGTAGATTTCCGAACCGTCAGCCAGGGACGGGGTGACCGGCAGGGCAAAGCCGCGGGAACTGAGCGCGGAGACCAGACGTGAGGCAACAATGCGGTGAGTGGGGTCCAGGCGCAAAGCCAAGGCCAGGGTAGCGATTCCGTGTTGGCTGCGGCGCTCCTCAAGTGCTCGTTCGGCCTCTTCCCCCTTGACGCGCGTGACGATGGCCTTCAGGTCCTGCGCGTAGGCTTCGGCCTCGGTGCGCAGCCTTTCGGCCACGCGCCAAGCGTCGAGTACCGTAGCGAAACCGAGGGCGAGGGTGGCGACCAGCACGGCGCTCAGCGCGGCAATGGCCGGTTTCCGCTTTGCCCACAGCCAGCCACGTTCCGCGAGACTGACCGGCCGGGCCTGGATGGGGTGGCCTTCGAGCCAGCGTTCGAGGTCGTCGGCGAGGGCGGTCGCGCTGGGATAGCGGCGGGCGGGTTCCTTGGCGAGGCAACGCAGGCAGATGGTTTCGAGGTTGCGGGGAATCTCGCGGTTGCGCGCGCGTGGGGTAGGCGGTTCGTTCTCGATCACGGCTCGGAAGACCTCAGCCTCCGTCTTCCCCTCGAACGGCGGCCTGCCCGTCAAGACGTGATAAAGGACGGCGCCCAGCGAGTACACATCGCTTCGGACCGTCACCGCGCCCCGGTTGGCGTCGATCTGCTCGGGGGAGATGTAGGCGGGCGTGCCGAGAATCTGGCCGCTCGCGGTGATGGGGGCGTCCGCGTCGAGGCGCTTGGCGACGCCGAAGTCGCTGACGCGCGGTTGGCCTTGCCGGTCGAGCAGGATGTTCGAGGGCTTGAGGTCGCGGTGTAGAACGCCGCTGTCATGAGCGTACTGGATGGCCCGCGCGACCGTGGCGACACAGCGGGCGGCCTCGCGCGGAGGCATTGGGCCGGCGCGGACGCGCTCGGACAGCGTCATTCCCAGCACGTATTCCATCGAGAAATAGGGTTGCCCCTCGTGCTCGCCGACCTCGTGGATGCCGACGATGTTCGGATGCCGCAGTTGGGCGACGGTTTGCGCCTCGGCGCCAAACCGTCGCATAAACTCTTCGCTCGCGAAGGACCCGTGGAGGATCATCTTGATGGCGACCGACCGGTTCAGGCTGACCTGCCGGGCGCGAAACACGACCCCCATGCCGCCGTAACCAAGGACTTCGATCAGTTCGTAGTCGCCGAAATAGCGGATCGTTCCGGGCGCCGCGGGTGGCGGCAGAACAAGGGTCGCGTCGAGGTCGCCCGGTGGCGGGCCCTCGACGCCCAGTTTGGCGAGGCAGCTCAAGCAGAGCCCGCCCGGGGCATCCCGGGTGAGCGGGCGTCCGCAGTGGGGGCATGGGGGAGGAGGGTTCATGTCCACTGTGCGGTGCGGGGAGTGGCACGAGGCTGTCCACGAACCCGACCCCTCACCCCGTCCCTCTCCCATCGGATGGGAGAGGGTGTCCTGCGGCTGCGGGACGGGTGAGGGGGCAGGTTCATGTCAATCACGGTTCTGCCAAGTACTATCGCGAATCCCCCGATTCGTTACACCCACCGCGGAGCGGCTTAGCGCGAGAGCACCTCGAGAATGTGGCGGAGTTCTTCCAGAATCTCCTCCTCGGTGCTGACGGTCTGGGCGACGACCTGGCGAAGCGATTCCCGATAGCGCTCGCGCAGGCGATGCGTCCTGACTCGGGCCGCGCCTTCGGAGGTCCCCAGTTGCCGCCCCAGCTCGCGGTAGGTCGCGTCGCCCTGGTCGCCGATGAGAAACGGCTTCATCGCCGCGAACTGGGCGGCTTCCCCTTCAGCCGCGCACTCGGCTTTGAGCTGTGCCAGGGCCTTTTCGAGCTGCGTCACGGCCCAGCGACGCTCGTAGAGCAGGTCCGGGCTTTGTGGGTCAACCGGCTCGTGCTGGTAGCGCTGCTCGGCCTCGGTTTCGTCTAAGGAAGAAACTCGCGGCTCACCGATGACGAGGGGGCGCTTGCGACGCTGCTGGCCGACGTGGTTCTTGAAGCAAGTCAGCAGAAAGGAACGGAAGCGCCCGCGGTGCGGGTCAGCGCGCGCAAATAGGGACTTGCCGAGCATGTGCTGGAAGAAGCTCTGCGTTGCGTCCTTGGCCTCGTCCACGTTCAGCCCCCCGCGGCGCGCGTAGGCGTAAAGCGGATACCAGTAGGTCCGGCACAGATAATCGAGCGCCTCGTCGGCTTGGGGAGAGTCCTTGTCCCAAAGCCGAAGCACCACGCTCCAGCGGGTCGTGACGAAGCGGGCGGCGCCAGCGCACGTTTCGGTGGTCGAGAGGGCTTGATGGTCGTTCATGGCTGGATTCACGATGAGCGGATGCGTGCTGGTTTGCATGCTCAGGATCGGGTCGTCACGGAATGAGTGTCAGGTTGTGGCGTGGCGCGCCAGGAAGAAACGGCGTCGGCTCCCCCTTCGCCCATGCCTGGTACCCGGCGCGCGGGTGAGGAGAGCCTCGAAGACTCGAAGGAGAACACGTTCGCCGACGGCATCGGTGCGTTCTCGAGTGCGGTGCCGTCCACCGCCGCATCCCAGTCGGTCGCGATCGGCGCAAAGAACGCGAATGCTTCCGCTGGAAGCAATTCACGCAGTACGCCCAACGACCTCTCTCCCGCTCCGTCGCTCTCCTGCAGGGTGACAAACATCGCGTAACCCACCAGAATCGAGTCCTCGGGCAGCCAGGAATGCGGAGTCGAGCGCAGAAGCAGATACTCAGGCGGCGCGGCGCCCAGGGACGCCAGCCCCGCGTTCACTCCGTCCAGGTCAGGCAGGCTGCTACGAACCTTCAGCCACAGCCAAACCGTCCCCCCGACCAATGCTACGGCAAGCACGACCAGAATCACGCCCACCCATCGCAGCAAACCCTTCTTCATTCAGTTCTCGTTCTGTGCCAACAGTTCGCCGTCAGTCCCTAACCGCCTCTGTTGCCCGCTGACCCACTTCACGAACCGCTGTTTACAATCCTCGGCAATCACCGACCGACACGTCTCCCATCCGTTGAACCAAGCCGCCCGTCACGGGTTTGTGGTCTTGAGCGCCTTCGCCAGAATGCCAAGAAAGAAGGCCAACAGGACGACGCCGGCGATGGCGGCGCCGATCCAGCCCATCAGCGCAAGGACGGTCATGATCACACCGGCAATCGCCACGCCGAGAAAGATGGAAAGCAGGCAGTGACCAAAGCTCATGCCCAACAGCCAGCCGGCCATCGCCCCGGTCCAGGCGCCCGTGGCCGGCAGAGGAATCGCGACGAACACGGTCAGGCCCAACGTCTCGTACTTCTCGATGTCGGCGGTCCTGCGCCGGGTGCGGGCAAAGAGCCAATCGAAGAACCTCTTGCCCCACGGCACCTTCATGCAGATTCTGGATATCGGCCCGAGCAGCAGCAGAATCAACGGCACGGGCAACATGTTGCCCACCACCGCGTAGACAAAGACCCGCGCGGATCGCTCGAGGTCGTCCCGGCCCAGGCGGGTCGATTTCTCCGTGTCGGGATAAAGAACGTGCCCGACCGGGATCGCGCCGCGCAGTTCGACGATCGGCAGGGTGGAGATGGCGATAATCGTGGCGGGCTTCGAGGCCCCGTGTCCGCGCAAGTACTCGGCGACCTTCTGGCCCGTGCTCGTGTGCGCAACCTCGGCGGCATCTTCCACCGCCGCGCGCTCGCCTTCTTGAGTTTCAGGCCCTGCGATTTCCGGAACCGCAGACCAAACAACCGGGCATGAAAGTGCGAGAAACAGCAGGACACGCAGGACGTTTATGGAAAATGTTCTCCTTCGGGTGGCTTTCATAGTGCTCGATCTGCGGCCGGGGTCGAAGTCCCCAGCATCAGCGTGTAAGCGTGGGGATTATGCGTGTGCTCGCAGCCCACACGCCGGCGCAAGTACGTTCCAATGTGGTAGCCCTGACCGCTGAATCCCTCGTCCGCGAACAGTTCCATCATACGATCCAGACTCAGCGTGCTCCAATGATACTCCTCGACCGGGCGCACGACGTGGGCATCGATCTCATCCATGTTGAAGAAGTGCAGACAGAGGCTGCGGCGCGTCACACGGCACAACTCCTTCACCGCCGCCCCGATCCCCTCGGGGGAAAGATGCTCGAAGAGATCATGCACGAACGAATGATCGTATGAACGATCGCCAGCGGCAATCTCGAAGACGTTCCCGACCTCGAAATGCGCGTGCGGAAAAAGCCTCCGGGCGTTCCGCACATTGTGCTCGCACAGATCGAATCCGGTGTAATCCACCCGGTCGGCCAGGCCGCAGCCCTCCAGAAAGCGGTAATCGTTGGCGCTGCCGCAGGCCGGTTCCAGCACACGCCGCGGTGGTGATGTTTCGGAGGAAAGCGCTGTGCGCCAGAGGCCCATGAACGTATCCAGAACGCTGGCCGGCAGGCGGGGCCGTCTTCCGTCGAACGCCACGCCGTCGAGAGCCGCGCTCACGTAGTCCGACACGCCCCCAGCCTCCGCGCCCATCGAGAGGGTGCGAAACGTCTCGCGGAGAAAATGCGGCAACTCCACCCCTTCGGCATTGTCGGCGCCGCATTGCAGCGCGTGCCGAACGCCCGCCATGGCCTCGACATCGGGATTCTCCTTGGCGAACCTCAGAATCCAGTTCAGGCAGGCCGCAAAGCGCAACTCCGCGTCGGCCATCTCGAAATGCCGTCCCGACAAGGCGAAGATGAGGAAATGACGCGTCAGAAGGCTCTGGACATTGATGCGCGGGTCTTCGACATCGGCGACCAGGTAGGTCTCGAGCATCTGCGCGGTGTGACGCGTCCAGGACTGCTCGAGTCTCCTGGATTCCTGGCGAAGGGCTTCGTTCACGGCCACTCCCGCGGTGTTCGGTCTTGCGGCTCAGACCCGCTGCGGCAAACCGAGGGCCATCGACGATTCGTCCATCGTCCCTCCGAAAGCGGTTTATGGTCCCCATGCGCACGTGTCCCCAGCATGTCAACGCTCTCCCAGCGCCGTCGCCGGCTCGTCCGCTCCGGCCCGTGCCTCGGCGATGAACCGCCTCAGCCGAACGGAGTCCTTGCGTCCGGGCGAAGCCTCGACACCGCTCGATACGTCCACCCCAAACGGCGCGACGCGCCGGACCGCATCCCGAACGTTCTCCGGAGTCAGCCCTCCCGCCAGAAAGACGGGATTGCCCCACCGCTTGGCCTCGACGGCCAGGTCCCAGTTGAACGTCTGCCCGCTGCCGCCCGGAACGCCCGGAACATAACTGTCCAGCAACCAAGCCGAAAGCGGATGGGCGCTCAATTCATCGAGCGCGGCGCGATCGCGCAACCGGAAGGCCTTGATCGTCTTCAACCCGAATTGAGCGCAGAACTCGGGTGTTTCGTTGCCATGAAACTGCAGCGTGTTCAGTCCAGTGCGGGCGATCGCTTCGCGCACGAAGTCCGCCTCGGGGTCCACAAAAACACCAACCGTCGCCACGGTCGGCGGCACGCAGGCGACGATGGCACTTGCTGCGTCGAGGGAAACGCAACGGGGGCTTGGCTTGTAGAACATGAAGCCCAGCGCATCCGCACCGGCATTCACTGCGCTGGCAGCATCTTCGACCGATGTGATCCCGCAAATCTTGATCCGGACCGGCATGCGATTCCCCGGCTCGCCCGCATGTTTCATGAGGTTGTGACCTGGGGGAAGCCGACAACTCGACACTGTGGACCCATGCGGGCTAGCGGTCGCCGCCGCGCTTGAGCGGGTCCCAATACCTGGAATTGACCAGACCTCGAGCGTCGCCGAAGCCCGGATCGCGCGGGGGGTTGATTTGGGCATCTTTGCGCGCTTCGGCGTGGCCGTCCGTGAACACAGCCACGCCGGTGTCGCGATGGCGGTTGCGGTCGATTCCCTCGTATCCGCCGTACTGGGTGTTCTTGGGGTCCATGCAGGCCCAGGGCCAGTAACAACTGCTGCTCCACATGCCGTCGATCTTGGGCATGGAGTCGCCGATCATGAGCGTGTCGGTGGGCGTCACGATCGACGTGCGCTTGAACCAGGGTTTCGTCTCGAACCGGATGCCGCCGACCGTGAGGCTTTGATCGGTGTAGGGCCACAGACTGAGGAACCAGGAATTGATGCCGTACCCGACCTTGTGACAGTCAAACTTCCACTCCCACCGCAAGCCGTTGTCGAGGCGCTTGCCTTTGATCGCAGCGCACCGGAACAGATTCGACTGGTTGCGCGCGTAATCAATGATGGTCGTCCCCCACCAATTGGTCAGGGAGATGATTGGGTCCGCGTTATTCACGTTCTGATTGCGATGGGCGGGGAACGTGTCGTTGTAATCGTCCGTGTACAACTGCATGAAAACGCTCACTTGCTTGAGGTTGTTCATGCAGTGGATGCGCTGCCCCTTGTCCTTGGCCCGCGCCAGCGCCGGCAGCAGCATGCCGGCCAGAATGGCGATGATGGCGATGACAACCAGGAGTTCGATGAGCGTGAAAGCCCCGACTGGGCGGCTTCGAGAAGCAACAGGCACACTCGATTTCATAGGAACCTCCCTACCTCTAGCCGACTCGAGCCCAAAACGCGAATGAAAAAGAGCGCCCTTCCGCCATCCCGCCATCGTCCCTCCAACAACACGATGCGTCGCCTTGAGGCTTGCGGGCGGCAATTCCGCCGGGCAGAGTCCGCCAGCCGAAAACGACCGCGCACGACCAACAGGGTCAACGGATCATGAGACAAGACGCCCGCTGGATTCAACGCGTTCTCGCGCCGCTGTGGTTGCTGGCCGCTCCGTTTGCGCCGGCTCAAGCCGGCGGCAGCGGCCTCGATGTCGCCGTGGTGGTCAACTCGCACAGCGCCGATTCCATGTCGCTGGGCAACTACTATCGCGAACGCCGCCAGTTGCCCCCGCAGAACATCGTCCGCATCTCGTGGACAGGCAGCAGGACCGACTGGACTCGCACGCAGTGCCAGAATCTGCTGGTGGACCCGCTTCTCACGGCGTTGACCGAGCGTCGCCTGACCAGCCAGATTCGGTTCGTCGTCCTCTCGATGGACATTCCATACAGGGTGACCGACGGACGCGACGTCAACAGCACGACGTCGATGTTGTTCTACGGATTCAAGACCAACGACTGGCGGACTTCGGGCGCCTGCCGAATCTCGCCTGAAGGAAACAACCCGTACTTCGCCACCGAACTGGCGTTCGGTTCCCAAACCGGTACGGCGAACGGACCGCGTTTTCTGGCGACCATGCTGACCGCGGAACTCCTTGCAGAAGCCATGCAGACCGCGGATCGCGGCGTGGCCAGCGACGGCGCCTTCCCCACCCAAACCGTCCTGCTCCAGAAAACCACCGACCCGGCCCGGAATGTCCGGTTCCCCAATTTCGACCATGCGATTCTGGACATGCAGCTCAACGGCTTGTTTCCGCTGATCGCAACCAACTCGAACCAGACCTCCGGATTGTCCAACCTGTTCGGCATGCAAACCGGTCTCGCCCACTTCGATGTCAGCCGGGACACGTTCGTGCCCGGGGCCATGGCGGACAGCCTGACCTCCTACGGAGGTTGCCTCTTCGAGCCATGCGGCCAGACGAACCTCCTGGCGTTCCTTCGCGCGGGCGCCACGGCCAGCTACGGCACGGTCGTCGAGCCGTGCAACTACACGGAGAAGTTCCCGGACCCAAGCGTCTATTTCTACCAGGCCCGCGGCTTCACCCTGGCTGAATGCTGCTATCAAAGCCTCGCCAGCCCGTATCAGGGTGTCCTGGTGGGCGAACCGCTGGCCGCCCCCTTCGCCCGCCCCGGCATGGGAACATGGGGCTTTCAAGACGGCCACGCCGCCTCGGCCAACGGAATCCGCTCACCCGACGGCGTCGCACTCCATGAACCGCCGCCACCACCCGAACCCCCGACGCTCGTGGGAACGACGAATCTCAGCCTGCGATTCCTGGCCGCGGATGCGACGCGCCCCTTGCAGCAGGTGGATTTCTTCCTGGACGGCGTCCTGGCATTCACGGTGACGAATCTGCCGCCCGCGGAAGGTAACGTGCTCTCGATCGGGATCGGTCCGAACAGCTTCGACTGGACGGTGCCGGCGGGGGCGACTTTGGAGTCTTTGACAACCAACCTCGCCACGTTGGTCAACAGCCAGTCCAATGCCACCCTCGTCGCCGCCACCGCGGTGGGCGATCGCCTCGAACTGACCTCGCTCCTGCCCGGACGATCCGGAGAGGAGGTCAGCCTCACCGCCATCGAGTCGCAGGGGAGCGCGCCGTCCCTGACGACCTTCGCCCACCCTGCCCAACCTCGATTCGTCGATTCCGCGGCGCGCCCATGGCGCTTCTACACGATCGACGCAACCGCGGCCGAAGGCGACGTCCTGCGATGCACGCTGATCAAGACAAACGGAGAAAGCATCACAGTCGGAGCCACCAACCAACCCGCCGGCACCACGGCCAATCTGGTTCGCCAGGTTCTGCAAGAAGTGAACGCATCCCCCATGCTGCAGGGGCCTGACGGGGTGTCAGCCGAGGACATCTTCGTCATGAGCGACAAGCTTGTCTCCTTCTTCCTCTATGCCCGCTCGCCGGGCCTCGCCGCAGCCCAGATCGAATGCGCGTGGACCGCTCCCGATCACTTCCAAATGGACCCGTCGGCGCCGGTGCGGCTTGATGAGAACGGACCCGATCTGACCCCTCGGAATCACCTCTACCTGACCGCCGGAAGCACGAATCTCGATCTGACTTTCCCCTTCGACACCGCGGCCTGCCCCGACGGCCATCATGAACTGACAGCCGTGGCCTATGAAGGCAGTTCGGTGCGGACTCGAACCCGCGCGACCACCCGAGTCCGCATCCGCAACACCCCGCTCGAAGCAACCTTGCGGTGTCCGGTCGGGCAGACCGAGTTCGCGGTCGAAGCCGCGGTGCCCTTCGATGTGATGGCGAATCGCACGGACATCGATCGGATCGAACTGTTCGGGACCGGGGGCTGGCTGGCAGCAATGACGAATGCGCAGACGGCGGCATTCGCCTTGCCGGGAACCGAACTCGGCGCCGGGCAACACAGCGTGGTTGCCGTGGTGACCGCCTCCGACGGCGCCCGCTACCAAACCGCGCCTGTTGAATTCCGGCTCATCGGACCCGAGGTTCCGGTCACCGTAGCCATTTCCCCAGCGCCGCCAACGCTCTCCTGGACCTCGGTGTACGGCCGCACGTACGAAGTGCTCGAGGGCGCGACAGCGACACACATCGGCGATGTGGCGGCATCGCTCACCGCATCAAGCACCGGCATCGCCTCCTGGCGAATCCCGATGCCGCTTCAAACCGCCCGGTTCTATCGAGTCCGCGCCCGCTGACCGGCGCGGCGTCCCGGCCCGTGTCCCGGCGTCCGTGTCGGGCTGTTCCGCGCCCAGCGCGTCTGGACATCGTCGGTGTTCTGTCGCCCGGTGAGGGCACCGGGCCTCCAACGGATGGAGACTCCCGCTGTAGGCCGCGTGCCCCCACGCGGCGCATACTCGATTCCCACCGACAACCTCCAGACGCGCCTTTCCGCGCCGAATCGCGTGACTGCAGCATTGCGTGACTGCGGCATTGCATCGAGACGGCGGAACGGGATAATGGTCCTCGAAACGGCATGCGGACTCTCTACAGCCTGGTGTTTACAATCGGTTTCTGTCTCAGTGCGCCCTTCTACTTCTGGAAGATGTGGCGCCGCGGGAACTGGCGCGATGGATTTCATCAGCGCTTCGGACGCTTCAGCGCCAGTGTCAAACACGCCGTCACAAACCGCCACGTCCTCTGGATGCATGCGGTCAGCGTCGGAGAAGTCAACCTGTGCGCCCAGTTGATTCGCGCCCTCGAACCGCGCGTGCCCAACCTCAAGATCGTGGTCTCGACCACGACCTCGACGGGCATGGGCGAATTGCGCAAGAAGCTCCCGACCCGCATCGAGAAGGTCTACTACCCGATCGACTTCCGGAACTGCGTCTCACGAGCCCAGGCGGTCCTCCACCCGGATGCCATCGTGCTCGTCGAAGCCGAGATCTGGCCCAATTTCCTCTGGAAAGCCCGCGCCCGACGCACGCCGGTCTTCTTGGTCAACGCCCGCCTCTCCAAACGCTCTTACCGGGGGTACCGCCTGTTCCGACCGCTGTTCCGACCGCTCTTCGCGACGCTCGCCGGCGTCGGCGCACAAACCGATGAGGACGCGGCGCGCCTGCTTCGACTCGGATGCCGCCCCGAAGCGGTGCGCGTGGTCGGCAGCCTCAAGTTCGACGCCGCCAAACTCGAAGAACGGCGCCTATTCGACGCCGCCGCGCTCCTGCGCCAGATCGGCGTTCCCGCCGACGCCCCGCTCCTGGTCGCCGGCAGCACCCACGCCGGCGAGGAAGCCCTCCTGGCTGACATCTTCCCGCGCCTCCGAGCGCGCTATCCCGACCTGTTCCTCGTCCTCGTGCCGCGCCACTTCGAGCGGGGCCGGGAAGTCGGACGCGAACTCGAAGCCCGCGGCGTCAAGTTCATCTACCGACGCGAGGTGACCGCCTCGACTCAACTGCCCGAGCGCAGCCTCGAATGCCTTCTGGTGAACACAACCGGCGAGCTCAAGGACTTCTA
>ENA-UOWO01006371-UOWO01006371.1-activated-sludge-metagenome-genome-assembly--contig:-NODE-6371-length-12080-cov-5.227609_pt1 | contig 12080 bp, 5 predicted proteins | sample MGYA00238148_ERZ761564 | MGnify/ENA primary metagenome ERZ761564 (study PRJEB28885, sample SAMN05720194) | activated sludge metagenome | isolation source: Anaerobic digester | place: USA...
GAAGGCGCGTTGCCCGTGCTGGCGCGGGCGGACCTGGAGGTGGCGGGCCTCGCGAGGCGGGTTCCCGGTCGGCTGACGGTGGATCATGCCCGGTTGGCGGCGTTTCTGGCCGATGGCGTTTCGCGCGACGCTGTGCGGCAGGCGCTGGCCACGGACCCGGTGGCGCTGGGGGTCCGCATCGACAGCGCCGATCCTTTGGCGGTCGAGGCGGCGACGGATCATCTGTGCGCGCGGATGGCAGGTGGGCCGATGCGGCCGACCGCCGAAGGGCTGGTGCTGGTCTGGGACGAGCGGATTGCGCGGTCGGGGCAAAGCGGCTTCGACCTGTCGCAGGCTGTGCTGGCGACCCGCGTGGTGCAGTTGGTGCTGGACCCCTTTGCCGAGGCGCGGCGGCTGGCGGGCGGGCCGTCGCTGGTCCGGCGGGTGAACACGTCGCCCCTGCAGGCCGGGCAGCATCGGGTCCGCCTGTCGGCCAACCTGCCGCGCCCGCTGGTGGGACCTTTGGCGGTGGGCGCGCGGCTGGTCTTTCCGGCCCGCCCCCCGGCCCGGACGCACGAGGTGCGCGAGGACGTGGCCTTTGCCGATGACGCCCCTGTGGACCGGGTGGTGCGGCTGTCGCCGTCCGAACCGCTGGCCTGGCAGGTCGAGGCGACGGTCTGGCTGCCCACGCCGGACGGGCGGGGGGCGGCGCTGGTGCTGGGGCCAAGGATCGACGGCACGGGTCCCGAGATCGAGCTTTCCCCGCAGGATTTCCCGTTGTCGATCACCCGGATCGCGGCCAGCGACGCGGTGCTGGCGCTGGGGCAGGTTGAACTGGTTGCAGGGGCGGCGGCGGTCTTGGCCCGGCTGATGGCCGGAACGCCCGAGGTCGCCATCGCCCTGCCGGGGCCGGGCAGCGTCTCGGCGCGGGTCGTGGCCCCGGATGGGCAGGCCCTGGAACTGGCCCCGCGCGACGGGGATCGGCGGATCGAACTGGCCGACTTGGCCGGTTATGGGCCCCGGGTCACCGAGATCTCGGTCGATTTTCCGGCGGGGCTTTTTCTGCGGGCGCTGGACCTGCAGGTCGGCGACGGGCCGGTGCAGGTGCTGGCCTTTACGCCTGCGCGCCCGGTGCGGCGGTTCGACTGGTTCTGCGCCAATCCGTTCCTGCCGGGCCTGACCTGGCGCTGGCACGACGGCGGCAACGACTTTGCCCCGGTGTCGAGTGACCGGCTGACGCTGCACGCAAGCGAGGGGGTGGTGGCATGACGACGCAACGGATCGGGTCGCTCTTGGTCTGGCCAGAGACGGGCGCGCTGTGGCGCTATCTGCCGCTGGTCCCCTCGCCCCAGCGCAACGAGGCGGGCCGCCCGATGGTCACGGTGATGGAAGCGGGCGGGATGGTCATGCTGACCATCGGCGCGCGGCTGGAGGCGTCAGAACCCGACCTGGCCGCCGCGCGCAAGGTCCTGGCGGCGGGTCGCGGGCTGGCCGAGGCGGCGGTGGACCTGCGCCCCGGTGCGGTGACGGTCAGCGGGGCCAGCCTGCGGCTGATCGCGGCGGACAAGGCCGAGACGGAACTGGCCGCCGCGCGTCCGTCGAACCTGCCGCCCTATTCGGCCGCGTTTTCGGCCATGCTGCAGGGCGATCAGGCGGCGGCAGTGAAGGCGGCTTTGCCAGCGGGGCGGGTGGTCGTGCGCTATGCGGTGGCGCTGCCCCGTGTCCTGACCGCCAAGGCCGAGCTTGCCGGTCCCTGGGACGGCGCGGGGACGGTCGAGGCGGCGCTGGCGCGGGGCGATCTGCGCCTGCGCACCAGTGCCGACGACGGCGCAAGCGCGGCCCTGCTGGCGCGGGTGACCGCAAAGGCAAAGGCTGAAGCCGCAAGCCCGCCGCTGACCGCCAGCGCCACCTGTGCGGCGCGGTCGGCGACCTTTGTCGACGCCACCGACAGCGAGACGATGACCGAGACCATGAACCTTGAGGCCGGAATTGCCGGTTGGATGACCTGATTTCTTACAAGGAGATTTGCGATGCTTTTGCTTGAATCCCAGGATGTTGTCGGCCAGACGGCCTATTGGTCGGACGACAGTGACCCCTTGCAGTATTATGCCCTGCCCGGAGAGCCGACGATGGCGATCCGCGACGGCAAGCCGGTGTTCAAATATGTGAAATACCGCAACCCGATCGACCGGCCCGGCGGGGTCAAGGGCGGTGGGCTGCTGGTCATGCAGGCGGAACTGGCGCTGCCCGCCAAGGACGAGGCGGAAATCCGGCGCCGGATCGGCGAACGCCTGCGGGCGATGCGGATTCCGGCCGCGCAGGCCAACAACGTCAAGATCGGGCGGCCGCTGATCTCGCGCGGGAAGGTGACCGTCGCGGTGATGGGCGAAGGCGGCAATGCGCTGGTGCAGCGGGTGGTCGTGCCCTCGCCCCCGTCGCTCTTTGGCAACAACGCGGTGTCGATCGGGGTCGAGCTGAACGAATTCGGCGCGCCGGTGTTCGAGGCGGCGCTGAAGGGCCAGGGCGCGGGTCTGGTGATCGTGGGCTATGAGCTGGGCTATTCGGCCAAGCTTCCGAAAGCGCATATCCTGGGCACCTGGAGCGCCTCGTCCTTTCAGCACTTCAAGCAGGAGATCAACGAGGACTGGAGCTACTGGGGCGAGGACGACTACGAAGAAAAGATCAGCGATTACCTGCACAAGTCGGAAACGCAGAAGATCGAATGGATCCTGCAGCCGCCGCCTGCGGGCATGGACGCGGCCAGCCATCAGAAGATGATCGACCTGATCGAGGATTCGGTGCGCCGCCAGCTGGACGAAGGCATCAAGCGCAACATCCTGGAGGCGATCCCGCCGGAAAGCCGCGATGTCGAAAAACTGCGCGAACGCGGGCTGGAGGACATCACGCGGACCATCGACACCTCGCGCGTCGCCTCGGTCCGGGTGGAATACGAGGCGGCCAAAGTGGTCGAGATGCCCGCCAACCCCAACGCGCCGCTGCCGGCCTTCGGGTCGATCACCGTGGGCGGCAAGGCGCTGAAATGGGACGATTATGCGATCACCGTCGATGCGGACGACCCGTTCTTCAAGAGCTTTGCCGCCAATTTCATGGTCAACGCCGATTTCGCCGACCTGCCCATCGCCAGCGTGATTGCGCAGGTCAGCTACAAGGGCAAGACCGGCCAGGGAGCAGCCAAGACCTATACCTTCCGCAAACCCGAGGACATGTACCGGTTCGAGGCGTTCTACGATGGCGGCGAGGGCGAATTCACCTACCACTACACCGTCAACTACAAGGGCGAGTCCCAAGTCTACAAATCGCCGCCGATGACCTCGAAGTCGGACGTGTCGATCAACGTCGGCGATCTGGGCATCTGGAAGGTGGATATCGACGTCGGCGACATCAACTTTGAAGAGGTCGCGCAGGCGCAACTGACCTGCACCTACAAGGATGGCACGGTGAACCTGGAACGCCAGTTCACCATCACGCCGGACAAGCGCAGCCACCAGATCCGCGAGGTCATCTTCAAGCCGCTGAGCCAGCCGTGGAAGTACAAGCTGAAGTACTTCATGAAGGGCGGGCGCGAGATCAACGTGCCGGAAGCGAGCAGCGAGGGCGATCAGCTTTACGTCAACGATCCGTTCTCGGCGATCCGGACGCTGTCGATCCGCACCAAGGGCGATTTCGCCAATGTGATCGACCAGCTGTTCCTGGACTTCGAATACGACGACAGCGCCAACGGCTATCGCCAGACCCAGTCCTTTGCCTTCTCGCAGGATGGGCAGCGGTTCACCGACTGGTCGTTCCCGGTGATCAGCGAAAAGCAGGGCACGCTGAAGTATCGTGGCCAGATCGTCTATCGCGACGGGCGGCCTCCGCTGGAGATCGGCGAGAAGACGGTGACCGGCAACACCGTGCTGGAGGGCGAGGATGTGCTGCAGCTGAAGGTCGATCTGGTGACCGACCTTCTGGACTGGGACGCGCTGAAGCTGGTGATGCTGACCCTGAAATACGAGGACCGGCTGAACGGCATTGCCGAAACCGACAGCGTGCGGCTGGTCGATGGCGCGATGCCGGACCCCTGGACCGTCAACATCAAGGACAAGACCAAGACGGAATACAGCGTCGCGGCCAAGTTCTTTCTGAAGGACGGATCGAAGAAAGAGGCTGCCTTCTCGTCCTCGGACGAGGCGCTGGTGCTGGAACTTCCGGCCTGAAGCGCGGGGCCGGGCGCGCTCCTCTCCCCTTGCGCGCCCGGCTCTAACCCCTTTTGGATGAAGGTCTTTTCGTCATGCTGTATCTGGACGCCCCCTATTACTACATCAACGGCATCTCGGTGTTTCGCGACCATGCGAACCCGTTGCAGTACTATTATGCGCTGGCCCAGCCCCGGCTGCGGACCACCACCGATCCGGCGACGGGCAAAGAGGTGCCGCGCATCCAGTTGATCAAGTATCGGTCGCTGGTGGCGGGCAAGGGCGGGTTCTTGACCTTTGACGTGCATCTGGGCCTGTCCGAGACCGAGGTGGACAACCTGGCGTCCGAAATCCGCCGGTTGGGCCGCCTGCCGCGCCAGCCCTCGGTCGCGCCGATCCAGCCGCTGGATGGTTCGGTCCGGCTTCTGATCATGGGGCGGGAGTCGGTGTCGACCGCCCCGCCGCCGCGTCCCGGCCAACCGACGACCCCGGCCGAAGCGCCCCGGTTTGTCCTGAAGGCCACGCATTTCGCCAAGCCCGCCCTTTTCGGCGACAATGGTGCCTCGTTCAGCGTGGAGCTGGACGCCGAGGGCACCGCGATCATGGAGGCGGCGCTTAAGGGCGAGATCACGCCGATGGTCGTGGTCTATTCGGTGGATTTCGCCGGGCTGCGGCCTGCGTTCAGCGTCCGGCTGAAGATCGACTGGGACCGGGTGCAGACGGCGATGGACGAAACCTTTGGCCACGAGAGTTTCTTCACCACGACCGAGATCAACAATGCCGTCGACAAGCTGGTCGAAAGCCAGGTCATCACGATGGAGGCCGACAATTTCGTTCCCGACGTGGGTGATGCCGGCAAGTCGGTCGCCGCCCGGTTCGAAGACGCCCGCACCCGCGTGCAAGAGATGATCACCGACGGCTTTTTCGAGGCAAGCCTGCCGCCGATGAAGGAACGCCCCGACGGCTGGGACAAGGCGATCGACACGATCAGCCATTTCGGGCGGCAGGCGGCGATGATGGGCGCCACGGGCGGGATCGGCGGCTTCATCGGCAGCTTCAGCTACAAGAAGACCAACTACACCCGCATCGACAAGCGCAAGCTGGATGTTGAATTTTCCGAACGCTCGGCTGTGGTGCGAACGATCTATCCGCAGGGCACGGTGTCGGGCCTGTTCACGGCGTTGGCGGACGGGATCGACCCGGCACGGTTCATCCTGGAGGTGGACGCGGACGATCCGTTCTTTGCCGAACGCCGCGTCCGCGTGATCAACCGGGGCGAGATGGCGCGCGACCAGTTGGCCTCGATCCAGGCGGTGCTGGACTATGGCGGTCAGGTCCGGACCGTGGTGCTGGAAGAAACGGGCAAGGACGAGACGGTCAAGTGGTCGTCCGTGATGGAAAACGGTGCGATGGCGCGTCCGGTGTCCGCCGACCTGACGGTGCGGTTCAAGCCGGACGCCGGGGGCGAGCGTCCGCTGGTCGTGACCGCGCCCCGGCAGGTGCTGTCCGGCGACGTGTTCGAGGTGCAGCCTGCCGAATACTTCAGCCGGGTGACGATCCCCATCGTGTCCTCGCCCGCCTACCCTTGGGACAAGTATCCGCAGGCGCAGGTGATGCTGCGGTACGAGGATGCGGGCAACGGCATCAAGACCGACGACACCATCGTCGTGAAGAAGGACACCGCCAGTCCGGCCTGGTCCTTCATCGCGCTGGACAAGGCCAAGCGCGACTTCAGCTACCGCGTGCTGCATCAGGCAGCGAACCACAAGGACGAGGATACCGGCTGGCTGCCCGCCAGCGGCGACCTTGTGGACATCCGCGATCCCTTTGGCAGCCTGCGGCTGGCGGTGGACGTGGTGCCGGTGGTGCCCCGGTGGGAGGATGTGGAGCAGGTCTTTGTCGATCTGGCCTACAGCGATCCGGCCAACGGGATCGAGCAGGCGGAAAGCCTGACCTTCACCCCCGAGGATCGCAGCCCGAAGAAGTTCGTGATCGACCGCAAGGACCGGGCGCGAAAGCTGGTCAGCTTCAAGGTCACCACTGTGATGCTGGGCGGCATGGTGCTGGAAGTGCCGGAAAGCTTTACCGAAAGCCCGCGCATTCTGGTCCGGCCCGACATGAAGGGCCACCGGATCATCACCGTGACGCCGCCTGCGGATTTCGGTCGCCCGAAGCTGGCGAAGGTCGAGGTAGAGCTCGCGTATACCGACGATCTGGACGGCACCGATATCGCCGACATGGCGGTGTTCGAAGCCCCGGGCGGGCGCAAGACCTTTGAGTTCGACTACATGGACGCGACCCGCGATGCCTACACCTGGCGCGCAAAGTTCCTGTTCAAGAACGGCATGACCAAGCGCACCGACTGGGCGCGCTCGGACGCGGCACATCTGTCCATTCCGGCACCGTAAGAGGAGGCCCCCATGCTTTTGCTCAATTCGCAGTCCTGGACCATCGAGGGCATCCAGGTCTTTGCCGACCACGCCGACCCCGCGCAGTTCTGGTTCCTGCCCGGCCCGGTCCAGCTGTCCCGCCGCAGGTCGGACGGTCGGGCCGAGTTCACCTTCCTGAAGGTCCGCGCCGCCCAGGCGGGGACCGAGGCAAAGGGCGGCGGCTTTCTGATGCTGTCGGTGGACATGCTGCTGGACCCAAGCCTGGAGCGGCGCATCTTGGCCAAGCTGGCCGGTGTGTCGCGCGGGCGCCCCCGGCTGTCGGTCGTGCCGTTCGACGAAGGCACGGTCCGGGTGATCGCGCTGGACCTGGACAGCGGCGGCGGCGGCACGCCCCGGGCGGCCCTGCCCCCCGGCGGGTTCCGGGCGGTGGAAACCGCGCTGGGGGCCACGACCCCGTCACTGGATGCCGCGAACCGGGCCAGCTTTTCCCTGACCCTGACGCAAGAGGGCGCGACGATCCTGGACGAGGCCTTTGCCAAGGGCGGCAGCCCCGTGGGGGTGATCTATGACCTGAAATACTCGGGCATGCGGCCGTCGCTGGAGGTGACGATCACCGCGAACATGGAGCGGGTCTATCGCCAGTTTGCCGTCAGCGGCGAGGCCCAGGTGATGTTCCTGCGCACCGGGATCGACCAGGCGATGGAGCGGCTGGTGCAGGACGGGTCGATCAAGATCAAGGTCCTGAACTTTGCCAACGCCTCTGATGCGGCGGAAAAGGAAACCTGGGCGTTGAACTTCTTCAAGGATCACCTGCTGGAGAAGTATTTCACCCCCTCGCTGACGCTGGGCACCGTCGTCAACGGCTTTCCGACCACCGAAGGCCTGGATGCCGTCCTGACCCGCGCCAACCAGTTGCGCCCGCCGCCGACGCCTGCGCCGACGCGCCCCACGGACGGGGAAACCCCGGCCCGGCCCGGCCCGGCGGCAGACCCCGAGGACAGCGCGACGGTTGGCACCGGCCATGGCGGCAAGACGCCCGGCGCGGTCGCGGCCCCCCCGGCCGGGGCCGAGGAAGCGACCGACGGCACGGGCGAAGCGGCAGGGGCCGCCACCCCGGCCGAGCTGGGCACCGCGGCGCAGTCCGGGGTGACGCGCGCCACCCCCGCGCCAGGTCTGCCGGCAGGGGCGGCCCCCACGGCTACGCCAGCCACGGGGGCGGACCGCGATGCCCCGCCACAGGCCGTCGCCTCGTTCCGGTTCCGGGGCGTCGCCCAGGACGAACGCAAGACCTTGACGTTCAGCTACGCCCGCGCCGAGGCCACGCAGCGCAGCTATGCACCGCAGGGTTTTGTCGGGCTCCTGGCCGGGGACCTGGACCGGGCAAGTCACTTCATGGAGATCGACCTGGACGATCCGTTCTTCCGGGTGATGGACATCCGGGTGAACACGCTGTCGGACATGTCCAGGCTGGGCCTGAAGGCGGTGGAGGTTGCGCTGTCCTACGGCAAGCCGACCGATCCCGGCGGGGTCAAGCACAAGGACCTGCGGTTCGAAGGCGACGCGCCCGCCGAACAGGGCTGGCAGATCTTTCAGAACTCGGGCGAGGTGCAAGAGTACGACTACACGGTCCAGTATCACTTTGACCCCGGCGCGGGGTTCGACGGCAAGGCGCTGTCCTACAGCCTTGGGCCGTTCCGCAGCTCTGATCGCACATTGGTCCTGAACCCGCATGATCATCTTGGTATCGGCGTGATCCAGGTCGCCGCCGGTCCGGTGGACTGGGGGCAGATCACCAAGGTCGAGGTCGCCCTGCAGAACGGCGCGCGCAAGCGGGTGGTCAGCCTGACCAAGGACGCCCCCGCGACCGACTGGAAGCTGCGGTTCGACGATCCGGCCGACCGGACCGTCAGCTTCACTCCAACCTTCATGATGAAGGACCGCACCAGGCGCCCCGGCACGGCGGGCAGCACAGAGGCCACCACGATCCAGATCGACGATCCCTTCCCCGAAAGTCTGGACCTGCAACTGATCCCGATCCTGGACCCGGAGCGGACGCGGATGGCCTTTGTCGACTTTGCCTATGCCGACACCCGGCTGAATTACAGCCGCAAGGAACGCATCCGCCTGACGCCGGAAGACACCGACCGCGAGGTCAGGATCGGTCTGCCTGCCGGGGCGAAAAAATCGTTCGACGTCAAGATCACTCTCGTGCCGACCTCGGGCGCGATGATCACGAACACTGTCACCGATACCCTTGAAACCCTTATCGCCATTTCAGACTGAAGGACTTTTCCCATGACCAAACGAGCTGTTGTCGTCGGGATCAACGACTACTCCATCCAAAGGATCACAGGCCTTTCGATGTGCGTCCGCGATGCCCGCGCCTTTTATCACCTGCTGATCGACGCCTTCGATTTCCTGCCGGAAAACATCCTGTGCTACCTTGATACGGCTGCCAGTTCCGAACGCATCCTGCAGGCTCTGCGCTACACTGTGACGCAATCGCAGCCGGGCGACGTGATCTGCTTTTACTTCTCGGGTCACGGCAGCCGGTTGCCGCATCCCCGGCAGATCGGCCGCGCCTACGAGGTGATCATCCCCGCCTCGGGTCGCTGGATTTCGGACCACGAGCTGTTTTTGATCGCCGACCAGCTGCAGCCCAGCCACGTCAACTTTACCTGCGTCTTCGACAGTTGCCATTCCGGCGGGCTGTCGCTGGAAGCCGAGGCGAAATCGCCGCCGATGGAGCAGACGCTGGTCGAGCTGATCACCCAGACGGTCACCACAATCATTCCCTGCGGGTCGCTGCTGTCGCCGCAAGACCGGATCGTCTGCGACAACAATGTCAGCGGGCTGCGACTGGAAAATGGGCACATCGACCTTGATCCATCGCCCCGGTTCACGACGATTCCGCAGGCCAAGACCACGCTGATCTCGGGCTGTGCGCCGAACGAATCCAGCCTGGAAGGGTTGCCCAATTCGGCGGTGAAGAACGGGTTTCTGACCAGGTCCATTCTCGACATCGTCAACCAGTCCAGCTTCAAGATCGACCACCGCAGCCTGGTGGACGAGGCAAGCGCCAAGGTGGTGGACTACATCAACCAGGTCTACCCCGGCCTGGGCCTGGTCCAGTCGCCGCAGCTGATCGGGCAGGACAACCGCATGGTCGAGAACTTTCTCGACGGCTTTGTCGACAGCCGCTAGGGGGGACCGGGATCATGCAACAGCTTGGCGCACGGACGCTGACGGTCGATGGCGTGACGGTGTTTTCGGACCACGCCGACCCCAACCAGTACTGGTACCTGCCCGCCCCGGTCGCGCTGGCCAAGCGCGCTTTGGACGGTCGGCCAGCCCTTTCGATGATCAAGTTCCGCCCGGCCGCCGTGGCGGCGGGGGCCAAGGGCGGCGGGTTCGCGACCTTCGAGGTCAACCTGAAGCTGCCGGCGGATACCGAACGGTCGATCAAGACCCAGTTGCGCCGCCTGCCGGGCGTGACCCGGGCGGTCACGCTGTCGGCGATCCCGTTTGACGAAGGCACGGTGCGCTGCATCGCGCTGGACCTGGAAGGGTCGGGCGGCACCTCGGCCCCGGCGAACCTGCCTCCCGGCACCTTTCGCGCGGTCGAGGCGATCCGGGGCGCGGCGCAACCGTCGCTTGCGGGCGACAACACGGCGGCGTTTTCGCTGTCGCTGACGCAAGAGGGCGCGATCATCCTGGAGCAGGCCTTTGCCAAGGGCACGACCCCGGTCGGCGCGGTCTATGACCTGAAATACACGATCCTGCGGCCCGCGCTGTCGGTGGTGATCACCGCCAGGTACGAGGACATGTTCCAGCACTTCTCGGCGGGCCTTGAGGCGCAGGTCTACTGGGTCAAGGCCGGGATCGACGCGGCGTTCGAAAAGTTCGTCGCCGACGGGGTCATCGACATCGAAGTGATCGACTTTACCGGCGAGGCGGACAAGAACGAAAAGGAACAGTGGGCGCTGGATTTCTTCAAGGACAACCTGCTGTCCAAATGGTTCGAGCCGTCAATCAGCCCCGCCGACGTCGAAAGCCGGATCGCCAAGCCCGAAAGCCTGGATGCGGTGATGAAGCGGGCGCGCGAGATGAACCCGACGCAGCCCGCGCAACCGGGCCAGCCGGGTCAGCCCGGCACCAGCCAGCGCCAGCCCGCGACGCTGATCGTGGCGCGCAGCCCCGAACCCCCGCCCGCGGGCCAGACCCTGCGGCTGGAACCAGGCTCGACCGGCGACGAAGAAAAGGTCATCGTCGATGGCCCGCCCGGCTGGACGGCGACGGTCGGTGGCCAACCCGCAACCCTGCGCGACGGCAAGATCGTGCTGAGCGTGCCGGGCACCAACGTGCCTCAGACCATCAGCGTGGTCTGGCCGCAGTCGGGTGGCGGAGGTGGCACCGTGCCGCCGCAACCCACGACGCGGAAGTTCAAGCTGTTCTTCGAAAAGGACAAACCGCTTGCGGCGGGGCTTGCCGCCTCGACCGCGCTTTACGTCAGCAATCGCACGCCGGATGTCCGGTTCAAGACCGCCAGCGGACCCGAGGGCGAACCCGCCCCGGCAGGCGGGCTGACCGGGTCGGACTTGTTCCGGGCCTGGCTTGACAGCCTGCCATCCCCCCGGATCATCGACTTTGAAGGCAATGCCAGCCATGAACAGTTCGCGCCCGGGGCCGATCCGCTGGGGCCGCCCCCAGCGCGCGAGAACCACGACCTGGCCCTGTCGCGCCGCCGGATCGACGTCGCCCGCGCCGCGATGCAGGGCAAGGGCAGCTTCGGGCGGTCCATCGCCAAGGGGCACGCGGTGGCCAAGGCCGAAGGCCGCAACGACCGCGAGGAGGACCGCTATGTCCTGTGCACCTGGACCGGCCCTGCCTCTCGGCCACCGCCGCCGCAGCCGGTGGTGGCCGAGGTCCGGCTGACCGGCACGATCCAGCGCGCCGCCCCGGTGGTCAGCCCCGGCACGCCGGGCACGCCCGGAACCCCCGGCACGACGCCCCCGGTCGTGGTGCCGCCGATCGTGCCGCCGGTCCCGACGTCGATGCCCGCGCTGGTGTCCTTCAAGCTGAAGTTCGTCCACAAGGAAGAAAGAAAGACCCTGACCCTGCGCTACAACCGGACCGAAGCCGTGCAGCGCAGCTATGCACCGCAGGGGTTCATCGGGCTGATGCTGGGCGACATCGACGATCTGTCGAAACACTTTGTCGAGGTCGATCTGGACGACCCGTTCTTCCGCGAGTTCGAGGTGGTGGTGGATGCCCCGGTCGATTACGCGCGGATCGGGTTGAATTCGGTGCAGGTGGCGCTGGACTATGGCAGCCCCGCCGATCCGGCGACGCTGAAGCATGCCGACCTGATCTTTGACGCGGGCACGGCGACGCGGGCCAGTTTCAAGGCTTTCCTGAACCAGAACCGCGATCTTGGCTATCGCGCCTCGGCGCAGTTCCACTTTGACGCGGAACAGGGGTCGGGCTGGATGGGCGAGACGCTGAGCCATGAGGT
>ENA-UOWO01006373-UOWO01006373.1-activated-sludge-metagenome-genome-assembly--contig:-NODE-6373-length-12077-cov-5.322742_pt1 | contig 12077 bp, 4 predicted proteins | sample MGYA00238148_ERZ761564 | MGnify/ENA primary metagenome ERZ761564 (study PRJEB28885, sample SAMN05720194) | activated sludge metagenome | isolation source: Anaerobic digester | place: USA...
GTGACTGGAGTTCAGACGTGTGCTCTTCCGATCTCCTCCGATCCGGTGCTCGCCCACCTGAAAGGCGAGCTGGCCTCCGTTGAGGACCTCGATGTGCTGTTCGTGGCTTCGCTGTTCCACGACGTGGGCAAGGGATTGGGTCCGGACCATAGCGAGTCGGGGGCCAAGCTGGTGCGCGAGTACTGCCTCCAGTCGGGGTTCTCGGAGGCGCGTGCCGCGCAGGCATCGCTCCTGGTGAAGCACCACCTGCTCCTGAACCACCTTGCGCAACGTCGCGACATCGAGGATCCCAAGACCCTGCGCGACCTTCTGGCCAAGATCCCCGACGAACACCTCCTGAGGTCGTTGTACGTGTTGACTTGGGCGGACGTGTCGTCGGTGCACCCGGACGCATGGTCGGCATGGAAGGCGAGCCTCCTGCGCAGGCTCTACGAGACCGCCCAGTCCGAATTGCGCGAGGAGTCTTCGCAGCCGGAAACCGAGTCGCGTCGGGATGCCCTTGCGCAGGAGACGTTCGGGCACCCGCGCGAGGAGGTGCTGGAGCACATCAAGCTCCTGCCGCGCCGCTACGCGAGTTCGGTCTCGCCGCGCCAAGTGGCCGACCATCTCGAATTGATCCAATCCCTGTCCAGCCATCGGCGCATCGCGGCCAAGGCCCGCGACATGGGCTCGCACTGGGATCTGGCGGTGGTGATGGCCGATCGTCCCGGGCTGCTCGCGCGCATCTGCGCGGGTCTCACCACATTGGGATTGTCCATCGCCTCCTCGCAGGTCTACACGCGCGTGGACGGACTGGCCATCGACCTGTTCTCGGTGATCGCCCGCGATCCTTCGCAGGTGCGTGACGCCGAAGACCTGGCACGCCTGTGCGAGGAACGCATCGGCAAGGCGAGGGATCTTCCCTCGGCGGAGCTGGAGGAAATGGTCCGCGGGTACATCCGCCGCTGGGAAGGCTCTGTCTCGCACATCATGACCCCAAAGGTGTCGGTGGAGTTCCACGACCAGGCTTCCGACGACCGCACCGTGCTGGACATCACGGCTCCCGACCGGCTTGGCCTGCTGTTCGACCTCACCGCGCATCTGTCGCGGAGACAATGGGTTATCCATTCCGCGCGAGTCTGGACGGAAGCCGACCGCGCCATCGATTCGTTCTATCTGACGGGTTCGGACGGGCGGAGGATCGCCGCCGATTCCATCCGCGAGGAAGTGCGCCAGGAGCTCGCCGCTCTGTTGTCCTCGGAAAAGTGAGACAGAATTTGTCTATAGCGTTAAGAATTGCAAAAAAATCCGTCAATCCCTGTTGACTCGAAGAATAGACCAGCGTATCATTTGACTAGGATGGTTCAGCAACGGTGTCAACCGCTGCCAGAACCCCGCAAACAGGCGCGTTTTGCGCCAATGTCACCATCAGCGACTCCACGGAGGAGAACGCCATGCCGAAGAAAGCAGCACCCAAGAAGGCCGCCGCCCCTAAGAAGGCAGCAGCTCCCAAGAAGGCCGCCGCCCCCAAGAAGGCTGCAGCTCCCAAGAAGGCCGCCGCCGCCAAGAAGGCTGCAGCTCCCAAGAAGGCCGCCGCTCCCAAGAAGGCTGCCGCCCCCAAGAAGGCCGCCGCTCCCAAGAAGGCCGCCCCCAAGAAGGCCGCCGCTCCTAAGAAAGCCGCCCCCAAGAAGGCCGCCGCTCCCAAGAAGGCCGCTCCCAAGAAGGCCGCGAAGAAGGCCTAATCGCCTTCTCCTCCGTACTGTAACGCTTGCCGCTCTCGGAGTGATCCGAGGGCGGTTTTTGTTTTGGGGATCGGCGTTGTCCCTGTCTCCCGCATCGATTCACCGGGGAAAGGAATCCTTTACGGAATCGATTTTCCTGAAAAGGGATCTCCCAATGGAGGAGATTCATTTCCAATCGACGAGGATGCTGTCGATCCGCCGGATCGTTTTCCTCCGACGGAGTGCCTGCGGCCCTCCTGTTGTGTTTCAGCGCAAACCGGAAACGACCGAATCCAGGCGTGCTCCGAGCTTCGTGTAACCGACCCCGATCAGATGGTCCCAGTTGCCTGCTTCTTCCGATTTGTAGTCGTGCTTTGCATCCAGGTGGGCGTCGTAGAAGTGGAAGAAGGGATTCGTCCTCTCCCTCTCGCGCATCTTGCGGACCATCGAGAGGTATACGGGCCAGGTGGGTCCGTACCGACCGGCGTAGGGAGTGCCCGCGTACCAGGGGCTTTGCGGAGCGTTCACCACCAGGACGTGGACTCCACGCGCGTTGACCACACGGACCAGTTCGTCGAATCTCCGGAAGCTCTCCGCATACTCCGGAAGGAGGGTGTCCTGGTACGGGGAAATGCTCAGGTGAGGATGTTCGTCACCCCATCCCGGACCATGGACGTTGGAAACAGGAGGATTCGCGACCAGGGAGCGTTCCTCCATCCTGGCCTGGATGCTCGACTTGAAATCCCGAGGGATGCCGGAAGTCCAGAATCCGTGGGAGGAGTCGAACTGGATTCCCTTGGCGTTGCGGATGTTGGTCGGCCATCGTTCTTCGGGCCAAGCACCACCCGAGCGGAAGAACCAACCAGGCATGAAGCTGATGACCAGGGTGCGGAGCTTCGGAGTGTTGGGGAGCACGATGTTCCGGACGATCTTCTCCCAATCGGGGAGGGATGAGGCCGCCATCGCCAAGGAGAGTGCCTTGTGGTTCGGAAAGTGCCCGGGCACGAGACCCGAGAGGTGGGAGCTCCCGACGATGACTACGTCGAGGGAGTCTTGGGCGAGCCAAAAGCGCAGGAGGTTTTCGCCGAACACCAGCATCTCCGGGGAAGGAGTTGGATCGAAATAGCGCCCAGCGGAATCGAACGTGGTCGGATCGGTACCCGGCGAGCGACCATCCACCCAGAGCCCCGGGTGCCAAAGGTCTTCGCCGGAAGCCAGGAGGGTGCTGGTTCCCGACTCGAGGTCAAGCAGGTGGATCGCATGGTTGGATCCGGTTCCGTTCTGGACCGAGGCCACCGCCCATCTTGGAGCGTTCGACCATTCCAGGTGCTCCCACTGTGTTTCGCCGGAGGGAGCGGGAATGCTCTGCAGAATCCGTCCGCTGCTGTCGGCGACGAAAGCGATTTCGTGGATCCCGTAGGGTCTGCCGACGACACCCGATCTGCCGGAGAAGCCGAAGTCCAGGAACATCACCCGACCCGATCCGTCGGGAGCCGAGCTGACGTTGCAGACTTGGGAGGTGTCGCCAGGATCCTTTCCGTTTCGCGGGGCGGTGAACAGGATGCTTCCGATTCCGGACTGGAGGTCGAGTTGCATCAGACGGCGATATCCCGTGTAGAGGAATCGTCCGGATCGACCGTCGTGGTAGGATCCCCTCGACAGCTCCGTTTCCTGCCCCTGCAGGTTTCCGGAGAACCACCTGCGCATGGTGGTGCGACTGCCCGCCCATCCCGTGGAAAGATTGTCCATGGCTTGGGCGCGGATCAGGAAGGTGTCGGATCCGTTCACCCACCACCGGGGGATCGCGCCATCGCCCAGATCGAACGCGGTGGATGCGGTGGAAGCGAGCCGTCGGACGCGGATGCGCGAGGGAGAGGTGGAGCCTTCCAAGGCGGTGCTCCAGGCCACCCACTTCCCGTCCGGCGAAATGACGGGATGGAAGACCGGGAAGGAATCCGGCAGGTAACGGACCACGGGAAGGGTCTCGGAGAAATCGACCCAGGCGAGGGTGCCTCTTCCGGCGCTGCGATTGACGAACACCAGTCGCGCCGCGCGCACGGACATCCTGTCCGTCGGACGGTACGCCGCCAACCCGATGTCGGGAAGCTGGAGAGCATTGCCGAAAGGATCCGCGAAGGAGGGGCGAGAGGCTCCGCGGACCAGTCTGAATCCGACGTATTCCGTACGGGAGCCTTTGCCGGAGGCGTAGGTGGAGCTGCGCGAGGAGGGCCTCAGGAGGGATAGGCCGAAAAGGGTCGCTCCCCCTTTCACGGGAACATCGGCGACCTCGCTGGGAGTGGCTTGACCCGCGAAATCCACCAAAGTGTCCTTGGGAAAGGAGCCCTTCCAGTCCTGCACCCATTCCATGACGTTTCCGGCCATGTCGTGGAGCCCCCAGGCGTTCGGGGAAAGGCCTCCCACGGGATGTGGTTTGCCCCCTGCGTTGCCTTGGAACCATGCGTATTGCCGGGCCTTGGCGGAATCGGCGACGGTTCCCCAAGGGTATGGGGTGTTGGTTCCCGCGCGGGCGGCCAGCTCCCATTCGGCTTCCGTGGGCAGGCGCCAGCCGTCGCGTTCCGGATGGATGGAGAGGCCCGGGAGATCCAGGACCTCTCCGATCGCGCCGGTTTGGGATCCCGAATAGGAGTAGACCGTATCCAATCCCTCGCGCTTGGACCGCGCGTTGGCGGCCAGGACGGCGTCGTACCAGGTCACGTCGGTCACGGGAAGGTCGTCCCCCTTGGTGCGTGACGGATTATGTCCAAGCAGGGAGGCGAACTCCTTCTGGGTGAACTCCGTGCGGTCCATCCAGAAATCGTGGCCAAAACGGGTCCAACCGGGGCGCTCCTCGGGTGCGGCTTGCGGATCGTCGGAGCCCAGGCGGAGCACCACTCCCTTCGCCGCGACGAGGTGCGCCCCTGTGGAGGACGAGGCATCGAGTTCCTCGGAGGGGATGGTCCGGGAAAGGTTGCAGGAGGAGAAGAGGCATGCCGCGGCCAGCGGCACGAGGATCGATCGGAAGGGATCCGTGGAATCGGGGATGGCATGAGGATGGGTCAAGGGATTCGACTTTGAATGGGTTCGTCCAGGAGGATGCTGTCGAGTCTCCTGGTGAGGCGGACGGCGCCGAGGTGGTTGAGGTGGTCGGCGTTGATGAATTCCCAGGAAGGGTAGTCGTGCAGGCCGTCGCGGTTGGCATCGTAGAAATGGAACAGGGGCCGCCCTGCTTCCAGGGTGCGGATGCGTTTGGTCAATTCCTTCCAGGTCGCCCAGGTGGGGCCGTAGATGCCCGCGTAGGGGGTGTCCTTGTATCCTTTGTTCTGGGGGAAATTCACCAGGACCACCTGGATGCCGCGGCGGTTGAGGGTGTCGATGGTGGCCACCAGATCGGTCCAGTTGGACACGAAGGGTTCCTTGGCGAAATCCTCGCTGGTGCCCGCGGGGATGAGCCAGGGCGGAGGTGATGCGACGGGATCGTTCTGGTCGTGGTAGGTCCCGCCCAGGCTGTCGAAGAGGCTGGAGGTCGGCCAACTTCTTGCGCCCACCACCTCCAGGTACGAGCGAGGAACACCCTCGCGCCAGAAGCGGTGGTTGGCATCGTAGCGGTAGCCGAAACCGGCCTCGATGTCGGTCCACGATTTGGACCGGTAGCTGAACATCCAACCCGGCATCAGACTCAGCAGGACCACTCGAAGACGACTCGCGTGCGGGAGCAGGTATTGTTCCACCACCTTGCGGTTGCCCTGGATCTCGGCGGCGCTGTAGGCCCAATTGAACGCACTTCCGGAGCGGATCAGGGTAGGATCGAAACCGGCCTTGGCGCGCGAACTTCCGATGAAGGCGATCTCGACGCTGTCCTTGCGCATCCAGAACGCGCGGGTCTTGATGGCGAACTCCTCGAGCTCGTAGGTGTTCTTGGGAATCGTCCAGGCACCGGCGGAATCGAGCTCGGAATCCTCCAGCGAGAGGTTGGCGCCGGTGGGCCCCACCCACAGGTTCGGCATCCAGAGTTCCTCCGCGGACAGGAGCGGAACGGAGGTTTCGGAAACGAGATCCAGGAGATGGATTTCCTTGTGGGTTCCCGACGGTTCCACGGCCACCGCGACGGCCCAGCGCGGATGGTTGCTCCACTCCAGATGGTCCCACTGCGATTTCCCCGGCGGTGCGGGAATCGACTGGAGCACGTTGCCCAGGGAATCGGCGACGAAGGCGATCTCGTGGATCCCGTATGGCCGGCCGACCAGGGAGGATCGGGCCGCGTATCCGAAGTCGAGGAACATCACCCGGCCGGAGGGATCTGGAGCAGCCGAGACGTTGCAGACCTGGGAAGTGTCTCCGGGCGATTTTCCGTTTGCCGGAGCGGCGAACAAGGTCCTTTGCCTCCCGCTTCGCACGTCCAGCTGCTTGAGCCTGCGATAGCCCGTGTACAGATAGAGGCCGGAACGTCCATCGTGGAAGGCGCCCGCGCCCCATTCGGAAACGGCCCCCATCAGGAGTCCGAACGAAGTCCAGCGACGGGCGAAGGTCCGGTTGGCCGACCAGGCGGGATCGGTGTTGTCCTGCGCGGAACGGACCCACACGAGGAAGGTGTCGGCGCCATCCACCCACCAACGGGGAATGGCACCGGCACCCAGATCCAAGGTGGGGCTGTCCTTGGAGGTGAGTCTTCTTGCCTTGATCCGGGAAGCGGTGGAGGACGAGCCTTCCATGGCCGTGCTCCAGACCACCCATTTTCCGTCAGGCGAGATGGCGGGATGGAAGGCCGGATCCGGATCGGGGAGGGAACGGACGATGGGCGAAGTTTCGGCGAAATCGATCCACCGGAGGATTCCCTTGCCGGCGAACCGGTGCACGAAGACCAGCCTCGCCTGGGTGGCTCCCAGCACCTTGGAGAGGTTCGCCGGAAGGATGGACACCGAGGGGGCCTCGACGGTCGCGCCGGATGCGTTGGAAGTCCTGGCCGCGAAGGCTCCGCGTACCAGACGGAATCCGACATACTCGGCCTTGCTGGAGGGATAGGCGGCGTAGCTTCCCGTGCGCGACGAAGGCCTGAGGCGCTCGATGCCGTAGGGTGCCGCCCCGCCCTTCAAGGGGATTTCGGGAATGTCGCGAGGCGCTTCCGGACCGGCGTAGTCGGCGATGGTGTCCCGGGGGAACGGTCCTTTCCAGTCCTGCACCCATTCCATCACGTTGCCGGCCATGTCGTGGAGTCCCCAGGCGTTGGGCGCGAGCGTTCCCACATCGTGGGTCGCACCTCCGGAATTGGCCTGGTACCAGGCGTGGCTGCGCGCCTTCGAGGAGTCGGCCAGAGTCCCCCAGGGGTAGGGCGTGGCGATTCCCGCGCGCGAGGCGAATTCCCACTCGGCCTCGGTGGGAAGGCGCCAACCATCGCGCTCCAGGTGCACGGAAAGCCCCGACAGATCCAGCACCTCCCCTCCGGTTCCGATCCGGGAGCCCGCGTAGGCGTAGACGGTGTCCAGGCCGTCGCGCCTGGATCGGGCGTTGGCCGCCAGGACGGCGTCGTACCAGGTCACGTCGGTCACCGGGAGGCGCGATCCGGAAACCTTTGACGGATTCCGTCCAGTCAGGGCGACGAACTCCTCCTGGGTGAGCTCGGTGGTGTCCATCCAGTAGTCGTGCGAAAAGCGCGTCCAGCCAGGACGCTCCTCCGGGGTGGCCTGGGGATCGTCGGAACCCAGGCGCAGCAGGATTCCCTTGGCCTCGATCTTCCGCGCGCTTCCCGGCGCCTGGGCGTCCCGCGCATCGTCCTCGGAGAGGATCGTGCGCGAGAGGTTGCAGTTGGATAGGATCACCAGCAACAGTGCCGCCGATGCCATCCGCGCCGCAGTTCCCCGAGCCGTGGCGGCCTTCGCTTGGGAAGCCATCATCGTGGATTATTCATCCAACTTGTGATCGCCGAATCGATGCGACTGCTCAGTTTGATTCCGCCCTGGTGTGACAAATGGCTTTCATCCCAGAAGTCGAGGTAATCGAAGTTGTGGAGGCCTTCGTTGTAGGCGTCGAATAGCCTGGCATTCGGGAACTCCCCGACAACCTTCTTCACGCTGTCCATGACCACTCGATACTGGTTCCAGGTCGGACCATAGAATCCTGCGTAAGGGGTGGTGCGGTAGTTCGGGCTTTCAGGGAAGTTCACCACAACCAGCATGACTCCCCTCGACTCCAGGGTTCCGGCCAGGTCCCGCAATAGGGCCAGGTTCCCTTCGAGAGCGCTTGCCTGGTCCGTCTGCTCGTCGATCAGGAGGCTCGGCGGTGTTCCACCCCATCCCCGCGAACCTCTCTGCCAGTCCCCGGCAACGCTGTCCAAAGCCTTGATTTCATCCGGGGTGTAGCTTTCCAGGACCGGGCTGGACGCATTCCTGCGGGAGTCGAGGTTCCAGAGTCCGCTCATCGAATCGTAGCGGATCCCGAACGAATTCGACGCACCGATCCAGTGCTGGAGTCCGTTCTCCCCGCGCCACCATCCCGGCATGAGAGTGATGCCCACGACTTTGAGACGAGGGCACAGGGTCAAGTAGTACTTCGCCCAGTGGTAATCCGAGAGGAAGTGGCTTCCTGTCATGCCCCAATTGAAGGCTCTTGCGGATCGGAACTGGTCAAGGATGATTCCATGTGCCGTTCTTGAATTCCCTACGAACCCGTATTCGATGGAATCCTTGAGCATCCAGAAAGCCCTCAGCTTGTTTGCTCCCTCAGCCAAGTACCCCATCGCGAGTGGAATTTCTGGATGGTTCGCGATGTGGTCGAAGTAGCGGCCTTTCATGGAGAGCATCGACGAGTCGGTCCAGTTCCCTCCGGCATCCACCCACAACGCCGGCTGCCACAGATCTTCGCCGGTGGCCAGAGCTACGCTGGTGCCGGATTCAAGGTCGAGAAGATGGATGGCATGGCTGGCGCCCGTACCGTTTTGCACCGAGGCCACGGCCCATCGGGGTTGGTTGGACCATTCCAGGTGGTCCCACTGCCGCTCGCCCGCAGGAGCCGGGATGCTCTTGACGATTTTTCCTGTGGAATCGGCGACGAAGGCGACCTCGTGGATTCCGTAGGGTCTGCCGACGACATTCGATTTTCCACCGAATCCGAAATCCAGGAACAACACGCGCCCGGAGCCGTCGGGTGCGGCGCTGACGTTGCAGACCTGCGAGGTGTCGCCGGCGGTCTTTCCGTTTTCGGGGGCCGTGAACAGGATGCGATCGGAGCCCGCGACCAGGTCGTGCTGCACCAGTCTACGGTATCCCGAATAGAGGAAATGACCGGACCGTCCGTCATGAAAGGAGCCATTAGACAAATTCTGATCAGCGGGAAGAAGGGTTCCGGCCGACCATCGTCGCATCGTCGTCCTGCTGGAAGGCCACGAGCTGGAGAGGTTGTCCATCGCCTCGGCGCGGATCAGGAAGGTGTCGGTGCCGTCCACCCACCATCGGGGGATCGCACCGGATCCGAGATCGATCACCGGTGAGGGACTGGTGGCAAGTCTCCTTGTTCGGATCCGCGATGGTGCGGTCGAGCCTTCGAGAGCGGTGCTCCAGGCAACCCACCTTCCATCCGGCGAAATGACCGGATGGAAGACGGGAAAGGAATCGGACAAGTAGCGGACCACGGGAGCTGCCTCGGAGAAATCGACCCAGGCGAGGGTTCCCTTTCCGCCACTGCGATTGAGGAACACCAATCGAGCCGCTCGTACGGAAAGCATTTCTGCAAGCGTGGGAAGGGCCAGATTGACCGGGGGAAGCTGCAACGATGCGCCCGAGGGATCCGTATAGGATGGACGGAAACCGCCGCGCGCCAGCCGAAACCCGACGTATTCCGTCCTGGCGTTCCTGCTTGCCGCGTAGGTCGCGCTTCGATTGGCTGGTCGCAGGTTGCCGAGGGCGAACTTCGATGCGCCGCCTTTGAGAGGGATATCCGCCACCTCGCCCGGCGAGGCCTGTCCCGTGAAGTCGTCCAATGTATCCTTGGGAAACGGCCCTTTCCAGTCCTGCACCCATTCCATCACGTTGCCGGCCATGTCGTGGAAACCGAAGGCGTTGGGCGCGAGAGACCCTACCGGGTGGATGAGACCTCCGGAGTTGGCTTGGAACCAGGCATGGAGGCGCGCCATCGAGGAATCGGCCAGGGTTCCCCAGGAATACGGGGAATCCGATCCCGCCCGTGCGGCCAGTTCCCATTCCGCTTCCGTGGGGAGGCGCCAACCATCGCGCTGGTGGTGGATGGAAAGCCCGCCCAGATCCAACGCGACCCCGTCGTTGCCGCGTGTGGCGGTGGAGTATTCGTAGACCGTATCCAGTCCGTCCCTCTTGGATCGGGCGTTGGCGGCCAACACCGCGTCGAACCAGGTGACGTTGTTCACGGGAAGATCGTCGCCCTTGACCAGGGATGGGTTTCGTCCGGTCAGCGCCTGGAATTCGCGCTGGGTGACTTCGCAGGAGTCCATCCAGAAATCATGCTGGAAGCGGGTCCAACCCGGGCGTTCCTCGGGTGCGGCCTGGGGGTCGTCGGACCCCAATCGCAGAAGCTTGCCCTTGGCGGGGACGAACTTTGCGAGGGAGGACGAGGAGCGACCGGGGTCTGGATCTTCGGAAACGTTGTTCGAATTCGAATCGCAGGAGGAAAGGATCCCCGCCCAGGCGAGGAAAACCACGAGTCGACCGGACCGAGAAAGGCGGCCCTTGAATCGGTTCCCTGCTGGAACGAAGATCGGTCGGGTGAGGGAGTCGGTCGAATCGGAAATAGGCATGGATGGGCTCGTTGAACTCGAGGAGAAGGGTAGGAGTCCGCTCGAAGGCTCCCACACGATACGCAGAAACGCCTTCCCCGGCTGGGCATCATTCATGCCCAATTTCGCCGACGTTCTCCGACTGCGAAAGGAATGGGCCCTACATCCGCTCCACGGGCTCCAGGCCCAGGATGGACAAGGCGCGCGAAAGCGTGCGGCGGGCCGCCTCCACCAGAAGCAGGCGCTCCGGCGTGGCGTCCACGTCCAGGACGCGGTGGTGGTGCGTGAACGAATGGACCTTCTCGGCCAGTTCCAGCGCGTACTGCGAAAGGAGGGACGGCTCGTTGGCCTCCACCGCCTGGTCGATGCGCTCGCCGAACTGCGAGAGGCAGGCCAGGACCGCGTCGGTCTCCGGCTCGCACAAGAGTTCCCAACGGGCCTTGGAGGGATCCAGGCTTTGGGTGGACTTGCGCAGGATGCTGGCCAGGCGCACGTGGGCGTACTGGATGTAGGGACCGGTGTCGCCGGAAAACGAGAGGATGGCCTCCAGGTCGAACTTGGTATCGACCATCCGCCGGTTCTTCAGTTCGTTGAACACCAGGGCGCCCACGCCGATGGATTCGGAAAGCGATTCGATGTCGGAATCCGTCAGATCGGATTCCTTCTGGGCGGCCAGCTCGCGGATGGTCTTGGCGATCTGTCCCTTGGCCATGTCCATCACGGCGGGCAGCGGCGATCCGGTGCCGGAGCGGGTGCTCACCTTGGACCAGTTTCCGTCCTCGCCCTTGCCCAGCACCAGCCCGAAGGGGACGTGGATGCAGGCCTTGGCGGAGGGCTCCCCCATGCGTTCCAGCACCGCGAACACCTGCTTGAAGTGCAGGCTCTGGCCGGCGTCCACCACGTACAGGGCGCGGTCGCACCCGAAGTGCTCGTGCCGCCAGATGGCGGCGGCGAGGTCGCGGGTGGCGTACAGCGTGGCGCCGTCGCGCTTGCGGATCAGGCAGGGCGGGATGTTCTCGCCCACGTGCACCACTTGGGCGCCTTCGCTCTCCTCCAGGATTCCGGCCTTGGCGATGCGCTGGATGGTGGCTTCCAGCTTGTCTTCGTAGAAGCTCTCGCCCAAAAAGTGGTCGAAGCGCGCGCCGAAGCGGTCGTAGACCTTGTTCAGCTCGGCCTTGGAGACTTCGATGAATCGTTCCCAGCAGGTGCGCGCGAAGGGCTCCTTGGCTTCCAATCGCGCGAACCACAGGCGGGCTTCCTCTTCCAGGGAGGGGTCTTCCGCGGCGGCGGGCTTGAAGCCCACGTACATGCGGTTGAGGTCGGAAAGGGTCACGGAGCCGAGGTCGGCCAGGGACTTCTCCTGGTCCATCCCGTGTTCGCGCAGCCACATCAGGATCAGCTTGCCGAACTGGGTTCCCCAGTCGCCCAGGTGGTTGACGGCCACCACCTTCCAACCCGCGGCCCGGTACAGGCGGCACAGGGCCGCGCCGATGACGGTGGAGCGGATGTGGTGGTACACCAGCTCCTTGCCCGCGTTGGGACTGGAGTAGTCCACCAGGGCGGTGCGGCCCTTGCCTGATTCCGTCACCCGGGATTCGCCGTCCAGCGACAGGGCCGCGGTGACGGCCATGCGCGCGAGC
>ENA-UOWO01006380-UOWO01006380.1-activated-sludge-metagenome-genome-assembly--contig:-NODE-6380-length-12073-cov-4.647695_pt1 | contig 12073 bp, 14 predicted proteins | sample MGYA00238148_ERZ761564 | MGnify/ENA primary metagenome ERZ761564 (study PRJEB28885, sample SAMN05720194) | activated sludge metagenome | isolation source: Anaerobic digester | place: USA...
CATCATGATTAGTTTTTTCTTCATGGATTTTTGAAACTGAACTATTATTTACCTCGGATATTTCTGAATGATTATGCTGATGATTAGGCATTTCGACTTTTTCATGAGTATTAATATCCGGTAAGCTGAAGATCAACGAATCAGAATGACTATGACCTATAACACCTATCGCTGTCAACGAAATCACAGTCAGAATAACACCCAAAATAATTAGTCTTTTAGGATTTAGCGAAAGATTTTTTATTGAAAATCTTTTCCTTCCGTTATCTTCAAGATCATGGTGATGCAAATCGAAAGAAAAGTTTTTTGGGGCTAAAAATCTCTTATTCCTGATAAGTTTATCTGTGACAATTCCTACAAGAATGGATAATACTGCTAATACAGAAAAGATAATAATTGTTTCTTTTGGCATCAATGCTATCATAAAATATGCTTCATCACCTGTAGTTGCAATCATTGCAGCCATTAAAGCTCCGAAAGAAAAAATTCTGTGTGTAAAAAGAGAAACTACAGTAAACACTCCAAGGCAACCGGGTAAAAGTCCAAGAAAAGAAGCAATTATTATCTGTAACAAGTTATTATTACTGAACTTTTTAATGAGTTTTCCTTCGGTATTTACATTAAGAAATTCGATAATTAACATAACTACAATAACGAAACTCGTGATTAACAAAGTTTCTTGTATTATTCTCAACCAATCTACCATAGGAAATTTATCAGTAAACAAATGATTATTCGGATTGTTCAACACTCACGACGGAAACTGCAATTATTTCAATCCGTCTTTCTCTGGAAGCAGCAGGGCTATAAATAGAATTTCTGGGGTCGTTTGGGTCATCACTCACTTTACCTGCAGAAAATGTTTTCCCAAATGCGACAAACTCATAAACTATCATACCAGATTCAATATAAGGTAAGAATATACCGCCCTCAAATTCTGCAAAATAATTTACAAGACTTGATATTCTGCGTTTAGCAAGATTATTATTGTATTCTACCGTATTTAGCGGGCTTGTATAACCTTTTATTGTAACAACGATCTTTTGACCTTCAGCAAGCAATTCCTTCATTAAGCTGGTAAACTCCAGCAATTTATTATAGTTTTCCTGAACATAATATGAAAAGTAATAATCCACACTGTCAATAGCTTCAATTTTTTCATTTTTTGATAATCCTTTTGAGTAGTTTTTTCTATAATCTTCCTGAAGCTCCATATATTTGAAGTAAGTTGTGGAATAGTTCAGTTCGGTAACCGTATTCCATGAATTTGGAACAGGTTCGTCATTATGGAAGTAGAGTGCTATTGGCACAAGGAGTTTAGTACGTTCAGTCAGCAGTTCTACTCTCTGCACTTCAACCACTTCTTCATTTATTTCCTTAGCTATATCATGATAATAAATATCATTGCAGCAACTCTGATGGCTATGAGCTAATGCTGATTTTCTGTTGCTGGCAAGAAAAGCCACATATTGATCAGGATAAATTCTATAATAAAAATCATTTTGTGCAGAATTCAACGGATATCCAATATTTTCAATTGTATCCCAAACTCTGAAGTTCCCTTTAACTTTAAAAATATCATAACCACCCATATTTTTATGCCAATTGGAACTGAAATACAACAGGGAATCAACAGGATTATAAAACGGGGTAATTTCGTCACCCGGAGAGTTTATTACGGAAGTAGTATCGAAAAAATTCAGATAACGAGTATCGTCAAAAACAGGCCTTCCCACATTGCGGGCAAATCCCCAGTTGCCGTCTGGTAATATTTCACAAAAATATATATCATAACCGCCTTCACCTTCAGGGCGATCTGATGACCACAGAAAAATATCTGTTTTATCTTCTCTTTCGACAAGATAGGGATGAGTCGAATTACATCTCGGTTTATTTATTATTTCAGGCAATTTTTCAGGTTTTGTCCACTGGTTGTCGACAAATTCAGACATATAAATATAAGTATTTCCTCCATCGAAATAATCAGAAATAGTAAAATACAATCTATTTCCGCTTTTTGTAAAATGTGGATTAGAAATATCATAACCCTGAATATTTATAACTTCGCTAAACAATTGAGCAGAGTCTGTATTCTCATCAAAGAAATTATATTGATACAATCTTGATTTATAATCATGGATACTATCCTGAATAGGCTTAATCGAAGCGAAAACGAGTAAAGAGTCATTAACGAAGCCTGTTGAGAAGTCGCTAAATACAGAATTCACTAAAGAATCACATTGTATTACATCATATCCATTCGGGTGATTAAACATCTTCCATGCAAACTCACAATTTACAAGTTCTTCTTCTGCGCGTTTATATAGGATACTTGAATTGTCTAATTCATTAAACTCTATATATCTTTTAAAGAAATATTGAGCTTTCATAAATTCTTCATTTGCTTTAAGCATCAGAGCATAATAAAAAAATGCTTCGGGATATTTCTCAGAAACTTTATCTGCAAGATATCTATAATGAATGGCTGCTCTAACATAATCATTATCAAATCTGTATGACTCTGCAGCTTTCCATATTATATCATACATACGTTGATTAAATTTGAGGGCATCTTCGTAAAGTAGTGCAGCACCATAATAGTTTTTTTCTTCAAATGCTTTATCGGCTGAAGCAATCAGATTTGATATTTCTTTTGACTGAGAAAATACCACAGGGATAAAAACTATAAAAATGAATATATATGAAGCAAACCTTTTCATTAAATAAAATCAGGACATTTACGATAATATGGTGAATCAAAAGGTTTTGTTTTCAAGAAAATATAAATCAGTGAAAACTCCACTCCTCCTTTACCTCTGCTTATAGTTGTAAGTTTTGATAAATTAATATCATAATTGACTAAAATCCTAGCATTATGGTATTTAAAGCCAAACACAATTATTCCGGCGTCACGTGTTCTCATCAATGTTCCAAAATATATAGCCTGAAGACTTACAGGATTATAATCAAATCTTAATAATGCCCCTAAATCAAATTCTCTGTATTCGTGCTGAAACATTGCAATTAGTTGAGGTTCAATCCAAAGATCATCTTTAATATTATATTCTGCTGATGCTGTGAAAATGTACTTCATAGCTAAAACCGATTCAGAATTATCATAGAAACTCTTTACCGGCTCATTCAGATGTGAAATTGAGAATCCTGATTGTATGAGGCATCCGGGCTTAAGTTTATACATGATATTTAATCCAGTTCCAATGTCAAAATAACTGCATTTATCAAACATCCAGTCTTCGCCAACAGGCAAAGTTGGGTCAAATTGTTCACCGGAGTATTGATTACCAAAATTAAAATTACTAAAACTAATATTATGCATTATATAACCACCAACAAAACCCAGTCCCAACAAAAAATTCTTTTTCTCACCAAATGGATAATAATAAGCAAGATTCAGACTAAATTGTGTCGTTCCGAATTTGCCGTCTCCGGCCACATCATTAAACAAATTAAAACCCATGCCACAACGTGAACCTGAAGCAAAAAGATTATTAAACCCCGCATCAAACGAACCTGCAAATGTACTGTATGCATTTGTAAATGTATTCCATTGATTTTTATTGTTAAGAACTCCACGAAAATCTCCTTCAAAATTACCTGTATTTGCAGGATTTATGTATAAAGGTGAGGAAAAAAACTGACTGAAATGAATATCCTGAGCACTTAATGCAATACTAATCATTGACATAACAATGATTCCCAATATTATGTAAAGTAATTTTTTCATAATCAAGAATCCAATGTAAAATTAAATATAATTATCATCATTTGCAATATAACATTTTAATTTAAACAAAACATGATTTATTTTTGTGATTTGAGTTACATTTGTAAAAAATTCTTTTATGAAAGACATAAAAAAAATACTATTCGTTGTCTTTATAATTGTACTTTTTGTTCCTATACTTGTTAAGTCTTTTAACCTAATCAGTGAAAAGCCTTTAAATGGTGCGTATATTCCGGCAGAAAAGCCAATTTTGTCAGATAGCACATGGTTCAATGGTTCTTTTCAGGAGAAACAAGAGAAGTTTTTAAATGAAAACATTGGACTTCATAATACTTTAGTTAGAATAAATAATCAGATTGATTTCAGTTTTTTTAAAAAATCTAAAACAGAAAAGCTAGTAATAGGAAAAAAAAACTATTTATTTGAGGATAATTATATATATGCTACAACTGGAACAGATTATATTGGTGAGGAAAAAATTAAATTACTGATAGACAAAGCAAAACAAGCTCAGGATATTCTAGAATCGAACGGAATAAAGATGCTTTTTATATTTGCTCCGGGAAAAGCAAATTACTTTAAAGAATATATTCCAGACAGATATTTTATTAATGGACAAGAACCTGTTACTAATTATGATAAGTTTACCGAATATTGCGAAAAGGAAGGAATAAATTACATTGATTTTAACTCATATTTTCTAAGTTTAAAAGGCAACTCGAAATATCCTCTATATCCCAAAGCCGGAATACACTGGTCAACTTACGGTATGTATCTTTGTGCTGACAGTTTGACGCGTAAAATTGAAAAGGACATAAATAAGGATATCCCTGAAATCATTCTTCAGGATATTGAAATAAGTGATGAACAAAGAGATCCTGAATATGACATTGGCAATTTAGCTAATTTGCTTTTTAAAATAGAAACCTACAAACTTGCATATCCTATATTGAGTTATAATCAAGAAGGAAAATACCGTCCTAAAGTTCTTGTTGTGGGAGACAGCTATTACTGGAATATGTTTTATAGCGGTATTCCGTCAAATGTATTCAAATCGCTAGATTTTTACTATTATAACAGCAAATATTTCAATGGTGCGCAATCAGTTGAAGTAAGTTCTTTTAATTATTTTCAAGAAATTGTAAAATATGAGTATATTATTCTTTTACAAACTGATGGAGGCTTAAACAATTTCGGTTTTGGATTTTTTGATAAGATAATTACTGAATTTGACAGAACCAATTTAGAACCTGAAGTTATAAAATACATAAATGCAATAAAAAACGATCCTACTTGGTTAAAACATGTTGAAGAAAAAGCAAAAGAAAGAGGTATTTCAACAGACGAAATGATTGAAATAGATGCAAGGTATATGTATGAACAAGAGACAAAAAAAGCAAATTAAAATTCCTTACTCTGTACACACTGCATATAACTCATGAGCTTGTAATAACATGTCCTCATTAAAAAGGTAACCAGATCTCTCGCATTGTTCAAGCCAATAAATTACATTTTTAAAATTAATGATTGCAATCTTCTTGTTAGACTGAAGTTCAGACAATTTGTCACATTCGAAAATCTTCTGCAAACAACAAATAGCACTTAGAGTAGAGTTCAGAATTCTCTTTGCAATAGGAGCCTTATTCTGATTGATAAGTTCATCATGAAAATCTATAATTTCCAATGTAAACTTAAAAATCTTTTTTAACAAAATAATTCTATCTGTGTCTTTCATGGTTAATGTAATTAATTGCATACAATATACACAATTATTTAAAGCAAAACAAGTTTTTTTATAAAAAGAAAATATTGATTAAAATTCAATACCTTTTCTGGCATTTAATCCTTCATTAAAATAATGTTTGATTTCTTTCATTTCTGTTACCAAATCAGCAATTTCGATGAATTCATCGGGAGCATCCCGTCCTGTCATAATTAATTCCATATCGTCTGGTTTTGACTTTACAAAACTCAGTAAATCTTCTGATTTTATAAGTTTATAATTTAGAGCAACAAATATCTCATCAAGTATCAAAATATCATAAATACCGATAGTAGTAATTTCTTTAATTTCCGAAAAACCTGTTTGTGCAGCTAAAATGTCTTCTATTACAGGTTCTTTTTCGATAAAGCAAGTCCTTCCATATTGTTTAAGACTAATATTGTCATGCTTTTCCAAAGAGACTAGTTCTGAATAATGCATGCCTTTTACAAACTGAGCTATAAAAACATTTTTATCTGCACCTGCTGCCCTTAATGCAAGCCCAAGCGCAGCTGTGGTTTTACCTTTCCCGTCTCCAGTATAAATCTGAATTTTACCGTAATTATCTTCCATTAATACTGATTATTACTTAACATTATAAGTACACAAGAATGCAAAACCTCGACCCCAATTTCCTTTAGTTTACATTCGAAAGCCTTATTGTGAGTGCCAGGGTTAAATATCACCCGTTTAGGAGGATTCTTTAATACGACATCATAATACTTCTCCTGATTTTCTGCAGAAAGATACATTGCTAGTGTATGAACATCAACATCTTCGGGATATGAATTTCTGATAGGCAAATCATTTATACTAGCTTTCTTAATTCCAACAGGAATAACTTCGTGACCATGTTCTAATAACTCCACAGTTGCCATATAAGAATATCTGTGAATATTATTGCTAGCTCCTAAAACTACTGTTTTCATATTGTATTTTATATATTTATGTAAAATTAAAAATTAATAATTTTATTTAATGCTATTTTTATAATTTTTGAAATTTCAGCATCAGGTAAATATTCCGTAATGCTTTTGCAATTCACCATTGCATCAACAATTTGTTTATCATATGGCAATTTTGCTAAGACGTCTATTCCCTCGTGATTACAATATTCGACAATTTTATCAGAAAATTCTGAATTCAAATCGAATTTATTAATGATTACCCAAGTTTTTAGATTAAAACTATTTGTCAATTCAAGAGTTCGTTTTAGATCGTGCATTCCTGACAGACTAGGTTCTGTTACCACCACGACATGATCAACACCAGTGATAGTTGATATTACAGGGCATCCAATACCTGGAGGGCCATCAATGATTATAGTCTCTATATTATTCTGCTCGGCAATTTTTTTTGCTTTGTCTCTGACGAGATTAACTAATCTTCCTGAATTTTCTTCTCCAGGAGCTAATCTTCCGTAAACCATTTTACCATGACGAAAATTTCCCGACAATAATAAACTCTCAGCATTATCTATCATCGAAATTGCATTTTCGGGGCATATTCTTGAGCATAACTTACAACCATCACAGAATATTTCATTAATAACGACTTTTCCATTATCAAACTTAATTGCATCAAAACGGCAGTAATCAATACAAGTTCCGCAATTTGTACATTTACTATAATCAATCTCAGCCTTTTGAGCTCCAATAAAGGAAGATTTTTCTGTTATCTCCGGTTCAAAAATTATATAAAGATTTGCAGCATCAACATCACAATCTGCCAAGACAATTTTATCATGTTCACTGGCAAAAGCTGCACTAATACTACTTTTACCTGTTCCACCCTTACCGCTGATTACCGCTATTTCCATAACTATTATAAATTGATTCAAATATTTTCATAAATAAAGCCTTTAGATTATCATCATGAGCAGCGACTATCTTACCTGTCGAGTATAAAATTGCTATTTCTTTATCAAAAGGAATTTCAGCAAGCAATTCAATATTTTCACTTTTTAAGTAATCATAAACTTTAGTATCTCCCAAACCCGCTCTATTAATAACAACACCGTATTGTTTGTGCATGGTTTTTAGAGTATTGACAGACTGTTTAAGATCACTTAATCCAAATGGAGTTGGTTCTGTAACAAGAATAACATAGTCTGCTTCTACAACAGTTTGAATAAAAGGACAAGAAGTTCCGGGCGGTGAGTCCATTATTACAATGTCTTTATCAGAGGTAGATTTATGAGCAGCTTTAATAACAGGCACCGGCGACATAACTCCACTTTTCATTCGTGCCTCAACTAAATTCATTCCATTATCAGTAACAAACAAGTTAACGCGACCTACTTCTGTATCCTTTTCTATTATTGCATCATATTCACATGCTACAGAACAAGCTCCACAACCATGACATAGCTCTTCAATGACTTTAATAATACGAGAAGGCGGAATAATAAAAATTGCGTTGTATTCACAATAATCATGACATTTACCACAATAAACGCATTTATCGGTATCTATAACAGGTACTTTTTGAACGACTTTTAAAGATTCCTTCAAACTAGCATCAAAAAACAAAAGTGAATTAGGTTCTTCTGCATCGCAATCTAATAAAACACTATTTTCATACTTTTCCTGTATTGCATAAAACATCGAAGTGGAAATCAAAGTTTTACCAGTACCTCCCTTACCACTTGCAATTGCAATTTTTAAACTTTTATCTGTCAATATTTTTCCCTCCATTTAAAACTACAAAACTTCCTTTTTCAACATTTAATAAATCGGCAATGACATCACATTTTACCATTAATAAAAAGAATATTCTATCATCATTTTCTTTTAACAAACCTTCAAGATTACCTTGTCCTTTTGATATTATCAAATCGCTGGAATTATATTCATCCATAAATTCACGACTGCATTTTGACAAAACAGTAGAAGGCGCATCATATCCATTAGTTATAACAGTTGCCGTTTCATGCATGTTAGTATCAACAGCATCTTGCATAGTAACATCATTTAAAACCGGAGCCGATTTAACTACATAAGTAACCTTATCCGACAAATTAGTTTCAATAAACAATTTATCAAACACAATTTCACCGGCATTATCGCCAAGATAAAGGATTTTATTCGCCTTTTGAATTCTTTCCTTTAATAAGCATGAATCATCTATCGCAAAATCGGCATGAAGCACATTGATTATTACAGAATCTATATCAAAACTGTCCGCAGCACCATAGTCCATAATATTCCCTGCAATTGCAAGTCTAAGAGATGCCTTAAATGAATCATGAGTTTCAAAAACAATTGGTTTCCAGCGTTTATAGATTTCAAATGCTTGAATATTCGATTGTTTTTTCTCAGATAAAAACGAATCTTCAATTCCAATAATATCTCTGAAATCTTTGTTTAACTCTCTTTGTATCATAGGAGCAGAAAAAAAACGTAATTCAGAGATATTTTGTTCAAAAATCTTCATAAAAGATTTTTGTTTATCTTCATCAACATCAAATTTCTTAAACAGCCTGAGATATCCACGCAGGAAACACTCAGCACATCTTTTATCATACGATGATTTAGTGTCCGCAGTTATCATGTCCATGACTATGGTCGTGATTACAATAATTAGCAGTAAGTTGTAAATTTCCTGCAATAAAATCTTCTACTAGTTCTTTGGCAGTTTTAACTGGAGCTCCGACAAAAGCATTTATATTTTGTTGATTAAACAACATAATTGCCTGCTGTCCCATTCCTCCGGCAATAACATCCGTAACACCAAACTGAGCTACCCATTTTGGATACAAACCCGGCACATGTTCAGGTGGATCTAATTCTTTTATATTAATAATACTATCATTTTTAACTTCAACAATTGCAAATTGTTGACAATGACCGAAATGTGCACTAAGCACACCATTTTCCATAGGAATTGCAATAATTCTATTCATATCTATTTATTTAATTAAAAATGAAGGCTAGTAGAATAATGAAAAAGCAAACTTCTACAAAAAAGATATTCCACTAAGCCTTCATGCAGGAAAACTATATAAAACTAAACACTTCTACCATTACCTCTTCTCTGTCCCATCCCACGCCCTGCACCACGACTGGCGCCGCGTCCTAAACCGCGTCCCAGACCACGACCTGTATTAGGCTGAGCATTAGTATTTCCGTTACCAGCACATTTTCCGGCTTTGCGTCCTGTCATTGGACCTTGTCCTTCAGGACCTGTTTGATCAAAATTTGGCATAATTACCTCCTATTACTATTTGTTAAACATATTTATAATATCTTGAATTGTTTTTGTTGGTTCTTTGATAACAATCATCTGAATTTTCAAACTTTCTAGTAATGATTTTATTTTCATTCCAAACTCACCTGACACAATTTTTGACACTCCTTTATCTGCAACAACCTGAACAGATGCAGGTCCTGCTCCATTATCAGCATTTTTGTTTGGATTTTCGATAAACTCGTATGTTTTTGATTCCGTTTCATAAATAACGAAATATGAACAACGTCCAAAACGTGGATCAACATTTGAATTTAAATCTTTACCAGTTGATGTAATTGCAATTTTCATAATTTCTACTAATTATTCGTTTATAATAAATTATTTCTTTTTAAAGGCACTTTACAATCAGGACATATTTCCTGTTTACAAGGCTTTCCTTGCAAATGAGGTATAGAATATCCACATAAAGGACATACGCACAATTCCTTGTCGGTATCTATATTTTTACCATCAAGTTTTGACTGTCCTAAATAGGAAATATTTTTACTCTTACATAAAGGACATTCTTCTATTTCATTATCAAGCTCGGGATTACTGAAATAACATTTACAATCTTGACACAAATACCAGTCTTTATCAAAAGTAACCCTTCCGCCTTCAATAGTTATCTGTCGTCCTTCAGCTAAAGCTGTTGCTATTTTTTGTCTTGCCGAGGCATAAATTCTAGTAAATGTGGGTCTGGATACTCCCATTATTTCGCATGCTGAAATATGATTGTGCATTTCATAATCACATAGCTTAACAGATTCGTATTCCTCTAACAAAAGTATCACCGGATCTGAATTCTTTAAACCATCCTGTTGACCATAAGGTTTAAAGCCTTTTATCAAAGGTAAGTTCATCATTCGTCTCATTCTTTTTCTTCTCGGTGACATTGTTTTTATATTAAATTCACTACAAAGATAATGAACATATGTTCATAATGCAAATATTTTTTAGTTTTTTTTGAAAAAGATATGAACACCTTAGAAAAATCTAAAATAAGCTGGAAATTTGCAAAATAGAATTTAAGAGTATATTCTTAAGAGAGTTTTTGTTTTAATTTTACAAAATACAGAAACAATTTGTTTATCTTGGAGGTGTATCTTTCGTATTTTAACGGTCTTATTTTGACTATATCACCCATTTGTTTCTCTGATATATCAAACAAACTGAGAATATCGTTATAATTAGCCGGTCTTAAGTCCAGCATATCAGATTCGTAGAGCTGTAAGGCTTTTTCTCTACTAATTTCTCCACTTCTGACCATATTACTATATTGACAAATATGCCTTTCATAACCATAAATAGAATGTCTAACGTAATTAGTAAAAGGTTCGGCAATACAATCGAAATGTTTAGTAAAGTCCTTATTTAAGTCTTCCTGCCAGCCCAATTCTCTAGCAATAATCTCTCCCATTTCTTTATCGGTAGGGTTATCAATATAAAATAAAGGACGAACTTCAAGTCCGATTTTCCCTGATTTCTTTTTTATAAAGGTATTAAAATCATTTCGTGAAGGTAGAACAAGATATTTGTTTATTTCATCAGTTTTTAATTCAGAAACATCCTTTAAAATGTGTTTAAACCTCGAAATATCTTGAATAGAATCAGGCACAAAAGAATCTTCCTCGAGGGGAGATGTTCCGTATAATATTAATGGTGTTTTATAATCCTGTGCTGTCTTTAAAATATATGATATTGTTGCGATATCACATGCCCCGCATATATCACCTGATTTTAACAACATATTACGATAGACTTTTTTCTGAATTACAGGGTCTGTTTTGCACCATATATGTTTAACACCTGTAATTTTTAATGCTCTTTCAATATTATCAAGTGCAGTTTGGCTAAACAGACCATTATCGTATGTCATCGCCAGAACCTTAAGTTTATAAACTTTTGTAGCCAGATAAAGAATATATGTACTATCCTTACCCCCGCTTAAAGGGACAAGAGCATCAAATTCGACATTTTTAGATTTTGCTTTATCAAATATTTCGATTAGTTTATCCTCACCCAAAGGAGAAAAAGTCCTTTTACCTGTACACAACGAACATTCCCCCTTATCATTAAATTTTATTCCGGGATATTTATCATTTAAAATACAAGAAGTACAGATAGTCATAAATTTGTTTTTTACATGGCAAAAATAAGAAAATGTAAATTCATTTAATCTATATGTAACATAAGTAAATTACTTTTTTTCACAAGTAACAATACAGAAATCTATATTAAGTAAACAAAAATTTTGTTCAGGATATTTTACGATTAACGGACTATTTCAAATTTAAATGTCTGAGTCGTAGTGTTAGTTCTTATTTCCATTAAAT
>ENA-UOWO01006381-UOWO01006381.1-activated-sludge-metagenome-genome-assembly--contig:-NODE-6381-length-12071-cov-12.851947_pt1 | contig 12071 bp, 15 predicted proteins | sample MGYA00238148_ERZ761564 | MGnify/ENA primary metagenome ERZ761564 (study PRJEB28885, sample SAMN05720194) | activated sludge metagenome | isolation source: Anaerobic digester | place: USA...
CTGCTGCCTGCCTACTGCTGTCTACCGCCTGCCTACTGTTGTCTGCCGCCTGCCGACTGTATATTGCCTACTGCCGACTGATTACCCTATCTTTGCGACCTTAAATTTCCCTCCAGAATGAATTTCGATCGTAACACCATAATCGGGTTTGTCGTCCTTGCGCTGTTGTTCTTTGGCTACTTCTATTATAATAACCAGGAGCAGAAACGCTATAATGATAAAGTGAAGCGGGAAAAGGCCTTTAGTGATTCCATCGCCGCGCTTAACAAACCCAAAACTGATACGCTTGCACAGAAAAAGGATAGTGCCCAGGCGGATACACAACGGGTAGTGGCCGCTTCCGGTACATTCAGGGATGCTGTAAAGGGAACAGAACAACTGATTCAGACCAGCAATGAACTGCTCAATATTACGTTCAGCAGCAAAGGCGCTCAGGTTAAAAAGGTGGAGTTAAAGAACTTTAAGGGCCTGGACAGTAACCTGCTCCGGCTCGCGTCTTCTGATTTCGACCGGCTGAGTTATCCCGTAGTCACCGGGCCGAACCAAACGCTGCAAAGCGCCGATTTCTTTTTCAATAAGATCGACTCCGCTAAAAATGCAGATGGTTCAAAAACCTATGCATTTACCCTCACGTCGTCTGACAGTAATAATGCCGCCCGTATTGTACACAAATACACAGTGAAGCCCAACGATTACATGATCGATTTTGATATCGAATTTCAAGGGGCGGATCAGTTGCTGACACAAGGGAACCTGAATCTTTCCTGGCAGTATTCAGCCGCTCAGCAGGAAACCGATATTGATTTCGAAAAGCAAAACACCCAGGTGGGTTTTGTGGAAAATGAAGAATTTGATTATTACACGGTGGGCAACCGGAATAGTGTTGATTTTAACAAATCAGTGAGTTGGGTAGGGGTGCGCCAGCGTTTTTTCTTCACGATCTTCCAGGCAAAGAAAAATTTCAGTTCCGGTAAACTGGAATGGACGCTTCCGTCAGACAGTTCACATGTCCTTATACAATCCACTGCCAATATGAAGGTTCAGCTGCCTGTAACCTCATCAGCTGCAGCCGGTTTCAGTATGTATTATGGTCCTTCGGATTATCATATTCTCAAAAAGTATGACCAGAAATTTGAAAAGCTGGTGAATTTAGGTCAGGGTATGTATGCATTTGTCCGCCCCCTGAATCGTTTTGTAATTCTCCCGATCTTCGATTTCTTTAAAGGGTTAACACCGGGCAGTATGGGATTGGCCATTGCCTTACTTACCCTTTTTATCCGTTTGTTGATTTCCCCGTTAACATATTCCAGTTACCTGAGTGGTGCAAAAATGAAAGCCCTCAGGCCCGAAATTGCCCGGCTGAAGGAAAAAACGGCCGGGGATCAGCAGGCCATGAGCATGGAACAGATGAAATTATTCCGGGAAGCCGGGGTGAATCCGCTGGGAGGTTGTATTCCGGCCCTGCTTCAAATCCCGATCTTCTTTGCCCTGTTCAGCTTCTTTAACTCGGAAGTCAGTCTCCGGGGTGCGGAATTCCTCTGGGCCAATGACCTGGCCGCTTTTGATGATCCGATTAAATTCGGATTCAGTATCCCATTCCTGGGAAGTCACCTGAGCTTATTCAACGTAACGGCAGCAGCCACCAGCTTCCTGATTTCCTGGTACAGTATGAGTATGACTCCGGATCAAAGTAATCCGATGATGAAATACCTGCCTTATATTTTCCCGGTATTTCTTTTATTCTTCTTCAATAAACTGCCTTCAGCCCTTACCTGGTATTATACTGTTTCAAATGCGGTGACCCTGATCCTGCAATTTATTATCCAGAATTATATCATTGATCACGATAAGATCCTGGCAAAAATTGAGGAAAACCGGAAAAAGCCAAAGACCAAGTCCAAATGGCAGGAACGGATGGAACAAATGCAGGAACAACAGAAAAAACTGAAGGATACGCAGCATAAGAACAAGCGCTAAGCTGTTAAAATAACCTTAAGAAAGACCGGGATTTGTTGCAAAACACCCGGTTTTTCTGTTTAAGCAACTTATTGGCTAAATTGGCACGTCTTTTAGATATACTATACAGTTAACTACCATGAAAAAGATATACACGATAAGCGCATTACTGGGAATACTGATGATCAGCACTGACCTGTTGGCCCAGCGCCGGCTCACGGAAGCCACCATTTCATATGATATTGTGATTAATACCACCAACGAAACCCCGCAGGCCGCTGATTTGCTCGATGGTGCCACCAGTGTGGTTTACCTGAAAGGCAGTTCCAGCCGTTCAGATATGATCAGTTCCCTTGGGACACAGGCCACGATTGTGGACGGTAAAACAGGGAATGTGACCGTGTTGAAGGAGTACGGGGAACAGAAGTATATGATCACCATGACCCGTGAAAACTGGAAAGAGACAAACAAAAAGTACGAAGGGATCACGTTTACCTATGTGGAGGAATTCAAGACCATTGCCGGTTATAACTGTCAGAAAGCTATCGGTAAGTTGACGGATGGAAGTACGTTCAATGTTTATTTTACCCGGGATCTTGTTCCGGTAAATAAGGATTTTCAGTATTTAAACAAGAATCTGCCCGGATTGGCTATGCAGTACGAAGCCACCCTTGGCAACATGCTGGTGACGTATACCGTTTCCACGATCAATTTCAATCCCGTCCAGCAGTCAAAATTTGACCTGCCTAAATCAGGATTCAGGGTAATGACCTATGAAGAAAGCAAAGGGGGAAAACAGAATTAGATTAAAATTACTGACGCTGAAACTGGCGGTTACCGAGATCCAGTTTTACTTTATTGAGCACTACGTTCTTTTTGAGTGGAACAATAAACGTAGTCCGGCCTTTCTGTACGGTAACAACCGTGTTCAGCCGGATGGTTCTTTTGTTTGTTTCAGTATTGATTACTGAATTACCTCGGTAATTATATCCGGATTTTAAAGAGAAAGAACCAGGCTTGGAAGTAGTGCGGCCGGAAAGAATTTTGGTTTTGGGTTTGTCAGTTTTCTTATTTCCGTCACCCAATGTGGCATAAGCACCCATACCGGTACAGGCAAAAAGCAGGATGATTCCCAGCTTTTTAAGTCCGCTTGTCCATGTGGTATTGGCCCGGTTATGCTTCATTAATTGCAAATGTAGTGACAAAAAAAAATATAAAAAAACCGTTCGTCCAGAACTTTAGTACACTATTAACGGTTCAGGCTGTAAATTGTTACATGCAGGCCGGTAAAAAAAATACCTATTTTGCACATCTGGGGAAAACTAGGCGGCGATTCTACTGGTTTTTTTTACTTAACTTGTTGATAACAACAGTTTTCAGGGGGCAAAGGGATTTTGCTGTCTGAACCAGGCCTTAAACAGATTCAGCACTTTTAAAGACCGGAATTCATGCAAGAAAATCCATACCGGGAAGATAGTGAACTACTTCAGGAACTGCTCAGACAATTTGAAAACTTAAAAAATGGCCGCCCGCATTCTTTTATTGAAGAAGATTCCTTTGAAAAAATAATCGATCATTATCACGGTAATGAGGACCTGAAAATGGCAATGTCTGCCGCAACCCACGCCTGTGAGCAATATCCCTATTCGGCAATGTTACGGATCAAAAAAGCCGATATTTTGCTGGCCAGACGGCAATATCATACGGCGCTTGATGTACTGGAACAAGCCACCTTGTTGGACAGCGGGGATATCAATCTCTATATTCTGAAGACGGAAGTCTACCTGGCACTGGATCAGCAGGAGAAAGCTGTAACCCTGCTGGAAGAAGCGATTTCGTTGTTCGAGGGAGAGGAGCGGATGGAACTCCTGTTTGAATTGGCGGATGTATATGACGATTACGAAGACTTTGAGAAAGTATTTGATTGCCTGAAACTAATTCTGGAGGATGATCCGAATAATGAAGAAGCACTGTATAAAATCTGTTTCTGGACAGATTTCACCGGACGTAATGAAGAGGGAATCCGGCTTCATTTAAAAATTATAGATGAATATCCTTATAATGAACTGGCCTGGTTTAACCTTGCGGCTGCTTACCAGGGTTTAAAGCTCTATGAAAAAGCCATAGATGCCTATAAATACGCGATCACGATTGAAGAAAAATTTGATTACGCTTACCGGAATATGGGGGACGCCTATATCCGCTTAAGGAAATATAAAGAAGCGATTGAAGCGCTTGAGAAAGTAAATGAACTTGCCAAGCCGGAAGATGTGATTTTTGAAGCGATTGGTTATTGTTATGAAAAGCTGAAGAATCCGGCCCAGGCCCGCTTTCATTACCGGAAGGCTTCGCACCTGCGCCAGGACGATAGTAAGTTGTTTTATAAAATCGCGTCCACCTATTTTAATGAAAGGCAGTGGACGGCCTGTATCCGTCAGCTGGAAACCGCCATGAAAATACACCGTAATCAACCGGAGTATAATTTACTGGCCGGTGAATGTAAACTGCAGCTTGGCCTTTACCGTGAAGCAGTACAGTATTTTTCAACCGTTGTCCGGTTGCGTCCACGGAACGCCAACGGATGGGAAGCCCTGATACGCAGCCTGTACATGGGTGGTTTTTGGGAAGAAGGAATAGAACAGGCGGAAGCCGCTTTGAAGTTAACCGGAAACAAACCCCTGTTCCTGTATTATAAAGCAGCACTGCTGTTTGCCGCCGGTAAATCAAAAGAGGCCCTTTTGTGGCTGGAAAATGCATTACAGGCAGCACCCCGGTTATTGAAAAAAATGGTGGAATTAAATCCGGCCCTCCTGCAGAACCAGTCATTGGTCGATCTGCTTGCCAGGTACAAGCGAAACAAGTCAATCTGATCCGTTCCTTCATTAAATCACACAGAAGCCCGCGAATCTTCCTTATTTTTGCCGCGTTTTAATATTGAGGTACATTTAATTATAAGAGTATGAATTTTAATTTAACGCAAATACCGGACAGGAAACAAAAGCCCAGGCAATCAGGCCTTACAATGGTAATGGATAAAGGGCTGAGTATTGAGGAAGCCAAAAATTTCATGAGTGTTTCTTATCCGCATGTGGATATTGTTAAACTGGGATTTGGCACTTCATTCGTGACACCCAACCTGCGGGAAAAGCTGGAAGTGTACCGTTCCTACGATATCCCGGTTTATTTCGGCGGAACATTGTTTGAAGCCTTCCTGATCCGTAACCAGTTTGAAGATTATATCAGTGTTTGCAAGGATTTTGGCATCAGCTATATGGAAGTCAGTGACGGCTCTATCACCATCCCGCATGCCGAAAAGTGTGGCTATATTGAAAAGCTCACCAAGCATGGTACTGTACTGAGCGAAGTAGGCAGTAAAGATGCTGCCCATATCATTCCCCCCTACAAATGGATTGAACTGATGCGGGCTGAACTCGAAGCCGGATCCTCTTATGTAATAGCAGAAGCCCGGGAGGCCGGTAATGTGGGTATATACCGGGGTAGTGGCGAAGTACGGGAAGGATTGGTGCAGGAAATTCTGACACAGATTCCCGGTGAGCAGATCATCTGGGAAGCACCCCAGAAAGCACAGCAGCTCTATTTTATCGAATTACTGGGTTGTAATGCCAACCTGGGAAATATTGCACCTTCTGAAGTAATACCCCTGGAAGCGATGCGGATCGGTTTACGAGGTGATACCTTCGAACTATACCTTGATAAAAAAGAATCGGTCTGATGCGGCTATTCGGCCTGATTGGAAATCCACTGGGACATTCTTTCTCTGAAAAGTATTTTACCCGGAAGTTTGAGGAACTGCAAATCCACAACTGCCGGTACAAATTGTTCCCCCTTTCAGCTATCACTGAATTGCCAGCATTACTGGATGCGCATCCTTCACTCGAAGGATTGAATGTCACAATCCCCTATAAGAAAGCCGTTTTAGCTTACTTAACGGACTCTCTTATACCGGAAGGACTAAATGCCTGCAATTGCATTAAGATCAGAAACGGAAAGCTGACTGGTTATAATACGGATGTATTGGGGTTCGGGAAAAGCCTGACCCCATTGCTGAACAGCGCACAGCAGCGGGCGCTGGTATTGGGAAATGGCGGAGCAACTGAGTCGATTCTGTATGTATTGAAAGAAAAAGGAATTCCGTTTGAAGTGGTGAGCCGCAGCCTGCATAAAGGATCTACCCTCACTTACAGCGAGCTCACGCGGGATATCGTACAAGCACATACACTGATCATCAATACCACACCATTAGGTACATATCCTCATACAGACAATTCCCCGGATATTCCTTATGAGGGGATTACCCACCGGCATTTACTTTATGATCTGGTGTATAACCCGCCACTCACAAAATTCCTGCAACAGGGAAAAGAAAAGGGGGCACAGGTCAAAAACGGGGAAGAAATGCTGGTGATTCAGGCTGAAGAAAGCTGGTCATTCTGGAACCGGGATTAAAAGCCCTTCATCTTCAGACGGGCTTCTTCCGGTACACCTGTAATTTTCTTTAAAGTATAATCGAAACAGACCATCCCGGTCCTGGCAAGGGCCACGGTTATGTTTCCGGCGGGGGTGTTTTTTTCCAGTTTATAAAACAGTTCAAATCCAACCCGTGAAATTTCGCCAGCAGTCACAAAGGCCATTAAGGATTCGCCATAAAACAATTCTTTTTTAAACTCTATGCACACGTCAGACATGATCAGTGCAGAACCGGCCAGATTCATTTCCGTATAACCGAAACTCCCAAGGTACTGCATACGCGCCTCATGGATCAGGGACAGGATCGTGTCATTGCCGGCATGTCCGCCATAGTTAATATCTGTTATCCGGACAGGGATCGGACAGGAAAACGTAAATACCGCGGGTGTTACTAATTTATTCCTTCCCATATTTGTGTAGTGCCGGTTCGCTGTTTTTTATCGGTTAGTTCTCTTCTTCCGTATTGATGAGCAACAGTAAGTCCAGGAAACTGTCTCCTGAATGCCCAAGCGATGATGTAATCATTTTTTCCCTCCATTTTTTCAGCTGATCTGTACAGGCCGGATCCTCTGCTTCACCGGAAAGACAGCAAACCATACCGCCGAGCTTTTTGGAAACCCGGATGATATTTCCTTCCGGGGTCATAAGCTTTATATAACGTTCAGCCGGTTTGTTTTCAGAAAGTACCGTTTCCTCGGTAGTAAGTCCTCTTGTTCCCGCATCCCCGCTATAGGTATTAAAATAAAAGCCGGATACTTCGCGGGCTATTTTTTTATCAGGGTACTCCAGTTTTGCATATGTTTTTTTACTGGCTTCCAGCGCGGCATCATTGCGGGCATCCTCATTCTCTGCAGAAGCTGTGGCTACCAGTTCATCCAGCGTTTCTTTTGTCAGATCCGATTTGCCCGGATCAATAGCAGGAAGTGTGTCCTGGTGTAAGGCCATCTCTTCACCTTTAACTCCGGGCTGAACCATCCGCATAATGCCAACGCCAATGGTAACTAAAATAGCTGCTGCGGCAGCGTAGCGCCACCAGGGGGTTATTCTTTTAATTGGTTGTTGTTCAGTATCAAGTTCATGGGCAATTTTGTCCCAGGTTCCATGTGGGGGAGTTACTTCAGTATTTGCGAGTTGTTGCCCGATACTGATTTCTTCAAGGCCTGATAAAATCCGGTTCCAGTTATGCGGAGCCGGGTTCACTTCTGCCACGGCAAGCTGATGTCCGGTAGTTTTATACGCTTCCATTTCCCGGAGCTCCGAAAGAATATGCTCCCAGGCAGCCGGTGGCGGGGGTACTTCGTGATTCAATAGTGTATTACGGATCTGCTCACTCATGATTTCGTACTTATTCCTCTTTGACGGTCTATATGCGTTCTGACCATGTCTTGCAGGATGACCTTGGCCCTGGATAATTGTGACTTACTGGTGCCCTCGCTGATGCCTAACTGGTCGGCTATCTCTTTGTGGGTATAGCCCTCAACCACATACATGTTAAAAACGGTACGGTAACCAGGGCTCAGTTCCTGTACCAGCGCCATAATATCTTTGGCTCCCAGTTCATCCAGCACGGACGTATATTTTCCCTCGATTGTATTTTCTTCTTTTTCTGTTACGGGCAGCAGGTATTTCTTTCGGCGGAAATGCTCAATGGCCGTATTGACAAAAATCCTCCGGATCCAGCCCTCAAAAGAGCCTTCGTTCCGGAAACTGTCCAGTTTTTTAAAGACCTTAATAAAACCCTCCTGTAAGATGTCTTCCGCTTCTTCGGCATTGCCGGCATAACGGAGACAGACAGCATACATCCGGGGGGAAAACCGGCGGTACAATTCCTCCTGCATTCGCCGGTCACTTTCCATGCATCCTCTTATAAGGTCGCTGTCACTGATATTTTGGTTGCGTTCAGGTGTCAAGATTTGGTGGTTTTATTACAGGCTATTCAAAAATGCTACCAGTTTTTGGGTGGCTTTCTTCCGGTGACTGAACCGGTTCTTTCCTTCCATGTCCATTTCCGCAAAACTAAGGTCCGAACCGTCAGGTACAAATACCGGATCATAGCCAAAACCGTTATTTCCACGTCTTTCTATGGTAATATTGCCTTCGCAGATGCCTTCAAACAGGGTTTCCTGCCCGTTTATTAACAAGGATATAACGGTCCGGAAACGGGCCCGCCGGTTACCAGTTCCATTCAGTTTATCCAATAGTTTGTCAATATTTGCTTCAAAGGAAGCCTCTTCACCGGCATATCGGGCACTTTTAACCCCCGGCTCCCCACCCAACGCTTCCACTTCCAGTCCTGTGTCTTCACTAAAACAGTGGGAGCCTGTCAGTTCAAAAATAGTGGATGACTTGGTACGGGCGTTTTCCTCCAATGTGTTATATGGCTCAGGTATATCAATGTTGATCCCGGCTTCCTTCAGGGTTATCAGCTCCAACGGACCTTTCAGAACAGCGCGGATTTCATCAACCTTATGCTGGTTATTTGTGGCAAAAATCAGTTTCAATACAGCAATTTATATGGTAAAGAGTATTTTAAGATTATTCCAGAGACGGGTTTTAAGCGCCCGGTCGTTTTCCATTCTTCCAAGGTCCGGGCACCAATGATAGGTACATCCGTTGAAAGCCTGAAGCTGAAATTCGGGAAAACTTAAGGGCAGATTGATATCACCCGGTTCAAGTCCGAACAGCAACACCCGGCTACTGTGGAATTGGGTCAGCAAATCTTTATAACCAGTTCCTGGAGCATGGTGCAGGTTTACAATCGACACATCGGCAATGCTTAATTTACAGGCGGCCAGTATACCGGTCAGAAACTTTAACTCCTCATCCGGCAAAAAAACAACATCCGTGTGCCGGACCAATACCAACACCTTCTTTTCATTATTGCCCAGTGCTTTAACCGTAATGGCCGTCGCAGCAGCTGAAGCGGATAAATCGATTAAAGGCGGTTCTGTAACAGGAACAGACCTGCCGGCACCCGGGGAACTGTCACCGGATTCTACGAGGTGATTTTTGTATAAGCCTGCCAATGCAACCGGGCTTAATTGAATATGATTAATATCCATAGTAACGTGATAAAAGTACTAATAGCTGTTCGCTTTTTTTTCGTTTCTTTGAGGTTCAAAAATAATCTTTTATGACGGCAGCAATGGATATTTCAGTAACCCGGGTGGAAAGGAGCAAACTCCAGGACCTGGATATGGAAAATCTGCCTTTTGGAAAGTATTTTACCGACCATATGCTGGAGGCGGATTTCGAAAACGGTGAGTGGAAAAATATTGAAATCAAGCCTTATCAACCGCTCTTGCTGAGTCCTTCAGTAGCAGCCCTGCATTACGGGCAGGCGATTTTTGAAGGAATAAAAGCCTATAAAGACCGTGAAGGCCATCCGTTTATCTTTCGTCCGCAGGATAACCACAAACGGTTCAATATCTCAGCAGAACGGATGCAGATGCCGGCTGTCCCTGAAGAATTATTTGTGGAAGGCATGCGCAGGCTGATCTCACTCGACCAGGCCTGGATTCCGATGAAGAATGATTTTTCGCTTTATATACGTCCGTTTATGTTCTCATCGGATGAGTTGATTGGAGTCCGTCCATCGGACACATATAAATTCATGATCATTCTGAGTCCTTCCGGCCCTTATTATGCCGCGCCGATGCGGATTTATGTGGAGGAAAAATATGTCCGGGCAGTGCCGGGCGGGGTAGGGTATGCCAAGGCCGCCGGAAATTATGGTGCTGCCATGTATGCTACCGCAGAAGCAAAGAAAAAGGGTTATGACCAGGTGTTGTGGATGGATGCATTTGAACATAAATATGTGCAGGAGTGCGGAACGATGAATGTCTTCTTTATTATTGGTAATACAGCGATCACACCCGGACTGGAACAAGGGACAATTCTTGGAGGGGTTACCCGTAACAGTGTGATCACCCTGTTGAATGAAATGGGGGTAACTGTTGAGGAAAGGGACCTGAGTATCGATGAGATTGTGGCGGCCTATAAAGCCGGCGAACATATGGAGGTATTTGGTACCGGAACCGCAGCCACTATTTCCCCGATCAAAGAGCTCGGGTATAAAGACATGTCCATGACTTTTGACCTGGATAAATGGAAGATTGCACCGGCGATCAAGAAAACGATTACCGATATCCGGGAAGGTCGCCAGGCTGATACGCATGGCTGGATGTATAAAATCTAAAAAGAAGCCCGGAGTAAAAAATCGGTCTTATTCAGGTGAATTGGCAGAAAATCACTGATTTAGAAGAGCTTTTCCTTGTTTTAGCGGAACGAAAAAGGTTGTTTTGGCCAGATTTATCCCCAAAACCGGGAAGAATGTAAAAAACGCCCCTCATTTTTTTGGAGATTAAGACGTCTGCCTTTACCTTTGCCCTCCCAAAAATAAGGGTCAAGAATGCCTACAATTCAACAATTAGTACGAAAAGGAAGAGAAATTATCAGGGCGAAGAGTAAATCCAGGGCCCTGGATCAGTGTCCTCAGCGCCGTGGTGTTTGTACCAGGGTGTATACCACTACTCCTAAGAAGCCTAACTCTGCACTGCGTAAAGTGGCTAAAGTCCGTCTGACTAATAAAATCGAGGTGATTGCCTACATTCCGGGAGAAGGCCACAACCTGCAGGAACACTCCATCGTACTGATCAGGGGTGGTCGTGTGAAAGACTTACCAGGTGTACGTTACCACATCGTTCGTGGATCACTGGATACAGCCGGTGTTAAAGACCGTAAGCAAAGCCGTTCCAAATACGGAACCAAGAAGGAGAAAGCGAAGAAGTAATCCTTCGGCTACGACTTCCACCTTCGCTAATGCTACGGTGGACAAGCAGGATGGCAAATAATATAAAAAGAGACTTATAATAATTCAGATATGCGGAAAGCACAAGCAAAGAAACTCCCCTTAGCACCCGACCCCAAGTTTAATGATAAACTGGTAACCCGGTTTGTAAACAACCTGATGTGGCAGGGTAAGAAAAGCGGAGCCTTTACCATTTTTTACGATGCACTCGACAAAGTAGCCAAATTCACCAATGAAGAGGGTTATGAAGTATGGAAAAGAGCACTGGCCAATGTGTCACCTGCTGTGGAAGTACGTAGCCGTCGTATAGGTGGAGCTACTTTCCAGATCCCGTCTGAGGTTCGTCCTGATCGTAAGATCTCCCTCAGCATTAAATGGCTGATCCGCTACAGCCGCGAAAGAAACGGCCGCAGTATGGCAGACAAGCTGGCTAACGAAATCGTAGCCGCTGCCAAAGGCGAAGGCGCTGCTTTCAAAAAGAAAGAAGACACACACCGTATGGCTGAAGCCAACAAGGCTTTTGCTCACTTCAAAGTGTAAAAGATACAACTACAATTGCACCGAAGGCCATCTGCTATGCAGGTGGCTTTTGTTTTTCTGAATTAAGAACCGAAGGATGGGCAGAGAAATAAGAAATAAAGAATGAGAAATAAGGAATGAGAAAGTGAAAGTGAAAGTATTGTTCTAAGGAGGTGTTGATTATTGTTTTCTGATGCTTATTTGAAATTTGCTATTTGATTTTTCTTTGGCTCTTGGCATCTTGGCTTCTTGATTTTTCTTTGGTTCTTGGCATCTTGGCTTCTTGGTTCTTCTTTGG
>ENA-UOWO01006383-UOWO01006383.1-activated-sludge-metagenome-genome-assembly--contig:-NODE-6383-length-12070-cov-8.049189_pt1 | contig 12070 bp, 9 predicted proteins | sample MGYA00238148_ERZ761564 | MGnify/ENA primary metagenome ERZ761564 (study PRJEB28885, sample SAMN05720194) | activated sludge metagenome | isolation source: Anaerobic digester | place: USA...
TAATTCAGTACCACGATATAAACCAAAGCTCTGAGTTAATAAAACTTTGAAAGCATCGACATAGTCAGCAAGGACAACGTCTCTCTTATCAAAAGCTTTATATTCGTTCTTAGTAGAAAGAGTACGATATTGCACTCCGTCAGAAGCACCAGTTTTCACATGGAATTTGAACCAATCGGATTTGGCAGTTTGATCTGCGGCAGGAGTAAATGTTGAAGTTTCTTCATCATAAACACCAGCGACTGGTCGTGATTCTTTGGCGAGAGATGGATACCAATCGTAACCATTTCTTTCTTCGTTCATTTTGGTTCCCCAATAAGCGCTAGAGATGTAGCTGGCTAAATCGGAAACTTGGGATCCTTGAGCATTAAGTTGATTAATGTTTAATGGATCACTTGTTGATGCTGAATGGTAGTATTTCTTCCATTCGGCTTTGGTTTCACTTGATAAATCAGTGGCGATGTTGCCTTCAGCAAGAATACCGAAACCATAACCGGTGATGTAGTTTTCTGTACCTTTTTGAATACGGGAGTTATACATAACGTAACCACCATTTTCATAAAGAGAAATACCGGTGAGACTTTCATCCATGGCATATTTTTCAAGTTTGCCAAGAATGTCCGCTTTGTCCTCGAGTGAGCTGGAATAGGAAGCGGCTCCTTCAAGTGCAGCACCACTGTAGACATCAAGTCTGAGATTACGGGTCACATCTTCAGTAGACTCATAAACAGTTACAGTAGCAGCACCGCTAGCGACAGCAGTGACAAGGCCATCTTCTGAAACAGTTAATACTTCTTCATCACTTGATTCATAAGTGTAAACATGTTCAACTGCAGTTTCAGGATCATAATCACTAGCTTGAGCTTCGATAATTTCAATTTGGGCAGTATCTCCGACCTTGACGGATTTGACACCACTATCTAGGGAAGCGCTGAAAGAAAAGTCGACAGGCTGTTCTTTAGTTCCTCCACAAGCGGTTAATCCAGCAAATAGGAGAGAAGCCGATAAAAGTGAAACAACGAATTTTGTTTTGTTCATATCTTTCTCCTTTCTTTAAGTGCGATCACACATACGTGAGGTCGCCAAATATGAATTTGGGTTAATTTTAAGGGTTAAAAGTTAATGTGTAAAGTATTAATTATAAAAATATATGACATTTTAAATGATAATAATAAATTATTATCTATTTTTCTTATTTACCTCTTATTTATACATTTTTCGCTTATTTATACCGAATTAAATTCTCAATTTCATGATAGAAAAGAAACAAAAAATGGCGATTTTTGACACAATAATGTCTAATTGTTTTATTATCGTCTGATTATTACCCTTCAATAATGGGTTAATATAGGTATATCTAAGTGGATTTTATGTGAATTAATCTTAATTTAATTAATAAAAATAACTTTATCAAATCAACTTTATGGACTTTAAAAATAAAAAAATGCTCCTACTTTTGTTAGGAACATATTCAAATTTGATGGCGGAGAATTAGGGATTTGAACCCTAGCGGGGCTTGCACCCCCTATCGGTTTTCAAGACCGACCCCTTCAACCACTTGGGTAATTCTCCATAAGATTGGTGGACCATCCAGGATTCGAACCTGGAACCGATCGGTTATGGGCCGAGCGCTCTGACCGTTGAGCTAATGGTCCGACGTGCCATATTGCAGGCGAGTAATAATATAACACAAACTTTTTTTGATACCTATTAATTTTTTAAGGATTATAGTGGATACCAAAAAAAATCCTATGTTTTACATAATCAGTTTTTCAAGCAAGATTCTAGCGGCCATCTGTGGGCCGTTTATCTCTTGATTAGGAATCGCTAATCTCGTATAGAGTTCACCGATGAGAACACCTTGTTTTTTCAGAAAGTAAAAATATCTATTAATGAGCGTTTCTGTCTGCCCTTTCTTTTGCATTGGCCCAAATGGATTAGCAAAATATGACTCGACAAGACCCACTTCATTAGTGGTTCCTTTAGCTTTTCTTTTTCCGGTTCTAAATATGTTGATTGCTTCATCGAGGTCTTCGTAAAGGCGCAATCCAGCATCTGTCTCACGATAATTATTCGCATAAAGAATCATATCAATTTTATGATCAGTTACGATGAATTTATGGGTCGTGACAGGAAGAACAAGTCGAGCGTTAGTCTGATCAGGATTAAAGAATATCGCCCGATCAATTTTTCGATAAGCATATCCGGCTTCTAAATCATCAAGGCGAACAAAGGCTCCAGTTTCGGTTCCGTTGGCGTATATATTGCCATCTTTTTCCAATAAGACGCCCATATCATCAAAGACTATGCGCATCTCTTTGATATACTCTTTGCCAATAATTCTCAAAGCTTCGAGAGTTTCGGACTTACCGGCTCCACTATCGCCAACAATGATGATGTTTTTATTTTTATTGTTGTTGAGTAAGATTGATACCATCGCCCCATGAATAGGGAGTCTCTTTTGATCAATCATATAAAGGTTATGGAGAGTTAGTAACATCTTTTTCAGATAACCAAAATAATCATTTTTATCGAGATGGCTGACGAAACCTAAGTACATGTTATGCGCTTTATCTTGATAATAAGTATTGTCATATTCTTGTTCACGAATGCCATACAGGAAGACAAGATTGGGTGTCTGCTTTTTTATTTCGTCAAACGAAGCAAATTCGAATAGGTTAGCTAAACCAATCGCTTCATGAAAGAAGTCACGATGGATATAGACTAAGGCTAGTAATGGTCCAACTTTGATAGGAAAAGCCATGAAATTCATCTTGTCAATTGAGAGTTTCTTAAGCGGATTCTCCTTAATCTCTTTAAATAAGTCAGTCCTCGTATTGCTTTTCGTATGGGCAATAAAAGGAGGACGAATAGCGATTTTGCTAATTAAAGGTATACCGTGAAGATTGGAATATTCTTCAGGATAAGGAAAGTTATGATGAACATATAATAGATTGGCATTCACTCCGGCAGGAAGTTGACGGAAGACATTATAGTTTTCCCCTCGAATATTGGTCGAAATGGTGCGGTATAAAGAGAGAATCAAACTATTAAATCGATCAATAGTGACAATTAGGTCAGGCGCTTTTGCACTTTGACGATAGAGATGAGAAGAAGACATCAAGCCAAATCTCTGCAAATCCCGCCAATAATCATAAAAAGCTTCGGTGAGATGGTATAGTTCATCTTGATGTTCAAGGAGATGTTGTAATGAGGGGTTTTTGTAGAAAGTCTCTTGGTAACTGTATAAGTAAAGAAGTTTAAAAGCGTCGTGAAATTGAGCGATCGTGACATCTTTGAAAGGTTCGATGAGAATATCTTTTTCGCTTTTTAATTTGTTGATGAACTGGGTGAGAACTTCAAGAAAACTACGCGACTGTAAAACACTTACTTCCGATTCACAGTTGGAAGCATCGAAATTGATAAGGGCGTAGGTTTGGGTGAGATGGAATCGTTTCATATTGTAGTTCTCCCTTTTCTTCTACACTTACGTCTTACAATTAAACTAAAACATAAGTGAATGTTATGCCTATAAGGATAAGCGCTTGACCAAGAAGATAAAAGAGCATGATGTAATAATCTCTTCTTTTGAAGTCTTTAATGAAGAATGACTTGGTTAAAATCATGTCAGAAGCTAAGAACGATATCCCTCCAATAACTCCAAGAATCATAAAATTGGCGTAGCCTTTTGCTGAAGCGATGATCGAAACAACGGAGACAAGAAGAAGAACTCCCATATAGATATTCCCCGCTAAGGAAAGATAGCGAGTTCCAGTAATCTTTTTGGAAAATGGATAACCAGCCAAGGTAATCAGTAAAATGGCAAAACCAACCACGACATAAAACCACCAATCGAGAGGCTGATTCTTCATCATGATAAAGAGCACTTCGCTTAGATAACAGAAATGTCCGAATAAAAAGAGAATTGTGCCTAAAAGGAAAATCTTTTTATTTTTGAATATTAAGGCGATATCGCCTAACACCCCTAAAAAGGCTCCGATATAAACAAGAGGATGGGTGGGCAAGGTGACGACCACGGCTAAAGCAAGAAAAAAGACGCAAAAAGGTTTGGTAATTTTGCGAAGCATTTCTTTTTCCAGAAAGGCTGCCACTAATTGAACGATGGTCGTAGCCACAAATAGGCCAAAAAATACATAGGTTATTGGTTGAAGCATAATCTACATCTCCTAATTGTTATTTTAACATTATTAATGATTAGTAAAATTACAAAATGTTTCGATTAGTTCTCATTGACTTGCTTAATCGATAGACTTATTCGCTTTTTGGCAAGATCTAAAGCGATGACTTTTACTTTTACGATATCGTTCACTGAATATATCGAAGAGATGTCTTTGACAAATTTGTTAGCGACCTCAGAAATATGAACTAAGCCATCCTGGTGGACATTAATATCGACGAACATCCCAAAATCCATGATATTACGAACCGTTCCTTGCAATATCATTCCTACTTTTAAATCTTTGATATCTTTGGCTTCTTGATTCAAAGTAACAATTTCGATATCATCACGAATATCTCGACCGGGACGTTTGATCTCTTCGATGATGTCGAGGTAGGTCGCTTCGCCAATCGAAAATTTTGTGAGGACTTCTTGTTTGGCTATTTTAGACAAGGCATTTTCTTTTTTCTCACTATCATCATTTAAAAGATCAATATTTGCTTGCTTTAAAATGTATTTAGCCACTTCATATGATTCGGGATGGATGGAAGTTTGGTCGAGTGGTTCTTTTCCTCCATAGATGCGAAGAAAACCAGCGCATTGTTCGAAAGCTTTTTCTCCCAATTTTGGAACTTTTTTGAGTTCTTTTCTCGTATTAAATGGTCCATTATCCTTAAGATATTGATAAATGTTCTCCGCGACTGTTTTGTTGACTCCGGAAACATAATTTAAAAGCGATGTCGAACAGTTATTGAGATTGACTCCGACAGTATTAACAGCATCCTCCACCACTCCGTGAAGGGCAACGCTCAATTTGACTTGGTTCATATCGTGTTGATATTGGCCAACCCCGATAGCTTTGGGGTCAATTTTCACCAATTCGCTAAGTGGATCTTGAATTCGCCTCGCTAAAGAAATTGCGCTGCGCTTCTCGACACTCAAATCAGGAAATTCTTCTTCTCCTAATTTGGATGCACTATAAACCGAGGCTCCGCTTTCATTAACAATAAATAGTTTGGTTGAGAAACTATTCTCTTTAATAATTTTGGATAATTCCATTTCACTTTCTCGAGATGCCGTGCCATTTCCCAAAGCAATATAGTCTATTTTATTATTCTTTAAGATATTAGTTATTTGCTGTCTGGCTCTCTGGACTTCATTTTCTGAAGCCGCCGTTAAATACACCACTCCAATTTCACTCGGAATGCCATTTTTATTAACAAGAGCGTATTTACAACCAGTTCGAAAGCCTGGATCAAACCCTAATACTGTTTTATCTTTAAGAGGAGGTTGGAGCAAAAGGGCTTTTAGATTCTTTTTGAAGACAATAATCGATGTCTCTTCTGCTTTCTCGAATAAGTCATTTCTAATCTCGTTTTCAATAGAGGGGAGAATTAATCGTTTCAAGGAATCTTCGATGGCAAAAAGAATTTCTTCTTTGAAAGCATTGTTTTGAATGTAATCGTTTTCAATCCTTGCTTTGATTGGTTCTAGTTCATAATCAATCGTCACTTTTAGACATTTGAGATTTTCACCACGATTAATTGCGAGGATACGATGGGGAGGAATAGAGGATATTTTTTCTTGATAGGCGGCATATTTACCAAAGGTATCTTTCTCATCTTTGGCGATTTCTTTGCTTAAAATCGCTCCTTCACGATAAATATATTTTTTAATGAAGAAGCGGTATTTTGCTTCATCGCTTATCTCTTCGGCGATGATATCCTTTGCTCCATAAAGAGCTTCTTGGACATTATTGACTCCTTTTTCAATATTAATAAAGGACGATAAATAGGTCTCATGGTCGTTACGCTTCAGACCTCGTCTCAAATAATTCGCCAGAGGTTCAAGACCTTTTTCTTTAGCGATGCTCGCTCGTGTCTTACGTTTTGGTTTATAGGGTCGATAAATGTCTTCAAGTTCTGCCAAAGTGCTGACATTTTCAATTGTCGCTTTCAATTCGGGAGTAAGTTTATTTTGTTCTTCGATCGAAGCTAAAACGGTTTTCATCCTCTCCTCGAGGTTTCGAAGATAGGTGAGAAGATCAAACAAATCTCTTAATTCAGTATCAGATAGGTTTTTTGTCACTTCTTTACGATATCGGGCAATAAAAGGAATCGTGTCACCACTATCAATGAGTTTTATCGTCGCATCAACTTGATCGATTTGAACATTTAATTTTTCAGCAATCCGTTTTGAAATCATCATACTAATATTCTCCAGGTGGCTTATTATAACATAATAAAGGTATCTCCTCCTATATGAGAGAGAAAGTGAACGGGAATTCCGTTTCATAAAAGGTGCGATTTGATTAAAAAAGATGATAGACTGCTATTATGAAATACGCCCTTATAACAGGAGCGAAATCACTCCTCGCCCATGCCGTTGTAAATTCAATTAAGGATGATTTTTTCTTCTTTTTAGTCGATATCGACCCTTCTTTGAAGGAGATGTATGGGAATCTATCAAACGTTGAGATCATAAATGGAGATATCACAACAGAGAGTACAGTTAATACAATCTTTGAAAGTATTAGTGAGAAAACCGACAAGCTTGATTTAGTCATCCATTTGGCGGGTATCGTTGAGCTCGGTTCATTGGTGGAAATAAACGTTAATACATTAAAGAGAATTTTTGAAATCAACCTCTTCAGCATTTATCAAATTAACCAAAAGCTTTTCCCTCTTCTTGTTGAAGCAAAAGGAAGAATAATTCATGTCAGCAGTGAATATGGTCGTTTACTCGGGCTTCCCTTTCACTCTTTCTACACGATGAGCAAACACGCATTAGAAATATATAATGATAGTCTAAGAAGAGAAGTTAAAGAATTCGGCATTAAAGTAATCAACATTAGACCAGGCGCTTTTAAGACATCAATGCAATCGAAAATCACTTCTCAGTTTGATCAGCAAGTCGAATTTACCAAACTTTTTAAAAAACGCCTCATTAAAATGCAAAATTTGATGTTGGGTGAATTGAAGCGAGCTAAGGATGCACAAAAAATTGTCCGAGTATTTAGAAAAGCGATTTATAAACCTAACCCAAGAATTGCATATAACATTGGCCAATCAACCAAAATGAAAATACTCAATGCATTACCTCCCCGAATGCAGGACTGGCTATTGAGTAAGTTCTTTTAACTATTTATATATTTTTCTAAGCTCTTTTGCTCGAGTTTTTATCTCATCATCAATGCGAAAAGAATCAGACATTTTTTGAATGCCTTTGCCGATGATGTTGTAATGAAGTGGTTTTGAAGCGATGAAGTCGAGTACGGCTTGAGGATTAAAGATCGCTAAATCAGCCAAGAGCCAAGCTTCCGCCATCTGGACATAATATTCATCATCGTCATGAAATAAGTCGAGGATCTTTTTTGTTTGAGCGGGATCTTTTTGAAATCCCGCTAAAAAAATGACATAACCCCATCTTCTAGCAAATGTAAGAGGATGATTAACATATTCTTTCGCTTTGTCAAAAACAAAATCAAAGGAAGGGGCTTTATTTTTTCGAATGAGTTGAGGAAGCATATCGACATGCCACCAATCATTTAAATCTTGAAAATGGTCTTCTATAAATTTAATTTGATCTTCAAATCCTTCAATCGATTTCAATGAAACATAGAAATAAATTCGAAGGATTGATCCACTTTCTTTTATGTGGTCATAAAGAGGAGTAACATCAACCCCATCTTTTAAATATTTCTCGGCGATGGCATCTACATCGGCAGTTTTCAACTTTTTGAATTTTGATAACAGTTGTTTTGTTTGTTCATAAATCATAAAAAAACACCTCGCCCAATTTTAGCACCAAAAATTAAAAACTCACCAGTAATTTGGTGAGTTCAATAAATTTAGATTTTTAAATCGCCGTCTTTGATCCACTTTAGTTTTCTAAAGAGCAAATCAAACGCGAAGACCAAGACAAGGGGAGCAATGATTTGCAAACCAAGAACTCCTACCCAGGCTTGCCAGCTATCGAATCCCATCGAACCAAAAGTTCCAATTTGACCGACTAAACCAGCAGTTCCCATTCCAGCGCTTGGGCCGACGCAAATTAAGCGAAGCCAACAAGTTGAAATTGGTCCTAAAATTGCCGAAGTGATGATTGTGGGAAGCCAAATGATAGGTTTTTTGACGATGTTTTTGAATTGAAGCATGCTTGTACCAATACCAATTGATATCATCATCCCAATATTGTTATCTTTTCGTGACTGAATCATAAACCCAACCATTTGTGTTGAGCAACCGACAATAGCGGCTCCACTGGCGAGTAATAGACCAGTATAATTTGGATCGCTAATGGCCATCGCGAGAGTAACACCGCTAGGCAGTGAAAGAATCATCGCAGCGATCGCGGCGCTACTAATCGGAGCGGTTAAAGCCATACCCATTAAGACCGCTACTAGAACGCCCATGACAAATGGGACAGTATTTGTGGAAATATTGATAAGCCATTGAACGCCAAAGGTAACATAGATGGCAGGATAACGAATTGTCAGAGATAAAATAAGACCGAAAATAGCCCCGAATAATGGGATTAAAATGAGGTCAACTGGGGTTTTCTTTCGAAGAATCAATTGCATGAGCAAAGCAACAGAAATAACAACAATAAAAATAGTTAAAGGATCGCCGATTTTAATCCCATCAGCAAGAGGATGATTAGCCAAAGTGACAAATTGTGTATTTAATGAGAAATAAGAAGCTAGTTGACCGACAAATCCTAAAACGATAACTTTTAAAACGTCAAATTTTAAAGCTAAGCCAATGCCGACACCAATCCCAAAACCGGTTACGACTTGCAAGACAAAAGAGAGACCAAAGCTTCCAGGAGCTGTACTTCCATTACCGAGAATGCTGAGCATAAATTCAGAGAAAGGATTGCCTGCTCCGTATTTGCCAAATAAACTCCCGATTGTTCCAAAGATTGTACCGATGATAAGAGTAGCGAAAAAGCCGTAGGCCATTCCGTTCAAACTTTTAAGGAAATAATCTCCTACTTGTTTTCGGGTAATCTTCTCTTTTCCCATGAAAATTATGATAGTTTAGTTTAGAAGAAAAATCATCACAATTTTAATTGTTGATGAAAAACGAGATATTTTTAACTATTTGAAAACCATGAATATCTAAGGATGATTTTTACTTTGTTGCGTTTGGCCAAAAGATGTAGCTTGTCATCGATAGAGAACCCATGACACATTTTTCATTAAAGATTTCTACCTTGTCTTCTTTATTTCTTGTTCCTAAAACATAAAGAAGAGGTAAATAGTGATCAGGAGTAGGAATGGCAAAATTGCTATCTTTTAAATGCTTATAATCAATTAGAGATTCATCATTTCCTTCAAGAATATATTTTTTGACGAGTGCATCAAAAGATTCAGCCCATGAGAAACCATTATTTTCGTTATACCAATCAACCATCATTAAGTTATGGACAATGTTGCCACTTCCGATAATCAATATGCCTTCTTCTCGAAGAACATTAAGAAGCTTTCCAATTTCGTAATGCTCTTGAGGAAATAATCGTCGATTAACAGATAGTTGAATGACTGGAATATTTTTATTCGGATACATCTTTGTTAGAACTGACCAAGTTCCATGGTCAATGCCCCAAGAGTTATCGATTTCTAGTTTATCTTTGAGCAAATCTAATAAACGATGGGCAAGCCATGGCGATCCTGGAGCATCGTAGTTTACTTGATATAATTCTTTTGGAAATCCGTACATATCATTAATGACTTCGGGATATTCTTTATCATTCGTATAAGTTCCATCATCATACCAATGAGCTGAAATGGCTAAAATAGCTTTCGGTTTTGGTAGAGTTTTACCCAATTTTTCCCAAGAACGAGTAAGCTCGTTATCCGAAATAGCGTTCATTGGCGAGCCATGTCCGACAAAAATAACTGGCATTCTCACATGTTCCATAAGCTACCTCTTATTTCATTTTATCATTTGAAAAGATTGGGGGCGATAAAAAGCCCTAATGTTTCTAATAGATGGATTTGGGAAACTTGCTTAAAAGAGTGTAATTATTCAATTTTTAGAATTGATTCGACAACTTCATTAATGCTTAAAGATGTTGTATCGATTTTAATAGTTTTTAAGGACTCATATCGTGGAATTCTCTTTAAAGAACGTTCCACCACTCCATCATCTTTGCGTGCCCCAATTTTGATATCATTTTCTAATCTTGCCGAAATTGTTTCTGAGTTTGCGATTAAAGAAATGGGATATATTCTTAAACCTTGGATTTTAATTCTCGACACTATCTCATCTATAGTGCTTTGAAAATCCATCACCCAACCTAGGATGACATTTTGATAATCTTTTTCAAAAGCCGAAATGACCATCTCGATGATATTATTGATTACTCTCTTTTTGTTCTCTTCATTAATAATGAAAGGAATATCTTTCCAACCGAGATCACCCTCTAAATAGATTGCGTTTTTTAATCTGTCAGCAAGAGAATGACCAACAGTGGTCTTTCCTACTCCCATCGGACCACCAAGAAGATAAAGCCTTTTCATATGATTGTTTATTTTTTCGAAAATACTTTTTGTATATTCTTTAAAAGCCACAGGATTCTTTAATAATGCCCTTATGTCGGATAGCATTTTTTGTGTATATTTTGTTTCCAAAAATACTTTTAAATAACCATTTTCTCCATATTTCTCTTGGATATGTTTATGAACATCTGGATAGATACTTTCAAAAGAATCAGCGTTTTTTGCTCGAAACAAAAGGCTTCTTTCAATAATTGTCTCCATCGTATCTGAACGATCAGCTTCCGCCACTATTTTGCCGTAGATGGATCTCGGGGAGTTCTTTGAACTCGCTCGATGATCTTCCACTGCTTCCTTCATAATCAAAAGTTGTTCTAGAGTAAAAAACTTTTTAATAAAGTTATCATCAACAAGCATTTCACCACTAATAATATGATGTCTCGCGCGTTCAACAATTAGCCCAATATCGTGGAAGGCAGCGATCGTATAGACCATGTTTAAATCAACATCATAATCTTTGGCAATTTCAAGAGATTTATCAATCACATCTTGGACATGATTTCCACTGTGAGCCATGTCTAAAAGTTTGTATTTTGGTAATACTTTAAATTCGATATATGTTTTCAGCTCATGATTAATCATTTTGTCAAATGAACATTATAACTAATGTGACATCATGTAAAGCATTTTTTCTTGGTTAAGATGGGTATCATAAAGTCATATGTCGAGTTGTTTACGACAATATAAAGATGAAAAAACGCATGCCACAATATTTCATCTTGGCCAAGCATAAAGCAGGCCGAGAAAAACTCCGACTCCAAGCGCTAAATAATAAAACCAAGATGTTCGTTTATTGGTGAGTATCCAAATGATAAGACCACATGCTAGTGCTACTAATAGGATGGCCAACCATATTATTGTATAAAAACGAAGAACAACGACAATTATAAAAATAGCAATCCCTGAAAGCAAAAGCATACCTTTCACAATTTTCATGAAGTTTTGTGCCCATCAAAATATTATCAAAGCACATACGACTAACGCTGAAATGTTTCGTAACATGACTTGGGGAAAATCTTGGGGATTTCCGTGAAATATTTTTGTCTCAAAAAGAATGGTCAATCCAAGGTATGAAAACCAAAAAAGAGCAAATAAGGTGACACCGCCAAGCAAAATTGCTGCCGCTTTTAAAATTTTGATCCACACTCTTTTCAATTACATCACCACTTTTATAATATTTCATCTATAATTTTTCATCAATTTAGCTAATAGAAGATTTTATGTTTGCTTACAAATAAAAAAGGTTTGATAACGAGTATCAAACCTATTCATTAAAATGGTAGCTGCGGGGGGATTTGAACCCTCGACCCACCGGGTATGAACCGATT
>ENA-UOWO01006385-UOWO01006385.1-activated-sludge-metagenome-genome-assembly--contig:-NODE-6385-length-12069-cov-9.554187_pt1 | contig 12069 bp, 9 predicted proteins | sample MGYA00238148_ERZ761564 | MGnify/ENA primary metagenome ERZ761564 (study PRJEB28885, sample SAMN05720194) | activated sludge metagenome | isolation source: Anaerobic digester | place: USA...
TCCGATCTCCAGGTAATAGTTTTTTGGATGGTATCAAGGGGTGAAGATATCGTAAACAGATGCCTGTCGTTCACAAACACTTTCCAGGCGCGGGGATCGGCGGGGTTGACGTCGATGCCGGCGAGGAGCAGAAAAGTTCCAGGTTCCGGGTTCCAGGTTCCAGGTTTATTACTTCCAGATTCCTGTTTCGGGTATCCGGTTTCCGCAATCATAGCGGATTCCCATTCGATGAAGCGGGTGCTGTCTTCGGAGCGGACCAGCAGCGAGGTGGTGGCATCGGGCTGCGGGGCGTGGTAGGATAGCTCTTCACCGCTGATCCGTGAAAGGAAACCGGGGGTGTAAACCTGGGAATAGCATTGGTAACAGGCTATAAGAATGATAATTGTCATTGTATTTTTCATAGTCTGCGAAAATCAGGAATTAAATCGGGCAATCAAACCGGTAAAAATAACCATTTATTAATATAAATATTTCGGGAATGGCGTAGGTTTGTATGAAGATATTTTTTTTAAATTAGCATGCGAATTAAAGAGAGCGATAATTATTATCCTGCTAACAGAATCCCAAAATCCATTAATCTATAAATTCTTAAAGATGAGAAATTTACACCTTGCCGTTAAGACAAAGACGAGGCCGGAGCGCCCGTGGAAAAGGAGTATAAATTTTATTCCATTATTCATTTTGCTTGTGCTTATCTCCTTTTCAGGGAAAGGATACGGACAGCCACTCCTGGTGGAAAATTTTGATTATACAGTAGGGACTTATATTACGGCAAACGGTTGGGCAAATCACAGTACAGGAGTTAACCCCATTACGGTTACTGCCTCAACGATAACATACCCAGGATATCTTTCATCAGGTATCGGAGCGGAAGTTACAATGGCTGTAAGCGGTGAGGATGACAACAAGACATTTCCACAACAAACTTCAGGAACAATTTATGCAGGTTTTCTGGTGAATGTTACTTCTGCTACAACGGGTGGCGATTATTTCTTTCATGTCGGAGCAACAACAATAGGCTCGACCTTCAGGGGAAGGGTCTTTGTTAAAAGGGATGCAAGTAATAATCTTGCTTTTGGAATAGCTAACAGCACTACACCTGTTGCATATACTTCGTTCTCATATGCATTAAACACAACTTATCTTATAGTACTAAAATATGAGATTGTTAGCGGTTCCAGTAATGATGTATCATCTATTTATATTAATCCCCCGTTAAATGCCCCAATTCCGGCTACCGGATGGTTATTGGCAACAGATGCATCTGGTACTGACCTTGCTAATGTCGGAACAGTTGCATTGAGACAGGGTGGCAGTTCAACTGGTGCTGCCCTGAAACTCGATGGCATCCGCGTTTCCACCACCTGGTCCGATATCGTGGGCACGGCATCAAATCCTTTGTTAACTGCAGCTCCAACCTCATTGAGCGGGATGCATTATGTGGAGGGACAAGGCCCGTCACCTTCCATGTCATACCTGCTTAGCGGAATTAACCTTACTCCTGCGAGCGACAATATAGCGATTACAACCCCGGCAGATTATGAAGTCTCTCTCGACGACAATACTTTTGGCACCGGCGTATCGGTTCCTTACTCATCCGGTACACTAGCCGAAACGCCGGTTTATGTGCGGCTCAAATCAGGCCTGACTTTAGGAAGCTATAACGGTGAACTGGTAAGCAATATAGGTGGCGGCGCCACAACGGTCGATGTGACCTGCAACGGCGCCGTCGTGCTGGCTGAACCGACCAATTACCCGACTAACTTCACGGTCAGTGTTCACGGACAGCTTTCATTGACTTTGACCTGGACGGATGCAGCCGGAACCACACCTCCGACCGGGTATATCATCAAAGGACTGGTCGATGCGGTGAATTTTGTCGCTCCGGTGGACCATGTCGCCGAAGCAGATGCACTACTGGTGAAAAACGTGGCGCAGGGAGTTCAAACGGCTATTTTCACGGGCCTGGATCCCAATACCAATTATGTTTTCCAGATTTGGCCCTATACGAATTCAGGATTATACATCGATTATAAAACCGATGGGACGGTTCCGCTGACAAATGGATGGACCGATTTTATGGATTTCCTGGCTACAGCAAACGGTAATTGGAATTCACCTGCTACCTGGTCGGTCAGTTTACCCAACGGTGGTGGCTGGACCCCGGCTACGACAGAAATTCCGATTTATAAGACTTCAGACGTTTATATCAGCGATAATTTCACAGTGATCTATCCACCGTCCTATAATGCGGGGAAAGTCAAGACGCTGCGCGTATATGGTACCGGTACGCTGAAAGCAAATTCATCTTCAGGAAGCTGTTATCTCTATGTATATGGCGATATCATGGTCGATGGGGTAATCGGCGGGCCAACCGATGTGCTCGGGCTTGATATAGAGGGGTCGAATTGTAACGTCTACGGCAGCAACAGCCTTGTGGTATCCAGAATCGCCAAATACACAACTCATTCAGCAACAACCAACCTGGTTCTTGTCCGTCCCCTGACATTAACCTATTCACATGCCACCAATCCGGCACTATGGAATCAAAACCCTGCCACTACCACGTTTAATATCCTCGTTGTTGATCACGCACCGGTAACCATAAACAATGCCAATGTGGACCTCAACGGGTGCAACTTTTATCTGAACTATCCGTCATCCGCTATCCTGAAGAGTGTGAGCGGTTCAGGCACAATGACATCATATGTTACTATTCCTTCATGGACTGATGATGCGCATGGCTGGCACCTGCTCTCTTCACCGATGACTTCGCAGTCGGTCTCTCCGGCATTCACCGACGCAGTGCCGGCTAATTATGATTTCTTTGCATGGGACGAAGTTAACGACATGTGGCTTAACCAGAAAGTCGCCGGAAATAATATTACCAGTTTCGTTCCCGGCCATGGCTACCTTGCTGCCTATCAGAACACTCCGGGCAGAAATTTTACGGGTCAGGTTACAACTACTGATGTCACTGTAAACAACCTTACTATGAGTGGCGGGACTTACTCAGGTTGGAACCTGCTGGGAAATCCCTATAACAGTTCCCTGAAGTGGAACGATGGTACGATCTGGACAGTGCCGGCCACCATTGCCGCTACGGCAAAAGTCTGGAATGAGCCCACTGCAGCCTATGTCGATATTGATCCCGGCGAAAACATCCCGGCATTCAATGGTTTTATGGTACAGGTGCTCTCTGGCTCGCCTGCGTCCCTGACCATTCCAGTCGCCGCAAGGGTACATGATTTCCTGTCTATTTACAAAGACGTTCCGGGAAACCTGAAGCTGGTCGCCTACGACCGGACGGGCAACACCGCCCAGGAATGCGTCATCGGCGCCAATGACCAGGCCACCGGCGGATACGACCGCGACTTCGACTCCCGCTTCCTGGCCGGATACGCACCGAAGTTCTATGCCCTGGCCGGCGGCGAAATGCTCTCTACCCACATTGTGCCGGCACTCAACACCGCCAGCGCCATCGACCTGGGATTTGAGAAGAACGGACAAACCGAGTTCAGCATCGGACTGGAAAATGCTATCCCGGGCCTTACCGTTTATTTGACCGATAAAAAGACCGGTATTACCACCGAGCTTAAAGACGGCGTCGAGTACTCCTTCATTTCACTGGAGGGTGATGAACCCAACCGTTTCCTGCTCCATTTCAGCCCGCTGAGTATCGAAGATCCGGGCAATGTAAACCCGTTCGAGGTCTATTCCACGGGCGACCAGATCCGCATCCTGTCGCATGCCGAAGGGGAGAGCGAGCTGTATGTCACCAATCTCGTGGGGCAGGTCGTTCTGGCCGGACGTGCCGGTGAAGGAATGACAACGGTGAATGCCGCTTCGCTGACCAACGGTGTATACCTGGTGAACCTGGCATCTTCCAAAGGTATTGTCAGCCATAAGGTTATAATCAATAAGTAGTAAGATATGGAAGGAAAGATAAACGAGAGATCAACACAAGAAAAAAGAATGACTATGAAAAACAGATTCAAGATACTGGCACTGGGTTTGACCCTTGGATTTATTATCGGACTGAGCAACATCAGCATTCCTCAGCCGCCCCCGCCACCTGATCACGGAGACCCGGGAGATGTTCCCGGCGGAACGGCCCCGGTGGGAAGCGGACTGGTGCTTCTGATCGGCATGGGTGCCGCCTACGGCTCCCGGAAGCTCTACAGAGCCTGGAAGAACATTGAAGAATAGACCGGTATAGACCCGTCTGATTCACATCCCCGTCGGCCAGAATCCTGACCGGCGGGGATTTTATTTACCCCGACATCAAAAAAACCACCGAAAATCCCTATTTTTGCACGGTATTTGTGCAATCCCACATCCGTTCTTTGTAAAATTAACACATAACACAAAACTCAACATTCAATTTGGGGCTGCCAGGTTTCGACAGCAGGTTTGTGGTTGAGTAAGCATGCCGAGCCTTGCAGATACGCTCGTAAATATCATCTGCGAACCAATAACTGGCGAAAATAACTTCGCTCTTGCTGCCTAATCTGCGTATCGCGGAGGTGGCTTAATCCCGACTCAAGGAGTCGGGACAGGACGTTCTGCCGGCGGATCTGCCTGATTCCAACCGGACCACAGGGCGCTCGCAATTTCGGGCTGGTCATGGCGAAGCTCCGGCGTCGTGGCGAGATAAAGGAGATAAGGGTGGGCCTTGGGTGCCGTTTTCCGAACCCGCCCCGACAATCAACAAGCGGATAAGCATGTAGAAAGCGCCTCTGCTATCTGTTTGGACGAGGGTTCGACTCCCTCCAGCTCCACCTTCGCCCGCCGAAGCATTGCGAACAAGGCAAAGCTTCGGCCTTTTTATTTCATCCCTGGCCATTGTCATTGTTCCTGTGAAATAAGAAATGCCGGCTCAGGAGGCTATGAAATTTCAACAGTTGTCGTGCAACCTCATCAAGTTCTTTCTTGTCTTATGTTTGTGATACGATTCCTGCAAATTGCCCGATGATGAAAAGCCTTTCGATCCTGATCCCCGTCTTTTTTATGGCCACCCTGGCGGCAGCTCAATGGAACCAGGTAAGCCCTTATCCTACTATTGGCAATCTTTTTGGAAGTGCCTTCTTCGTTGATGAATATGAAGGCTGGGTATACAAATCCGGACTTTTTCATACTTCCGACGGGGGGGCCAGCTGGGAGAAACAACTTTCGGATTGCACGCAGGAACCTCTCGAATGCCTTTATTTTGTGAATGCAGACGAGGGTTGGGGTGCGGGACTTGGAACCATTATGCATACTTCTGATGGTGGTGGTAGCTGGACTGTTCAGTTCTCAGGCCAGGATGTGGTGTTTGAATCGCTTCATTTTATTGATGAAATGCACGGATGGGCTGTAGGATACAATTTTGATGGAAGTACAGGATGGACATGGTCTGAACTTCTGGAAACCACCGACGGGGGCGTTAACTGGAATGACGTTTATATAGATCGAACGGATATGCAGGGAGCCTACCATGACATTTTTTTCACTGATAGCAGTCATGGCTGGTTACTGGCTACAATAAATAATAACGGTTACCTCAAACGAACAACTGACGGAGGCACGACATGGACCAGCCAGAGCTTCTTTAGCTATATGGACCAGGTGTTTTTCGCTGATACTTTGCATGGATGGATCATTAATGATTCTGAGATCTATCATTCCTCAGACGGCGGAGCAACCTGGGTTCAGCAAAACGCAGGCCAGGCCGAGGGTTTAAGCGAAATACATTTCTCCTCCCCGCAAAAAGGCATGATCACAGGCTATGACGGACTTTTACTGAAAACAGACAACGGAGGCCAGAACTGGCAGGCCACCTTCATTACAAGCCCCGAATACCCGTATGACAGGCTGGATTACCTTTGCGTGCCCGACAGCCTGAACTGCTGGGTCGTCGGTAGCCTTGGCGGCATCTATCATTCAAACGACGCAGGTGATTCGTGGGAGTTGCAGAGTCGCAAAATCACCAATTCGTTCATCAATGCGATATATTTTACGGATGTGGAGAACGGCTGGATGGTCGGAAACAACGGCACTGTCGTGGGTACTGCGGATGAGGGGGCTACCTGGCAGACTCTTGGCTTTGGGGACGGAACTTTATTCGACGTAACATTTACCGATGCTGATCATGGCTGGATCGTCGGATCTGCCGGAACGATCCTGCATACCGTTAACGGTGGTTCCGACTGGGATTACCAGGCCAGCCCGACAACAGGAACTCTTTATGATGTGTGCTTTGTGAATAACCTCCGGGGATGGATCGGGTGCGACAATGGAATTCTCCTGCATACCTTTGACGGAGGGCTGACATGGACTGAGCAGGATTGTGGCGTTGAAGATTACAGTGACATTAAATCGGTATGCTTTACCGATGAAAACAATGGATGGATAGCGTTGTACAGTATTCCGGGTGAATTATTGCATACAAACGATGGCGGACAGACCTGGATTTCTCAGTTTACGGATAATTCTGCCCGTTTCAATTCCATCTTCTTTACAGATAGCCTTAATGGCTGGGCCGCAGGAAATAAAGTGGTGCATACCGGCAACGGTGGACTGACCTGGGAGGTGCAACTTCCGTTAAGCGTATACCAATACTACGAGGTCATGTTTATCGACCCGAATACGGGTTGGATCGGCCCGCCGTTGCGATATACGCTGGATGGCGGCCTGACCTGGAAATCTTACACATGCCTTGAAGGTCCGTCGGATCTCTGGTCTTTTTATTTTCTGGATGAGCTGAACGGTTGGGGCGCATGGGCTGATGCCGTTTTCCATACAACCACCGGTGGCTTTGCCGACCTGCCTGAAAGAGAAAGGATCACATCAATAAAGCATTTCTGCTACCCAAACCCTTTCCCCGAAAAGATCGAAATCTGTTTTAATGTCGGCCGTCCTGAAAAAACAGGGATTCAAATTCTTGATATGATGGGAAAACAGGTTTATCGCCTGATTTATGACTCCACGGAGGGTGAAAACATTATTTCACTTGATTTGAATGCATTATCAAAAGGATTATATGTTTACAGGATAGCCACGAAAGAAAAATCAGTTACCGGTAAGATTATTAAGTTGTAGGTTTATTGGCTATAAGTCATAAGTCGTTAGTCATCACTAATTACCCCATTGCTAATTAACCCATTACGCATTAATACATTACTCATTAAACATTAAGCATTAAACATTAATTGAACATTCCCTTACCTGCCCGACGGCTGTGCCGGCTCTTTTCGCTGTCTTGATACGCAAAGCCAGGCTTTAGGGGCATTCGGAAAGTTTGTCCGGAAGAGCACTGATTTTAATTCTACAATCTCAAGGTACGGCTCAACAGAAGCGATAACCTCACTGGCTGTCCGGCGTGGTGGTCCGGTTTCCCTTGCAGCGCCTTCCGTGCTGCCGATCAGGCTGGCCCAGATCCCTCCCGGCGACAGTGAACGGCTCACATTGGCGGCAAAAAGCTTGCGGTCGCTTTCCTTGTCAAAACTGTGAAAGCACCCCCGGTCAAACACGAAATCATACTTCTTTATTAAATTCCCCTCCTCAAGAAAATCCATCACAGCAAAGTCGCATGACAGCTCCTGGCCGTTCTTTTTGCGGTGGGCCATTTCGATGGCTTCAGGGGCAATATCGACGCCCAGCACGCTAAATCCCTGGCTGGCCAGCCATAACGCATTCGTGCCCGTTCCGCATCCGATCTCCAGGGCTTTGCCCGGCGGAACGATCCCCGATCCGACCAGTTTCACTAGATTATCATCCGGTTCGGTAATGTCCCACGGCAGATCGCCGCCAACATACCGCTCATTCCAGTCCTGTATTGCCATAGAAATTGCTCCTCCTCTTTAAAATGTAATCCATTCATCACCCGAAAGGATATTGAAAGATAGGTTAAAAAACAAAATAAATCCCGAAAGGTTCATCGACGGTCCAATCCGAGGACCCGCCGGCTTGCGGAGACGAAGGAGGGTTGGTCGTTAGTCGTTAGTCATTAGCCATTAGCCATTAGTCATCACTAATTACCCCATTACTAATTAAAACATTACTCATTATTACATTACTCATTACTAATTAAACATTAAGCATTAAGCATTAAATTCAGCCAATAACGTGTTTTTTTTTGTAAAGCCACGGCAGGAATGGAATTCCTATTTCCTATACACTATGCACGATTTCGAAAGGAACTCCCTTCGCCTTCGTGCATGTCTCATAATAAGAATCCTTATAACACCAAAGAAAGTTCTGCCATCATGGTTCGAGAAATTCAAAACTTGCAGCTATATTGAGAATCATAGGTTCAACAAAATCAAAGTATTCCTTCTTGAAAATAATTCCCAATTCGTAAAGACTGTTAGAATAATCATCTTTCATAAAGTAAAACATCATCTTAATATGCCCATCTGAAGGATCTGGCGGCTGGATTGTCTTATACCTGTATCTGCGCCCATCAATGTCGAAGACCCCAAAATCGAGAAGAGTTGAGCGCTTTCCGTCAAGCTCAGGAAGTACTTTGACACAATTCTCGATAAAGACAATCTCCATCGGGATAATTGTGTCCGCGACAGATTTGCTTAGAAAAATCTGTGGGGTGTCTTTCAGCAGTGTATCAGCGTCATATATCAATAATAATGAAGGCTTAAGCTCTTTTAATGCCTCTGTGAATGCTTTATCTGATTCGCGGGATCGCGGAGGCAGGATCAATCCTACTCTTCCATTATCGACGATCACAGCATTATCGGTTATTTTAATAATACCAGGTTGACCAATTGTCAGAGAATGATCTGACAATAATAGGACAGAAATAGAAATTCTGAGAAGGAATGTGCATATCGTCCGGCTCATGGCAGATTGATGATCTCTACTGTTTTCACGGGTCGTTGTAAACATAATAATTATTTAATTGATGAATAAAGATAAGCTTTTCCAGTTATTCCCCAGGTCTGATTTATCGGGATAATTAAGGCAGCCGGGCAGCCGGGCAGTTGGGCAGTTGGGCAGTTGGGCAGTTGGACGATTGGTAATTTGATCCGTGATACTCCGGAGCAAAGAATAGTTGTTGTCATCCAAAATCAAAGAAAAGTGACTCATAAAGCCAATAGCACTCCCCTTAGTCCCGACAAAGTCGGGACGCCAGTATGGTAGCCCTGGATGCCAATCCCGGGTATGGAAAGTCGACAATCGAATATCAGATAATAATTTCCAGATTGTAAACTATAAACTGGAAATCCTTCGGTCGGCTGTTGGTGAAAAAGGGTTTTGGCGTATTGATAGGATTTATTTTTTTCGTCATGGCCTCGCTACCTCCGCCCCCTCCCGGCCTCTCCGCCAACTGGCGGAGGAGGAGGATGTGCCCGACAAAATGCCTGCCTTCAGCAGCCATCGGAAAATTTAATGTCGCTCGTGCTATGACGGGTGTCTTATTAATTTTGAATGCTTAATTCTGAATTTTTAATGAAATGTATGATTGTTGGAAGAAGATACCAGATTCAAATAGTGAACTTTAAATCATAGATATTTCAGCTATCAACCGAAAAGCATCCTTACTCTATTTTTATATTCTGCATATTCCTCCTTGCCAATCGCATAGCTGTAATGCCTGTAGAAAGGAATCAGCGTTCTTCCGAGTTTGTTTTCTTCCGGTTTTACAATTCCGTCGGCCTGCGATAGATAGATCTCTTTGGGCGAGGGCAGCGGCTCCATGGAAAGGAATTCAATGACGATCTGTGCGGTAACCAGTACCGGGATTTTTCTTCCGGGATCGATGCTATCCAGTTCCTTTTTCAGGATTTCCACCCATTTTGCCGCAACTTCCTGCCAGTGGATGTTTTTGCCGGTCTCTTCGGGCTGGTACGACTGGATGAGATTCTGTGCATAAATATTGTAACGACTAAGGCCGATGGCTGCAAGGTTTTTCTCAATGCCCATGAAGTAGCGCTTGTCTTTTCCGTTGATGCCAAAGACATGCTGCAATTGCACCGCCCTGCCTTTGTTTGAATTGTTGCTCGGATCAGCGCCCAGGAGGATCGCTTTTACTTTTTTAAGGTCGGTGAAAAAGGGTTTTGGGGAGTGCATAGAGTGATATTTTTAAGTTTGATTCTTCTTCCTCACCGAAAATTCCCAGCCATTATCTTCAAAAAACTGAAATAAATTGAAATGCCTGATTTGATAATGCTTGCAAACTGCCGGGATTTTAGATTCGCTTTTTTCACTTTCGGCGCTAACGATGATGTAATCTGAATTTTGTCCAAATAGATTTTCCTGTTCCATTTTCTCAATCACCAACGCAATAATCCATGGATCAGCCTGATCTCTCTTTGCCCTGGGGTCAATCAGTTTAGGAAAATTGGAAAGAATTTGTAAAGCCAATTGGCCTTGCCGGTTGGTAATTGCTTTAAAAGAAGATTTATGCCTCGAAATTAGTCTTCCGATTTCATCAGATGGTTCTGAAGTTGGAATCAATTCATCGTAAACCATTTCATGACTATATATTTTCATGTTATGGAAAAGATCTTCAAGATGAGCCCAAAGGTCCGGAAAGACAGTTTTTGGATAATAGCGGTTAATCGTGATCAAGGCGCTGCTATCAATACAATATACATTCTCTCTAAGCTTCATGCAAGAGTCTTGAAATGTTGATATTCAAAGCGTCTGATGCTTTAGTGTAGGAAATCCTGCCATTATACATGGCATCCAGAACCATATTATAAAAGGTTTCGCCCCTTACAGCTCTGCTGTTGGCTTCCGGTAGTACAAATCCCCCTTTCTTTTTCTGTTTGGGGTACGTTACCTTTATCTCTTCTAATAGAGAAAAGAAAGCCGGAGAACTGATTTTATTTTCATCTTTTAACCTTCTGAGGTATGCTTCCCTGCTTATCTTGAGCATATTGGCATAGCTTTTTATCTCAACCAGATTGTCGGTGGCATAAACATACTGATCCGGAATCAGGAAACGCCCGGCAAATTCGTTGCATGCCCATTCTTTTTCCTGTTTTTTTGTGGCATATTCAAACAGGCATAATCCTGATTGATGGTTCAGGATATGTGCTAATTCGTGGAAAATAGTGAATATCCTGGCTGTGTAACTATGATTGGAGTTGGTTACAATAGCATAAGGAATATTATCCGCAAAGCAAAAGCCCTGGGTTTCATCAAGCGGCAGTGAAAACTGGAATACAAAGATTCCCAAACGTTCTTCAACCGCTTTTCTCCAATTCCTGTATGCTTCATTTTCAGTATTCCAGCTTAGTTGTTCTTCAATGCTGATATCCAGTATCTCACGGAGTTTTTCCTCCGTCTTGTTATCAGGTTCTTTGCTTACTTCTTCCAACCATTTGTATTTATCTTCCCAATAAGCTGTACCCTGCATTTCCAGTGCGGTTTCACGGAAGTAGGAGACATCCCGCATCACTGCCAGTGCTTTTTTCGAGAGCTTGCTTTGCTCAGGGCTAAGGTTTCGGAAATCATGGGGTATGGTAATTTTTGCGGGAACTTCCGGCAGGAGAAACACAGCCAGTTGTCTTTTGAAGGTACTTGCCAGGAGCTTTAGTTTGCCCAGTGGAATATTTTTTCCCTCATTTTCCCAAAGCAGGTATCGTTCAGGTACAATATTCATTTTCCCGGCGATCTCCGCCGTTTCATACCCGGCTTCTTCCCGCGCCCATCGAAGAACCTGTGGGTTAATATTGATCATTACCTGGCTCATGAATTACAAAATAACGGAAATTTTAGTGAATTTAAAAAAGGAATTTTAAAGTCCAGCACTCCTTGGTCATTGGTCATTGGTAACTGGTCATTGTTCATTGGTCATTGGTCATTGGTTCTTGGTTCATGGTTCATGGTCATTGGTTCTTAGATCCTAGATCCTAGATTGTAAACTGTAAACTGTAAATCCTTCGGCCGGCGGTCAGGAGTATCGCTTTTACTTTTTTGATGTCGGTGAAGAAGGGTTTTGGGGAGTGCATAGGTTTCTTTTGTTAATCGGGACATTTATTCTTTTACTGCTCTTCAACATTTAGGATTAATTCGCCCGGATTTGGAAATTTTATTGGCAAGAAGTCAATCTTGAAAGGCAAT